>Ga0078972_1007164_pt1 | contig 25245 bp, 17 predicted proteins | sample YelNatPaOPGAMG01_FD_67568 | JGI IMG/M metagenome (GOLD analysis project Ga0078972, IMG submission 67568) | Hot spring thermophilic microbial communities from Obsidian Pool, Yellowstone National Park, USA - OP-RAMG-01 (SPADES assembly) (version 2) | ecosystem: Environmental > Aquatic > Thermal...
TCATGAGCGGCCTTAAGTCCGGCACCTAAAGAAGTAACAGGAAAAACCAAATCTATGATAGCATTAACACCCCGAAGTGATAAATTTTGAAATGCGGCATTCGCTTCATCAGCATTGCCATGAGCATCAATCACAACCGTATCCCATCCAAGGTTTTTAGCCTCCTCAGTCGCGCCTTTAATAAACCGGGCATTGCTCGAGTCATTAACCGTAATAGATACCATACCCAACGTAAATTTGGTCTTCTTTTCTGATGAGCCATTCGCCCATACTGAAGTTGTTAAAACAACCGCCACCGTCAGTAATAAGATTGAAAACCTCTTAAACCCTATCCGCATTGCTTTCTCCTTTTCGCCAATATTTAACAAATATTTAGTAAAATATTGGCATATAAATGAATAAAATATTGAATATATTTGCTTAAAGTTTCTATAACCCTATTTATAGCGAAATATATTCAATTTATATTTAATTATAAAGCAAGCTATGTAAATTTGTCAAGAAAATATTGAATAAAAAATAATAATATTTTTATTAAAAATATTGCATGTTTGAATAGTATGGTATATTATTATTTAAGTGTTATATATTGTACCCGTAAAATTAACAGGGGTTTTAATAGGAAAGTGATTTATGAAACCAACATTATTGGATATAGCCCAAAAAGCGGGTGTTTCCCCTTCAACGGTATCATTAGTTTTTTCTCAAAAAGGGAAAATTTCGAAGGAAGTACAACTTAAAGTTAAAGCAATTGCAGAAGATTTAGGTTATAGGCCTAGCCAAAATAACAAACAAGCTAAATCACCTAGTATTGCTATCCTTTTTCATTTTGATCATAATTTAGCTCATACATGGAATATTCTTAGGCAAGTAACTCTTTCACTTCAAGAACATCTACATAGAAAGAATTATTTGACCTTATTGATACCCATTACTTTCACCATGACTGATGACGAAATTCTAGAAAAAGTGATAAATTCAAAAGCAACTGCCGTTTTTTCTATGCATTTTGGTAGAGAAAAATTATTTTCCAGATTTGAAAAACTGGGGATTCCTGTTATTGTTATAATAAACAGTCAGTTCCAAACAAAATTTCACACAGTTTGTGCGGATAACTTTCAAGGTAGCTATGAAGCAACATCATATCTCTTAAAGTTAGGACATCGTAATATAATTTATGCGGAATTTGATATTTATCAATTACCAGCCACATTAAGTGACCGTTATCTTGGGTTTTATAAAGCTATGAAAGAACACAATATAGATAATCCAGAAATGTATAAGCTTCATTTAAATATTAATGATGAAAACGATATTAAGATAAAATTTAAAAATATCTTCCAAGGACAGCATAAACCAACAGCAATATTTTTTATTGATGATTATTTAGCTATTCATTCAATTGGAATTCTTCAGGATCTTGGTTATTTTTTTCCCAGAGATATTAGCATAATAGCAGGAGGCGAAGTTCTTGATTATAATGAACCCTTTATTCCAAAAATAACAACCATGAGTACAAGTCCAGAATTATTAGGAAAATTCAGCGCAGAAATGATGTTCAATATTTTTGAAAGTTCACCTGAGAACAGTAATGTATTAAAAATAAAGCAACAACTCATGGATCGAGGCAGTTGTATAAGCATTTTATAGGTTAGGAGCAGTAGGGGCAATATTAACACTCCCCCCACCAGTCCAAACCTTTTAGAAACAAAATGATATATCAAAAGGACTTACGTCAACCTGTTAATCAGGAGGCATTCTACCATTATGTTTATTTTTTACCTTTCAGGGGATACATCCATTTCCTGGGCTTTTTCATAGAGCCGGTCTACTTTTTTTTGCGGTACCACAGCTTTGAGCGCGAGTGCTATGATAGCAATGCCGACAAGGTCAATCGCAAGTCTGGCGAGGGCGAATCGATATCCCAGCCCCTTCATTAACGCTTTTTTCGTTTTAGCACGGTCTTTCGCGAGCGAAATGTCGAAGAGCACCACGACCGCGACATGAAAATCAGTGTATCCGTTCCCTTTCTTTTCGCTTACACACCCTTGTGATCCGATTAAGCTATTATAAATATCTTCATTAAGAATCCTCCTCAATAACCGGCCACCGGAAAATCCGGCGGTTTTGCCGTGACCCCCACCCCAGGCCCGGGGGTAGCGGAAGAGACCGGAGGGCTCGGAGCCCTCCGGGGTCTGGAGCGAGGGGGGACCGGGGCGGTGGGGGTTCCAGGAAAGGGGGTGGGCGGCAGGGATGCCGCCTGGTAGCAAGGGGAGGACGGGGTGTCCCCCCCTTCGTTTTTTATAATTTCAAGAGGTACTGGTTCAGAAGGTTCTCTAAGCGTTCCTGCTTGCCGCTGGTGATGCCGACGGTGCCGTAATCCTTGACCGTGGCGGCCAGGTCTTCGAACTTCATGCCGCCCTTTTCGAACTGGGCGCCTTCTCCTGTATCGAAGGAGGCGTAGCGGTTCTTGATGAAGGAGGCGAACTTGCCTTCTTCGATGATGCGGTGGGCGACGTCGAGGCCGACGGCGAAGGTGTCCATGCCGCCGATGTGGGCTTCGAAGAGGTCCGCGGGATCGACGGAGTTTCGGCGGATCTTAGCGTCAAAGTTGAGGCCCCCGGTGGTGAAGCCGCCGATCTTGAGGATGGTTAGCATGGCGAGGGTGGTCTCGTAGTAGCTGTTGGGGAACTGGTCGGTATCCCAGCCGTTACGGGGGTCGCCGCGGTTGGCGTCCACGGAGCCGAAGAAGCCGGCGGCGGCGGCGGTTTCCAGCTCGTGCTGGAAGTCGTGCCCCGCGAGTTCCGCGTGGTTGGCCTCTATATTCAGGCGGAAGTCCTTGTCCAGGCCGTAGTGGCGGAGGAAGCCGATGACGGTTTCGACGTCGAAGTCGTACTGGTGCTTGCTGGGTTCCATGGGTTTGGGTTCGATGTAGAAGGTGCCCTTGAAGCCCCGGGAACGGCCGTAATCCCGGGCCATGGAGAGGAACCGGGCTAGGTGGTCCTTTTCCCGTTTCAGGTCCGTGTTAAGGAGGCTCATGTACCCTTCCCGGCCGCCCCAGAAGGTGTAGCCCTGGCCACCGAGCTCGATGGTGGCGTCGATGGCCGCCTTTACTTGGGCCGCCGCGTGGGCGACGACTTTAAACTCCGGGTTGGTGGAGGCGCCGTTCATAAAGCGGGGGTGGGAAAAGAGGTTGGCGGTTCCCCAGAGGAGTTTGACGCCGGTGGATTTCTGCCGGTCCTTGGCCTTGGCCACCAGGGACATCAGGTTCTTTTCGCTCTCCGCGGGGGTAGCGCCCTCGGGGGCCATGTCCCGGTCGTGGAAGCAATAGTATTCGGCCCCCAGCTTGGTGAAGAACTCGAAGGCCGCGTCGAGCTTGTGCTCCGCCGCTTCCATGGGGTTTTTGGCGTCCACGATCCAGGGATGCGGGTGGGTGGCGGCGCCGAAGGGGTCGGTACCGTCGCCGCAGAAGCTATGCCAATAGGCGACGGCGAAACGGAGATGTTCCTTCATCGTCTTGTTCCCCACCTTTTTATTGGGGTCGTAATACTTAAAGGCCAAGGGATTATCGCTCTTGGGACCTTCGTACTTGATTTTACCGATTCCGGGGAAGTATTCCTTGTTCCCGACGAAATAGTCTGCCATGATGAGCCTCCTGAAAGAGTTTTGCGGGCCCGCGCTAGGGCGAACCCCGGATCTTATTTGTACAGCGGACCGAGGGCCGCTAGATATTTGGTGTACTCGCCGTAGGCCCGGTCGTAGGCCGCCACCGCGCCCTTGTCTGGGTGAATGGTTACGCCCCCTTCCAAGGCCACATGGGCGTCGCAGAGTTCGCCGATAGACGTTTTAAGGCCCGCGGCCCGCTCCATGACCCAGAGGGCCTGGATGGCTCCGCCCAGCGCGGCGGCCTCGTCCCCCGCGGGAACCCGGACGGGAAGGCCCGTGACGTTAGCGGCGATGGACTGCCACAGGGGACTCTTGGACCCGCCGCCTATCAGCCTGATTTCCCGGGTTTTAAAGCCCAGGGCCCGGAAGGAGTCCAGGCCGATGCGCATGCCAAAGATTGCCGACTCCAGGGCCGCGCGGGCGATGTTTTGGGGCCGGAAGTTGGCCATGGTAACCCCGTTCAAGCTGGCTCGGCCGTTGGGGAGGTTGGGGATCCGTTCGCCGTTAAAGAAGGGTAGAACCACGAGCCCGTCGGCGCCGATGGGGGCGGTGGCCGCGGCGGCGTCAAAGGCCTTAACGTCCAAGCCCAAAAGGGTCCGGAACTGCTCGCTGGCCACGGTGCAGTTCATGGTGCACAGCAGGGGGAGCCAGCCGCCGGAGGAGGAGCAGAAGGCCGCCAGGTTCCCCGCGGGGTCCACGACGGGGGTGTCCGAATAACCGTACAGGGTGCCCGAGGTGCCCAGGCTCATGGTGAGGAAGCCGTCCCGAACGGTCCCGGTGCCGATGGCGCCCATCATGTTGTCCCCCCCTCCGGAGGACACGACGGCCCCCTCGGGGATGCCGTATTTGGCCGCCGCGGTGGGGCTAACGCGACCGGCGATCTGATCGGAGCTGACCAGGCGGGGCATATACGTCCGGAGGGCTGGGTCGATGAGGCCGCAGGCTTTATCGGACCAATCCCGTTTGCGGACGTCGAAGAGGGCGGTCCCCGAAGCGTCGCCGTATTCGGTAAAATAATCGCCGGTCAAAAGGAAGTTGATATAATCGTGGGGTAAAAGGACGTGCCGCAGTTGGGAGAAGGCTTCCTTTTTATGTTTTTTTAACCAGAGAATCTTTGGGGCCGTGTAGCCCGGAAGCATAAGAAGCCCCGTTTCTTTGAGTAAAGCCTCTTCTCCCCCGGCGGCGGCGGTCAATTCTTTGCATTCCTCGGCGGTGGAAGTATCGTTCCAAAGCTTTACCGCGTAGAGGGCCCTTCCCTGGGCGTCCAGAGGAACAAACCCATGTTGTTGCCCCGAAACCCCCAGGGCGACGATGGTACTCCGTAGTTCCGGTTTAAGGGCGGCAAAACAGGCGGCCAGGGCAGTATCGTACCACTGGGCTTCCTGTTCTCGGCTTCCATCGTTTCGGGCAATCATATCCAGATCCGCTTTGGACCGGCCGACGACGGTTTTCTTTTCGTAATCGTACAGGACCACCTTGCAACTTTGGGTCCCCAGGTCAATTCCGCATAGGGTTTTCATGGATCCTCCCTCTTTTAGGTATAGCTTAGGGTGGAATCTGATAAAAGACCATACAAAATATTGACGTATCATATCCATTATTGACATAATAGTTCCATGAGGATAAAAGACGCGGTCTACGTGTATCGCCTTGTGGGCGGGGACCGGTTGGCCTGGCACGGCCGGTACCATACCCACGACCCGGGGGATTACGAGTTCCACTATTTTTTGGAGGGCCAAGGGGCGTTTTTGCTGAACCGATCCCGCCAAAGGATAGAGGGGAATCGGCTTTTTCTGACCCGTCCCCGGGAATTTCACTCCATCCTCCCGGACGCGCTGGAAAAGCCTATCACCTACTACGCGGTTCTCTTTGAAGTCGACAGCGATTTGCCCGAAGATCGGGGGGCCCTTTCGCTTATCCAGGGTAAACGATCGGTCCCCATCCGGCCTATCACGGTGGAACGGAGGGAGCGGTTTCTCTTTGAAGAGTTGTTTCACCTGTTCCATGGAACTTCCGAGGGGAGCCATCGGGCCGCCGAATATCTATTACTGAGCTTTATCTACCGCTGGTACGGAAGCCAGGAGCGGGACCTTCGGACTACCCTGGCCTTAGGTCCGGAACAACAGGCGCCGTCGCGCCCCGAGCTCTCCGGTGATGGGGGTAACGAACACGTCAAACGGGCCCTCGCCATCATGGAACAAGGGATCCGGGAAAAATTGGGAACCGCCGAGCTGGCCGACAGACTGGGCCTTTCGCCGGAGTATTTTATCCGCCTGTTCCGTCACTCCCTGGGCATGTCGCCATTCCAGTATTTTTCCCGTTTAAAAATAGAAGCGGCATCTTCGTTTTTGGTAGATACCCAGCATACCCTAAAAACGGTGGCCGACCTTTTTGGCTTTGAAAACCCCTTTCACTTTTCCCGGGTTTTTAAAAAATGTACCGGCCTTTCCCCGATCGAGTACCGGCGCACCTTCTCCCACCCTACCCGCGTGGGGACAGTTCGGGAACCATCCAGATTTGTATAACGATACTACGGTTAAACGATCCCGGGTAATTGAGGCTGTCTGATAACTCTGTTAGTTATCAGACCCTTCACAATGCTCCCACTATTTTTATTTAACGGGAGCTCTTTTCATTATTGCCCAATTCGTGTCAAGTATTCGTAGCGGCTTCGGAGTATGCCGTTTTTGTAGATCGTGTCGGGGTTGTACTTGATGGGCGAGGAAAGCAGGGTGATGAGCCGGGCGGCTTGATCCCGGTCGATGGCGGTTACGCTGGTTTTATAGTAATAACGGGAGGCGGTATCGATTCCAAAGATGCCCTTACCCCACTCGGCGTAGTTGCAATATAGCTCCAGGATACGGTTTTTGCCCAAGATCGCTTCCATTTCCAGGGCTATCAACACTTCCAGGTACTTTCGGAGGTAACTTTTAAAGGGGATTAGAAAGATAGTCCGGGCGGTCTGCATGGTGATGGTGCTTCCTCCGTACACGGGGGAGCCAAATTGCTGATTGAGAATCCAGGCGTTTTTAATCGCCGGGAGCAGAATCCCATGGTGCTGATAGAAATCCCCATCCTCAACCCGAACGATCATGGATCGATACGTTCGGGGTATCCGTTGGAGGGGCAGATACCGGATCGGTCGAACGTTCCAATGGTCCACCAATTTTCTATAGGCCATGAGGGTGGTAGCTGGGGGATTGATCGTTTTAAAAACGAAGAGGATGAGGGCCGTGGAAAGGACGAATACGATATGGGCCCCCAGGATCAACCAAAGGCCCCGGACGGCAAGGTATCGGATCTTTTGCGGGACCGACGCCTCTTTCCAGCTTTTTTGATTTTTTCTTCTATTAAAAAACCATCGATACGGTCCTTTTAGGATCCGATTTTTCGCGGCGCTAGGAACCTGGTCTTCGGCCAGGTTGATGTCTACAGAAAGGGTACGCTTACGGGGCATGAATGACCCACTGTATCAAATCTTGCCGCTTTGGAGAAGTCGACCGGACCGGTCTGTTTTAACGCTCTGTCGTTATCCCCGTTCTTTTTTCTTGCCAGGCGGGGGAAGCTGGGTATAAACTACTAGAACCATGGTAAGGGAATCCCTACAATGAATTATTCGACCATCCTTGATTCGGCCACGGGGCGAAGGCCCTGCGATCTCAATATCGTCCATTGTACGCTGGTGGACGTATTTCAGGGCACCCTGATTCCCGATTCGGTGGTCTCCATCGCCTCAGGACTGATTGTGGGGGTGAACGACGGGCTGAAGGCCCTACAAACCTTCGACGCCCAGGGGCTCTTCCTGGCGCCGGGTTTTATGGATTCCCATGTGCATATCGAATCTTCCCTTCTAAACCCCGCGGAATACGCTACCGTGGTAGTTCCCCGGGGGACCACCGCCGTGGCGGCGGACCCCCACGAAATCGTCAACGTCCTGGGTTACGAGGGGATGAATTACATGCTCCGGACCTCGGAACTCCTCCCTTTGGATGTGTACCTGACGGTCCCTTCTTGCGTCCCGGCTACCAATTTTGACAGTTCCGGGGCCTCGCTTTTCGCGTCGGATATGCATCAGTTTGCCCGGGAAGACCGGGTTCTGGGCCTGGGGGAGGTGATGAACTTTCCCGGGGTGCTGGGGGCAGAAACGACTCTGCTGGATAAAATCGCCCTGTTTAAGGAGGCCCGGAAGGCTATCGACGGTCACGCCCCGGGCTTACGGGGGAGCCTTCTTTCGGCCTACATTTCCACGGGGATTCGAAGCGACCACGAGTCGACCAGCGCGGAAGAGGCGGCGGAAAAAATTTCCAAGGGCATGTACGTGATGATCCGGGAGGGATCCGCGGCCCGGGACTTGGAAGCCCTGCTTCCGGCGATTACGCCGAACAACAGCCGCCGTTTCCTGCTGTGTTCCGACGACCGGCATCCAACGGACCTGGTCCGGGAGGGCCATATCGATAGGATGGTCCGCCTTTTGGTGGCCGGGGGTGTTGCGCCCATCGACGCTATCCGTATGGCAACCCTGAACCCGGCGGAACGGTACGGGCTTTCCCAGTCGGGGGCCGTGGCCCCTGGTTACGAGGCGGATCTGGTGCTTTTAGGGGATCTTAGGGACTTCCAGGTCCAGCGGGTCTTTAAACGGGGGACCCTGGTGGCCGATTCGGGAAAATTGGTGCTTCCCGTGCAGGAACGGCCCTACCCCCTGCGGGATTCGGTGAACATTAAATGGCTGGAAGCGGCGGATTTTAAAATAAAGGCCCAGGGAAAGCGAATCCGGGTGATCGAAGCCCAGGAGGGGAGCCTTTTAACGGAAGAAGGGATCGAAGACGCCCCGATCGACCAGGAAGGGTACTGCTACAGCGATACGGACCGGGATCTTCTGCGAATTTACGTGATTGAACGGCACCGGGGTACGGGAAATATGGGCAAGGCGTACATCCGGGGCTTTGGACTAAAACGGGGGGCCATCGGTTCGACGATCAGCCACGATTCCCACAACATGATTATCCTGGGGGTGGACGACGCGTCGATCTTTAAAGCCGCCCGCCACTTGAACAAAATCGGCGGGGGCCTCGTGGCCACCCTGGGGGACCGGGTTTTGGCCGAGCTACCCCTCCCGATCGCGGGTTTGATGAGCAACCTAAACGCCCAGCAGACCAACGCTCGGCTTGACGCCTTTGAGGCCCTATTCAGTTCCGAGGGGCTCCGGAATACCCAACCCCTGATGACCCTATCGTTCATGGCCCTTCCGGTAATTCCCCATCTTAAAATTACCGACCGGGGACTCGTGGACGTGGATCGTTTTCAACGGGTAGATCTTTTTGTAGATCCTTGAGGTGATACGATGGATGTAAAATTGCGGTTTTTATTGAACGGGGTGTTGCAAGAAATCACCCAGGACCACTCCTTGTTGACCCTGGATTGGCTACGGAGGGAACAAAAACTGACCGGGACCAAGGAGGGATGCCGGGAGGGGGATTGCGGGGCCTGTTTGGTCCTCCTGGGTCAAAAACCCCTGGAAGGGGCGGACTACCCCATCGAGTGGATCCCCGTCACGTCCTGCCTCCTTCCCCTGGACGAACTGGATGGGCGACACCTGATCACCATCGAAGGGCTATCCCAGGACGGTCCCGGGGCGATAGCCCAGATCCTCCACGGGGAAAATGCCAGCCAGTGCGGCTTCTGTTCCCCCGGTATCGTGGTAGCCCTGACGGCCCGGCTGATCGCCGGGGGGCCCGTGGATAGCGCGGCCTTGGACGCGGCCCTGGAGGGCAACCTGTGCCGCTGTACGGGGTACGCTTCTATCCGGCGCTCGTCGGCCCTGGTGGCCCAGCGCTTCGCCGACCTGAGCGGGGACTACGGTCAACGGATCGCCGCCCTCGCCCAGCGGGGTGTTCTACCGCCGGCCCTGGCTCAAACCATGGTCAGTTTGCCCAAACCGGCGGGAAGCCCCCGATCGGACCGGCTGAAGCCCTTTGAAAAACACCGGGATACCACGATTCTTCTAGGCGGAGGGACCGATTATTTGGTCCGGCACGGTCAAAGGGAGGCGGAGGTCCACCTGGAGTACCTGGACCTGGAAGACCATAACCGCGCCATCTTCCGGGACAAGGATACGTTGGTCCTGGGAAGCGCCGTGACGGACCACGATTTCTTTACCTCCACGGAGGTCCAAAAACTAGTCCCCGGCATCGAAGCCCTGGAGGCCGAGGTGGCCTCTCCGGCTATCCGTTCCCGGGCTACCCTGGGGGGAAACATCGCCAACGCTTCTCCCGTGGCGGACATGACCGCCATGCTCATAGCCCTGGGGGCCCGGGTCCGCCTTTGGGAAAGCCCCTCGGGGAAGAACCGGGACCTGCCGGTGGAGGACCTTTTTACGGGGTATAAAAAGCTAGCCCTCCGGGAGGACGAACGGATCGCCGAGATCCGGCTTCCCGAAGCTTCGAGGGCCCGGGCCTTTTCCTTTGAAAAGGCGGCCAAACGGGCCCGTTTAGACATAGCCGCCGTGAACACCGCCATGGCCTGCGACCTGGAAACCGGTTTGGGAAGTCGGCTTCGCAACGTCCGTATTTCCGCGGGGGGCGTTGGACCGGTTCCCCAATTCTTACGCCAAACCAGCGCCCTTGCGGAGGGCCAGGAGGTCTCTCCCGATCTTGTTCGGGAACTGTGCCGTATCGCGGTCCAGGAAATCCATCCGATCTCCGACGTCCGGGGTTCCGCCGAATACCGGACCACCATGATCGAACGGTTTATCATCGCCCATTTTCTCCGGCTTTTCCCGGAGTCCCATCTGGAGGAGGAACTTTTCAAATGAACCCTATTCCAGAGGAAGTTCAAAACGAACGTCCCGAAAGTTTGCTCAACCTAACGGGTCAGACCCGGTACACCGACGATCTTCCCGTGCCCGAAGGGTGTCTCCACGCCTTTCCCGTGGGGACCAGGAGCGCCAAGGGAAAAAACTTGGTCGTCGATCCTTCCGCCGCCCTAGCGTTGGACCCGTCGGTACGGGTGTTTACCGCCGCCGATATCCCGGGGGAAAACCAGCTGGGGTATGTCATCCCCGACGAGCCCCTGTTAGCCCAGGGGGAGTGGGAGTTTAAGGGCCAGGTGGCCGCCCTGGTGGTGGCCCGGGACCGTCCAACGGCCCAACGGGCCGCGGCTCTGGTCCGTTTACGGGGAGAGGACCTTCCTCCGGTTACGGATCCCCGGGAGGCCTTTAAGCGGGGGGACATCATTTTACAACCCTACCACCTGGAGGAGGGGGACGTAGAAGCGGCTTTTAGGGAATCTAAATGGGTGGTGGCGGGTTCCTGCGAATCCGGGGGTCAGGAACACGTCTACCTGGAAACCCAGAGCGCCATCGCGTACCCCGAAGAGGGGGGCCGGATGCGCCTGTGGTCCAGTACCCAGGGCCCCACGGGGGTTCAGCGGGCCGTGGCCCACATTCTGGGCCTTCCCATGGCCCAGGTGGAGGTGGAAGCCGGACGACTGGGCGGCGCCTTTGGGGGCAAGGAAGACCAGGCCGCCCCCTGGGCCGCCCTGGCCGCCCTTGGGGCCCGGCTTACGGGGCTACCGGTAAAATTGGTGCTGAACCGCTCTGACGACCTGCGGATGACGGGGAAGCGGCACCCCTACTCTACCGATTTTAAGATTGGCCTGGCGGAGGATGGCCGGATCCTGGCGTTCCAGGTAACCTACTATCAAAATTCCGGAGCTTCCATCGACCTATCCCTGGCTATCCTGTGGCGAACCCTGTTCCACGCCACCGGCTCCTACCAAATCCCGGCGGTTCAGGCCGTGGGGTACATGTGTAAAACCAACCTGCCCCCCTTTACGGCATTCCGGGGTTTTGGGGCACCCCAGGCGTTTTTTGTCATCGAATCGGCCATTTTTAAGGCCGCCGAGGTCAGCGGAATCCCCGTGGCCCAGATACAGCGGACCAATTTGGTAACCGAAGGGTGGCGAACCTACTACGGCATGAAACTCCAGGACGTTCGAGCCGAAAAAACCTGGGATCTTTTGGTTCAGAGGGCTAACGTTCCGGCCCTGCAACGGGAAGTAGATGAATTCAACCGAACCCACCGGCTTAAAAAACGGGGTATGCACCTGCAAAGCGTCTGTTTTGGCATCTCCTTTACCAAACTGATGATGAACCAGGGGGGCTCCCTGGTGCACGTCTACGCCGATGGGTCCGTATCCGTGGCCACGGGGGCGGTGGAGATGGGGCAAGGGGTGGCCCGAAAAATCCTTGTGGCCGCCGCCCGAACCCTCGGGATTTCGGAAGACCGCTTCCGGATCGAACGAACCCGCACGACCACCGTGGCCAACACGGTTCCCACCGCCGCGTCCACCGGGGCGGATATCAACGCCATGGCGGCCCTTTTGGCGTGCCAGGAAATTCGGAACCGGCTTACAGCCTTCGCCGCTACCATGCCGGAGCTTAAAAAAATCGCGGGACCGGAGCTGTCGGCGGACCGCATCGAAATTAGAAACGAACGGCTGTACGCGGGGGGAAAGGATCTGGGCATCGATTGGAACACCTTGCTGAGTCGGGCCCTGGAAGAACGGATCGACCTATCGGCCCACGGGTACTACGCATCCCCGGGTTTACGGTTTGACCAGGGTTTAGGAAAGGGGAACCCCTTCGTGTACCACGTGTACGGCACCGCCCTGGTGCTGGCGGAGGTGGACGTACTCCGGGGAACCTATAAAATTATCCGCGCCGATATGGTGCACGACGGGGGAATTCCCATCGACGAAAAGGTCGACAGGGGACAGATCGAGGGGGCCTTTGCCCAGGGCCTGGGGTGGGCCCTGTTGGAGGACCTCCGCTTCGGGCCCGATGGAAGTCTCCTTTCGGATTCCCTTTCTACCTACAAGGTACCGGACCTGCGGTTCATGGATTTTCCCATCCGGATAGATTTTTTGGAAAACGCCCTGAACCCCCTGGCGGTGCTGGGTTCCAAAGCCGTAGGGGAACCTCCCCTTATCTTTGGAATCGGGGGCTACTTCGCGGTCCTTTCGGCCCTCAAGGCCGCCCGACCGGGGCCGGGCTTCTACGACCTGCCCCTCATCCCCGAAAAGGCCATGGCCTACCTGACGGGAGGACAGAAATGATAGTCCAAAACGGTATGGCCGCCCTGCCGAAGGCGGAAAAACCCCTCCGCGTGGACCTCCGGATCGAAGAGGGTCGGTTTGTGGAAATCGCCCCGTCCCTAACGCCCCGGAACGGCGAGGAGCGCTTAAACGCCCAGGGCCTGTGGATACTCCCCGGGGGCATCGATCCCCACGTCCACTTCGACACCCCGGGCTTCACGGAACGGGAGGATTTTCTCCACGGGAGCGCCGAAGCGGCCCGGGGAGGGGTTACCACGGTGATCGATATGCCCTGCACCTCCCTGCCCCCGGTGGTGTCCCGCCAGGCCCTGGAACAGAAAATTTCCCACATTCGCCCCCAGGCCTTGGTGGATTACGGCCTTTTCGGCGGGGTCGCCGGGGCCGTTGACCCCGGCGAGGGCTCCCAAGTCGATAGGTCAAGGATAGACCGGGCCATGGAAGAACTGGCGGAGGGGGTTTTGGGCTTTAAAGCCTACCTTTTATCCGGTATGGATACCTTCCCCCAGGTGAACTACGACGAGCTGGAATGGGCAATCACCGGGGCTTCCCGGCTGGGCCGCCCCCTGCTCCTCCACGCGGAGGACCCCACCTACGTTACCCTGACCACGGAACGGTTACAACGACTCCACGGAAAAACGGGGACCTGGGACGATTACGTGGAATCCCGCGGTGAAGCGGCGGAATTGATGGCCGTGGCGGCGGCCCTGGCCCTGGCCCGGGGGCGGGAGAAAACCCTCCACGTGGTCCACGTTAGTACCGCCGAGGCGGCGGAAACCCTTTTTGCCGCCGGGGCCACCTGCGAAACCTGTGGTCATTACCTGGCCTTTAACCGGGAGGATTTCGCGGCCAAGGGTTCCAGTCTAAAAACCGCCCCGCCGGTCAAGGGAAAACAGAACCAAAAACGGCTGTGGGAACTGTTGAGTCGGGGAACCATAGGCTTTGTCACCAGCGACCACGCCCCCGCTCGGCCGGAGGAAAAGCGGACCGGCTCCGTATGGACCGATTACGGCGGAATTCCCGGGGTAGGGACCCTGGTCCCCTACCTTTTTTCCGAGGGGTATATGGCGGGTCGGCTGAGCCTTCCACGGTTTTTAGAGGCCATTGCCCTGTCGGCGGCCCGGCGTTACGGCCTGGACCAGCGCAAAGGGTCTATCGAAGTGGGCAAGGACGCCGATTTTAGCCTTATAAGCCCCCAGGAGCAGTACGTTTTTCAGGGTAAAAACCTGTATTCCAAGGGAAAGGATACCCCCTTCGACGGTATGATCCTGCGGGGCCTTATAAAGTCTACCTGGCTTAGGGGCCAGCGGATCTACGGTACCGAGGAGAGGGATTCTAAACCGGGCCCCTACGCCGATTTGCCGGGCATTCGAGTGGAGGGCGGTTTTGGAAAAAATCTTACCTGGGGATACCGTTAAAAGGATGGGAGGTCCTATGGCAATCGAAAAAATACTACTTAAAAACTGTTACCGCGTTTTGTTGCCCGACGGGTCCAGCGCCCAGGATGTGGACATCCTGATCCAGGGGAACCGGATCATCGCCATCGGAACGGTACAACCCGAGGCGGCCCAGGGGGCCCGGCAGATTAGGGCGGACAACCACGTGGTTCTCCCGGGTTTGGTAAATACGCACCATCATTTTTATCAAACCCTGACCCGAAACCTTCCGGCGGTGCAGGATGCAAAGCTCTTTGACTGGCTTGTGTACCTGTACGAGATTTGGAAGGGCTTGGACGAGGACGCGGTTTACTGGTCCAGCCGCTTGGCCATGGCGGAACTTTTAAAAACCGGTTGTACCCTGACGACGGATCATCACTATTTGCACCCCCAGGGTTTTTCGGGGGACCTGCCGGGGCTTCAATTCGAGGCCGCCGCCCAGTTGGGTATGCGGTTTGCCCCCACCCGGGGATCCATGTCCCGGAGTAAAAAGGACGGGGGCCTTCCGCCGGATAAGACCGTTCAAGACGAGGAAACGATTCTGATTCAGACCGAAGAGGCGATCCAGCGGTACCACGATCCCGCCCCGGACAGCATGCGTAAAATTTCCGTGGCCCCCTGTTCGCCCTTTACGGTTTCGGAGAAGGCCCTGCGGGACGCGGCGGAGTTGGGCCGAAAATACTCCGTCCGCCTGCACACCCATGTGGCGGAAACCGCCGACGAGGACGAGTACTGCGTGCAGGTGTACGGCCGCCGACCCCTGCAATTGATGCAAGATACGGGGTTTATCGGAGACGACGTCTGGTACGCCCACGGGATCTTTTTTCAGGATGATGAGCTGGACCTGCTGGCGAAAACAAAAACCGGGATCGCCCACTGTCCGTCCTCCAACATGCGTTTGGGGTCGGGGATTTGCCGGGTCCGGGAAATGCTGGACCGGGGAGTCCCCCTTTCTTTGGCGGTGGACGGTTCCGCTTCCAACGACAGCTCCGATATGCTGGGCGAGGCCCGGCAGGCCCTTCTGTTACAGCGGGTACGGTACGGTTCCACGGGGATCACCGCCCGGGAGGTCCTTTCCATGGCGACCCAGGGGGGCGCGGCCATGCTGGGCTTTAACCAGGGGGGAAAAATCGAGGTGGGAGCCCTGGCGGATGTGGCCCTCTTCAACGTAAACCGGATGGAGTACGCGGGGGCCCAAAGCGATCCCATCGCGGCCCTTCTCTTCTGCGGATACCGGCACGACGCGGATTACGTGATCGTGAACGGAAAGCCGGTGGTGGAGCAGGGACAACTTATGGGCATGGACGAGGATACCCTACGGGACGGGGCCAACGCCGCTTCGCGGAGGCTTCTTAAAAAAGCCGGACTTTCGGTATAAATCGGTATACGACAGGGAACCACAAGGAGGAAATCCCATGGAAGGACAAAGGGCCATCGAATTGATCAAAATGATCGCCACGCTGGGGCAACGAAAAATCAATATGTACCATAAGGATTTTCTGTTAACCTGGGAAAAACACGAGGACGAACTGGAAGCCACCTTTGACGTGGCGAAAATTTTACGGCGTCTACGGAACGAGAACGTTTCCTCCCGCATTTGGGATACGGGGATAGCGGTTTCCAATTTCCGGGACAATTCCACCCGAACCCGGTTTTCCTTTGCCTCTGCCGCAGACCTTTTAGGCCTGTACGTCCAGGACCTGGACGAAGGTAAAAGCCAGATTGCCCACGGCGAAACGGTCCGGGAAACCGCCACCATGATCAGCTTTTTAGCCCAAACCATCGGTATCCGGGACGATATGTACCTGGGCGAGGGGGACCGGTACCAACGGGAGGTGGGAAAATCCCTGGACGAAGCCTTCGCCGAAGGCATTCTCCCCCACCGCCCCACGGTTATTAACCTCCAATCGGATATCGACCATCCCACCCAATCCATGGCGGACCTGCTCCATCTGGCCGAATATTTCGGCGGCCTGGATAAACTACGGGGTAAAAAATTGGCCATGTCCTGGGCCTACTCGCCCTCCTACGGGAAACCCCTTTCGGTTCCCCAGGGTATTATCGGCCTGGCCAGCCGCTTCGGTATGGATATCGCCCTGGCCTACCCCGAGGGCTACGATTTGATTCCCGAGGTGGAAGAGCTGGCAGCCCGACAAGCCAAGGCTTCCGGGGGCTCCTTTACCAAACTCCACTCCATGGACGAGGCCTTTAAGGACGCGGATATCGTGTACCCCAAAAGCTGGGCCCCCTTCAAGGTAATGCAACAGCGGGTTCCCCTGCTCCACCAGGGTGACACGGCGGGCCTAAAGGATTTGGAAAAATCCTGCTTGGCGAACAACGCCCAATTCAAGGATTGGGAATGTACCGAAGATAGGATGAAATTGACCAAAATGGGGAAGGCCCTGTACATGCACTGTCTTCCCGCGGATATTTCCGGGGTCTCCTGCCAAGCGGGAGAGGTGGCCGCGTCGGTCTTTGACCGATACCGGGACCAGACGTACCGGGAGGCGGGGTGGAAGCCCTACATCATCGCCGCCATGATCCTTTTGGGGAGCCGGAAGGACCCCGCCCAAACCCTATCGACCCTGCTCCAACGGAACACCCCCCGGGAGGTCTAAGGGCTCCTGGGTGTAGTCGATAATTTCCTGTTCCACGGTCTTGCCCGTGGCAGCGATCCTTTCTATAAGGGGCCCTATACTCCCCAGAAGCCGAGTATCCTCGGGTATCTGGGCAAGACGGCGCAGAAAGGCCGCCTCCAGGGGCCGCCCGTAGGGAAGGTAGCGGTCAAAGGTTTTAACGTTCATGCCGAAGGGCTGGGCTCCCACGAGGCGGTGCAATTCCCCCAGGATGGCAATACCATCGGCGTCCAGGTCCCCGGCGTGGTAGATCCGGTAGCCCTCCCGATGGAACAACGTAAGCGCCTGCCGTACGGCCCGGTTTGGCCGACCGCCGCAGTACACGTAGGCGTCAAAGGGCAGGGAGGAACCGCAGAGGGCGTAAAAGGTTTCCTTGTTTTCCACCGAAAGCACCCTCTGGGTGGTCCCCCCGATGAGCCGGAGGGTCCGGAGGCCCCGGACAAGGGCAAGGGATAGCCCCTGGGGGCCCTTTTGGATACTCCAGGGGGGACCCTCGACGGGGGTATACTCCACGGCCCCCCCGATCCAAACCTCGGGGTAGGAACGGGAGGGGAGCGCCGAAAGAAGATCCGAGCGCTTTCCCTGGCGGGCTATTTTTTTCGCCAGGGGCAACAGGCGTTCGAGGCGTTTTGAATCGCCGAACAGACGGATGGAAAGAGAACGGATGGGGGTACCGGAAAAGGCCCCCGGCTCCTGGGAGAACAGGGTCCAGAGGTCTTCCAGGTCAGCGGTCCCTAGCAGGTTTATAAACGGCTCCGGTTGTTCGGCGACGATACGGAAAAAATCGGCGCTGATCCTGTTCATCCTCCCCTCGGAGCGGTGAACCAGCTGTTTGGCCGAATCCCGTAAATCCCGACTCAGGGCATCGGGGGTGGACCTATCCAAGCGCTGGTACAATTGCTCAGGGTTCACCAGCTCGGCCCACGCCAGCCGTTCCCCCTTTTTTCGGCCCCACCAGCCAAGCCGCAGAAGGCCCTGGCGCTCCAGAGCTTCCATCGTCTCGAGAAAGATGGTAAGGGATTCGGCACTGCGGGTAATCGTCGGATCCCGGGCTTCCCAATCCCGCAAACGGAGGGGCCGACCTCCGGTCCGCATGGCCGACCGGGGGTACCGTTCCGCGAAGGCGAGGAGGATATCCCGTTCGGTCATTGGTTTTCCTGGGGCAGAAGGGGTTCGATGGGCCCGGAACTACCCATGGAACCTTCCGCTCGGTCCTCTGTAGGGGACCCTGCCTCCGTTGGCTTTTCCTTTTTCGCCACAAAATCCCGAACCACCGCGTGGTATCCGTGACGAACCACCAGGACCACCGTGTCCATGTGGGGCGAGAGGGTCTCCAATTTTTCTGTGGGAACCGCGGTTACGATCTGCATATTCAGCCGCCGGAAGAAGTCCAGGGCTACGGCGATCCGTTCGTCGTCCATCCGGTTAAAGGCTTCGTCAAAAAGGACCAGCCGGATCGTCTTGCCGGGGTCGTCCTTGTAAAACCGATAAAATCCCGCAGCGATGGCCACGTAATAGGGCGTTTGGGCCTCCCCGCCGGATTTTTCTCGAATTACCCGGGACAGGGACAGTTCGGAAGGCCGACCCGTTTTGGGATCCACCGTTGTAATGTCCCTCATCTTGATATCGTAGGTAAAATAGGTCCGGTAGTCGCACAGGTTTCGGACCTCGTTGGAGTCCAAATCGTTTCGCAGGATCTTTTCAAAAAGGGCTTCCACGGTTCGCCGTTCTTCCGTATTCACGAGGGAAGCGAAAAGCCCCCCTTCCAATTCGTTGATATCCGCAGCCTTTCGTATAACCTCCAGTTGACCCCGGCGGTCGCTCCTCTCTTCCAGGGTAAACCGGTACTGGTCCCTCCCAAACGATAGGGTCCTAAGGGTCTCGTTGATTTCCCGAAAACTCTCCCGGGCCTCTTCGATATACTCGTTTAAGCGGGCCACAAAGTGTTCCTTAAACTGCCGTTCCGCCTCCTCCCGGGCCTGGGTTATTTTTACCCGATAGGCGGGAAGTTCCGAATCCTCGAACCGTTTTTTGATGGCCGCCGCCTCGGACTCCTGTTCCGGATCGAAGGGTAGCAGGGAGTTGAACTGGTTATTGTATTCCTGGACCACCTTCCGATAGTTTTCCGCCGACCGTTCCAATCGGGTACGGATTCCCTTTGCGGCGCCCTCGTAATTATCGAGGATGGTTTTAGGATCCCCACCCTGGGTTCGTTCGTTGTAGTAGGCGACGCATTCTTCCTGCAGGTATTCTTGGCCCAGAAGGAAATCTCGAAACAGACTACCCAAGCGCTGGGCGTCCTGTTCCTGCTCCACCACGTTTGCCCGGGCGGTTTCCAGGGCGTTTTCCACCCGACCAACCTGCTCCATCTCGGTTTGCAAGAGCCGGTCCGTGTCGGCCATGGCCACAGTAAGGGCGCCAATTCGGCTTTCCAGGTCCTGTACACCCCGCAGGTCCACTGCGGCGATATCCCTATCGAATTGGGCGATTTGGGAAGCCAGTTCTTCCATATCCGAGCGGGCTGACCGGAGGGGCCGCATTTCGTTGAGGGTGCGGTACGCCCGGCTTATCACCTCGTCCCGCTGTTGCAGGGCGGTGAAGGCCGCTTTTAGGGCCCCATCTCGACTACGGAGGGTTTCCAGTTCTTTCCGTAATTCGGCGATCCGTCGCTCCCGGGCGGCCCGGCCCAGGTACCACCGGCTGTAGACCTCCTCTTTTATCCGGCTCGCCGTATGCCGCGAGTAGGTCATACAATCCCGGGTAACAGCCTTATCGTAATCCTTTAGGGTGTCCAGGGTAGCGCGGATAACGTCCCCCAGAACAAAATCAGCGTATTGTCGGGCGAAGGGGGATTCAGTGATAATCAGTTCCGAAAGGGCGCCCCGTTTTACGGTGGCCGAACCCATTTTTCGCAGATTCGGAAGGGCGACCCCCGCCACCTCCCGGGGAAGGGCGTCGTAAACCCGCAGAGCGTCGCTAAAGGATTCGGGCTCCACCAAAACCGCGAACCGCAGGGTGTTGAGCCAACCTTCCAGGGCGTTCTGCCAATCGGCGTCCGCCACCTCCACCAGGTCCGCAAAAATCCAGGCTTGTATATTTTTTTTCGTCAACTCTTCTTTTAGGCGCATGGACGAGGCGGGGTACCGGGCCAAACCCCGTTCCAGGTCCACCAATTCCCCCGACAGCTCCGAAAGGGCCCCCGCCACGTCCCTCCGCTCCCGCTCGTTGTCCGAGCGGGAATCGGCCAAGGAAGCCCGTTCCTGGTCTAGACGGGAAAGCTCCTCATCCAGATCCAGGTCCTTCCGTTTACCCTTTCCCCAGGGCTTTTCCAAAAGGGCCGCCACCTGATCGGTCAGGAGATTCCATCGATCCAACCGTTGACGGGCCCGTTCCAGGTCCCGAAGAATGGCCTCCCGGCGCTCCCGTAGGGATCGAACCAGGAGGTACGCGTCATTCCGGGCCAGGGCCGTTTCCGTATCCCGGCGCGCCGCCTCCAGGTCCCGCCGTTCCTGCCGTTTTCCCTCCACGCCGATTTTTCGCCGCTCCAGCTCCTCCTCGAGGTCTTCGATCCTTTCTTTGGTGGCCCGGAGCTTTTTATCCGCCAGTTCGGCTTCCAGGCGGACCTTTAGGTATTCCTGTAAAAGTAACAGCCGCTTTAACTGTTGCCATTCGGCGGACGTATCCACGATTCGTTGCAGGGCCTCGATTTTTCTTATCGTCTCGTTCGCCTCGGCTTCCGCTTCCTTGTAACTTTCCAAGTTGGACTTCATGGCCGAAACATCCACCGGCCGTTCTTCCAAAATGTAGTCGCAAACAAAGCGATCCACCGACGTTAGGGGAGTAAAACCGACGGATCGAATCAGGGCGTCCAGGTAGGGGTTAAACTCGGCGTTTCGGCGAAATACCCCCAAACGGTGGGTCAGCTCGCTGGTATATTCCCGCTTGGATTCGAATACTAGGGCGCCCATGTTTTTTATCCGTTCCCGGAACGGCCGGCCTAGCAAGGGGGCCCCCGTTTCATCCTCCACTGGGATATTCTGAACCGGAATCCCGTCGGCTATCCAGGGGTATTCCCGGATCTGGACCTCATCCTTAAAAGCCTCCACACAAATCCCTGCGGAAAAGAATTCCCCTCCCTTGGAGAACTGAAGCATCACGTGACCCACCGCATCGTCCCGCAGGTATTCCCCCGACTCTAACCCCGTTTTCCCCCGAACGTAACCTTCCAGGGTCCGGCTCGCCTTTTTGTCCGCCGCCGCGGCGTTAAATCGGATTTTTGCCAGGTTGGCCGCCAGGGCGTATTGTATACCATCGATGATCGTGGACTTCCCCGACCCATTATCCCCGGCGAACAGGGTCGCTTCTCCAATGGGGATCACCACATCGTCAAAAAAATGCCACCCCACCAGACGCAGAAACCGCAAAGAAATCATGCTGGGGACTCCTCATTTTTGATAAAGCCGCGAATTTCATCGATCCCCTCCTGGTCCAACACCAGAGCCAGACTGGGGTAAAGAAGAACAAGGGCGTCGGGGCCCGTGTCGCCGGGAATTTTTATCAATTTTAACGAACCGAACCGGCGAAGTAATTCTAACAACCGAGTTTTTTTCAGGTCCCTGTCGGTAATCGCCTTAAAACGCTGGAGAAAATCGAACACCGTAATGGTGGGATACTCGGAAAGCCGGAGGGTATTCCGTTTTTCCTCGTAAAAAAGACGGAAAACCAGGAGGGCGCAGGTCTCGTCCCGGCTTAAATGAACGCGGCTTTCGTAGCCACCCCGCCAGGCTAACACCCCCAGGCTTTCGTCCTTGCGCAGTTGGGCCCCCATACAGGCAAAGTAGGGTTCCAGAAGTCCGTAGTTTCGGATGCCAAAGGTATACAGAGCCTCGTCCACACCCCGGATGATAAAACACCGGGATAAAAGTTCCCGGACCGTCTTGGTAAAATAACCAAAATCGTCCGTAGTCAGGGACCCTATTTCCGCTAAATCTTCCAGGTTATCCATTATCGGCGTCTCCTATACCCGTGTTTTTTAAAAATCCACTGGGCCCCTTCCACGAGCCCCTGGTCCCACTCGACCGTATAGGGGAAATGGAGACGGTGGGCTTCCCCGTAGGCCGTCGCGTGGAGGACCCGAACAAAGGCCTCCTGATCCACCGCCAATTCGTGGGCCCAGGCAAACCCCGCCTCGTCTACCCGTTCATCCAGCCACGCGGCTATCCGTTCGGGGCTTAATTGACGGGCTATCCGGAGGCGCAGTTCCGCCTCCGCCCTTTCCATGACCAGGGCGTCCATCTTTGGGGTAGCCCGCAACATAGGACTGGCGCCTTCGCGGAACCAGCGATTGTACCGAGATTCCTTGCCAAACCAGCGGGCCCGGTGAATCCGGTGGGACAGCCGCCGTGACAGCCCCTCGTCGTGGACCACCGCACGGGCAATTTCGATAAGCCGACCCGCCACCGTGGCGTCGGATCGAAGCCGACTCCGGATGCCCTCCAGGGAGGAACGGGCGTAGATCATATTCCTCCGGTCGATATCGTCCAGGGTTGGATCCAGACCCTTCAGTTGATCCCGAATATCCTCCAGCAGGGCCTTTAATCTCCGGCGCCCCTCTTCCACCGGTTCCCTCCGGAGCAAAGCCAGGGCGGAAGCGGTTTTTGCCATCCAGGCCTTATCGGCCAAAAAGGTATTCACCGCCTTGATAATCCGGGGACGGTACTTTGAAAGGTTATCCGAAGTTTTTAGCCGGGCGTAGGCCCGGTCGACCACCTCTTCCAAGTATTTATCGTAGTGGAGCCGCAGGATATCCGACACTTCGGCGTCGGAATTCTCGGACATCAACCGTTCGTAGTGGGATCTGATATTTTGAGAGAGGACCTTGAGGGAATCAATAAGAAGGCTTACGTGGTAGTGGGCGTTCAACACCGCGTGGTGACCGTAGTCCTTGGCCGCGTCGGTACAGAGGGACGAATAAATGGCCACCACATGGCTTTCGTACTCCAAAGCTCCACCACTTTCCACCGCGTTTAGGGCGTCAAAAAACGGTTTAGCGTGACTAGCGAGGGTGATCATCCGCGTGTAGTCCGGAAGAACCTCCTCGCCCAGCCAACCATAGCTCGTCAAGCGCCGTAAAATATGGGAAGCCATGGCCCGATCCGGATCCCGTCCCCCCTCCGGGGTATCGCTCCCTTCGTCCGAACCTTCCGCCTCATCGGAATCCACCGTATTCCCTTCTTCGATCGTTCCCTCGCTTTCCCCATCCAGCGAATCGGAACCCTCCTCGTCAGCAAAGGAATGCCCCGTTTGGGCAATGTATTCGGCAAACCGTGAAACCAGGGTAGACCGTTCCACCCCTCCGGGACTCTCTTGAAAAAGCCGGTAAAATATCAATAAACAGGCCGCGTAATCCCCCTTATTCGGGCTAGCCAGGGGAGAAAAGAAAGAATCCGGGAGTACCGAAAAAACACCGGCCATGGAATAAAGCATAGCAACGGAGCGACTATGGAACAAGGGGGGGAGGGGGAATTGGGCTGTCCCGTAACTTCCTAAGTTACGGGACAGCCTCAATTGGGAGCTTCAAAGCCGGATAAGGTGGGCTTTCTATTTCCCGTACCTCTGTTCGTAATCCTCCGCCAAACCCTGAACCCATACAAGGGAGTCGTCTTCAAACTGCTGGACCCGTATTTGTTCTAGGGGAAAGGAGTGTACGGTAAATTCTTGAATACGGTTTACGCAATACGTGTGGGCCAAAGCGGTTTCCACATCACAGGGAACCTTTCCACCCGTTCGGATCGCTTCGATGGTTCTACGAATTTTGGCAAAATATTCTTGATCAGGATCCCCATACATCTTTTCTCGACCATCCGTAAAGTGGGCGACGATCCGTTTTTCTTCACCGTAGGTAACCGTAGCATTTTCAAAACGGAAGGAAAACCAGGGACCCCGTTCGTACGGCACCGCGTGGGAAACGTACATTTTTAAAAGAGCCCCCGTTTTTGTTTTCATCTCAATCGCTGCGGTATCGTAATTTTCAATATCGTTCGCCCGGTACAATTCCCCCCGAATCTCTTCGGGAATTAGAGCGGTATGGTCATCGCTTCCCAGGACGTAGAGCATGTGGTGCAAAAAATGGGCCGCCGCGTTATTCAGGGGGCTATCCAACACCCAGGTTCCCGAATCGGTTTTAATCCGTCCTGCCCAAGAATTTCTTTTATAGTAGGAAATTTTACGGGGCCATAAAACCAGGGTCTTCAATTCCAGCGGGGCACCCAAAAGTCCAGAAATGATATCCCCTTTTAAGGCTCCCACCGCTTCCGAAAAGGACCATTGGTAACCCACACTTACAATTTTCCCCGAAGCCTTAGCGGCGGCCCTAAGCCGTTCCCCCTCTTCTACCGTGGCACACAGGGGTTTTTCCAGAAGAACGTGGGACCCCTGCGAAAGGGCCTGGAGAGCGAAGGGGCTATGTAAATGAATAGGGGCGACTATAATCGCTAAATCGGCCCTATGGTTCCGGTAAAAGAATTCCAGGTCCGCGAAGATAGGTATTCCAACTTCTTTAAGCCGCTGGTAATACCGGGTTTTATCAGGGAATGGTTCAATGGCCGCCACAAGTCTTGAAGACTCTGGCAGACCCTTTGAAAAATAATGGGACAGGTACTGCTCCCCATAGCCTCCGATTCCAACAAGGACAACATTGATTTCCTTCATATAACGTTCACCTTTCTTCTATGATAAACCCTTTTTTCGGATAGAGATTTTTTATACCACCCCACTATCTACCCTTTCAGCCCCGTAGTCGCGACTCCCTGGGTAAGGTACTTCTGGAAGGCGATAAAAAGAATAAAAACCGGCATTAGAGAAAGGAAGCTCATGGCGAAAATAGCCCCCCAATCGGTAAGTCCCGCGGGATCCGCAAAAGAGCGGAGCGCTAAGGATAGGGTATACAATTTGGGGTTATTTAGGTACACCAGGGGCGCGAGGAAATCGCCCCAGGTCCAATAGAAAGAAAATATGGACGCGGTAAACATGGCTGGTTTTAAAAGGGGCAATAAGATTCGGGAAAAAATGTAAAAACGGCCACATCCGTCTATTTCCGCCGCCTCATCTAAATCCTTGGGGATACCCCGAATAAATTGCATAAGCATAAAAATAAAAAACGCTTGACCAAACAATCGGGGGATTAGAAGAGGCAAGAAAGTGTTGATAAGCCCCATACGGCTAAAGAGAATGTATTGGGGAATAATTTGAATTTGCGCTGGAAGCATCAACGTGGTTATCATGCAGGCAAACCATATATTTTTCCCCGGGAATTCTATGCGAGCGAACCCAAACCCCACCACTGCGGAGGAAACGATAGCAAAAATGGTTCCCAAGGCGGAATATAAAAAGGAGTT
>Ga0078972_1007166_pt1 | contig 25244 bp, 20 predicted proteins | sample YelNatPaOPGAMG01_FD_67568 | JGI IMG/M metagenome (GOLD analysis project Ga0078972, IMG submission 67568) | Hot spring thermophilic microbial communities from Obsidian Pool, Yellowstone National Park, USA - OP-RAMG-01 (SPADES assembly) (version 2) | ecosystem: Environmental > Aquatic > Thermal...
TAAAGATCTGACCCCAATTCAATGTGCTAAAGCCTCAAGGACCATTAGATTCAGGAGCGTTTCACAGCAAAACATCTTGCGGTTCGGGCGCAAGCTTGATGGAGGACAACGACAAGGGTTTCACCCTTGACCCACTTCTTTGTGACCCTTGCGCATTGATAGAATTGTTCTTTGACAATTTAATAGCCGGTCGCGAGCAAGTTCGCTCGCACTTCTTTAGCTCTCAGCCACGGCTGGTGCCGCAGAAGCCCCAAAATTGGGTCAAGGGTCTCTGACCCTTGTCAAGGGACAGAGTCCCTTGTGGTTGAAATTGCTGGCATCTGGAATAGGATAATGAAAAATGCCAGAGGAGGAATAATGTCAAGGATAGTTATTTTAGGAGCAGGAGGAGCAGTTGGTTCTGTTGCGTCCAGGGTTATTGGAGCGGAGGATAGTTTTTCGGAAGTTGTGCTTGTGGACATTAATCTTGAGAGGGCAAAGGCAGTTGCTGATGAGATTAAGGGGAAGATGGTTCTGGTTAAGAAGATAGATATTCTTGACGAGAGGAAATTAAAGGAAACTCTCAAGGGGAGTTCGGTTGTTTTGAATTGCTCTGGTCCGTTTTACAAGTTTGCCAAGCCTGTGATGAAGTCGGTATTAAGCGCAAAAGTGAATTATGTTGACATAAATGATGATGTTGATGTGACCATAGAGGTCATGAAAATGGATTCGGCGGTGAAAGAAAAGGGGCTGAAAGCCCTGATCGGGATGGGAAGCTCGCCTGGTGTTACCAATATCATTGCGAAGATGGTGTCAACCAGTTTGCTGGATGAGACCGATTCAATAGACATCTTTCACGCGCACGGCGGAGAGCCAATTGAGGGCGAGGCCGTGATTGCTCACAGGTTTCATTGTATGAGCATAGATATACCGATGTTTCTGGATGGCAGGCTTCAATATGTTAAATACTTTGAGCCAGATGGCATTGCGCTCCGGGAGAAATTCAAATTTCCTCTCCTGGGCGAAGTTCTGCTTTATCCATATCCTCATCCTGAGCAGGTCACGATTCCGAGATATATCAAATGCAAGCGCGTGACCAATAAAGGCACTGTCCTGCCGGAGCAGTATTACAATTTGATCCGTGATATGTGCCAGCTTGGACTTGCGAGTAAAGAGCCTGTAAATGTTAAAGGCAAAAAGGTTGTGCCTTATGATTTTGCAATGGCATACATTCTGCGTGAGCGGGAGCGTATTTTGAAGGAGACCAGATTTGGTTCTCAACGGGGATGCGTAAGCGTGATAGTAAAGGGTAAGAAGGATGGCAAATATCAGGAGTACAGGGCGCATTTAGCATCAGCGAGTCAGGCATTAGGCGAAGGCACAGGCATACCAGCGGCAATGGGAGCGATACTTATGCAGGAGGGAAAAGTCTCCGGCTCTGGCGTAATGCCTCCAGAGGCGTGCTTGAATCCTTTTGACTTCCTCGCTCTTGTCCCAAAGGTAATGAAGCTGGACAAAAAGAAAAAAGGCGGAAAATCTTTTAGCGGGGTTATGCTTGAGCAGGTTGATGAGAATGGAAACATTAAAGAATTAAATCTTTGAAATGAGGACATTGACAGAGAAAATTTTTGGTATAAAGGGTCGCTTTGAATAGAAATCAGTTCTAACTGACGGTCTGGTATATTAAAGGCCGGTATCTCGGGGGAGGGATAGGCTTGCCAGCCTTTTTCGCGGCTTTAAGCCATGCGCGCATAGCCTTTTTGACCTCAGCTAGAGCCTGCTCCGGGGTCTCGCCGAATGCGCTACAATGCTCCAAGTCCGGAATATCTGCGATATATCCCTTATCCTCCTCACTGTAAAAAATGTTGATATGATAATCGCTCATTCCGATTCCTCCAATTTTAAATTGTAGCGCTCAACCAAGCGCAATACCTGCCGAATCTGGTAAGGCTTGGCTTGCCCTTTAACCTCTTGAAGGTTAATCAACTCTGGAATCTCCGGATGGATAAAAATATGATGACTTCCGCTTATCCGCGCCAGCTTGAAGCCAAAACCTTCCACTAGTTTTATCATATCCGAAAAAGGCTCATTTTGCAAAGAGCCCGAGCTCAGTCATTTTAGCAATCGCCTCAGCTTCAATAACCTTGTTCCTCCTAGCTTCCATTTTAGTGTTAGCGCTCCTTAAATTCAAATCAAACTCCTCTGGTTCAAGCATAATATAACTAGTGGCTCGGGGACTAAAAGCAATGCTCTTGAACCAACGATTAAAGTGTAAAAAACATTTGGGGAATTCATTATGGAGCAGGTGGATGAGAATGTTAAAGAGATCAATATATGAGTTATCTAAAAGGCGCAAGGGATAGTTTGCTGACAGGTTGATATTTAGTTTTTAATGACTACCTTCTTAAATAAGGGCTTTCTTGTGCATTATTAACTGGCGCGAGAACAAACGCCACTCCCGTGAAGAAAGCTAAAATGATGAAAAGGAGATAAATTATGAAAAAGAAAAGCGTAATTCAGTGGATTGCGGGAGTTGCTGGATGCTTGATAGTTCTTGGTTGTGGAAACGGAAGCGGAGTTGATGAGTCTGAAGTAAGGGAAACCGAGCAGGTTTTTGAAGCTGGCATAAGCTCTCAAACTTCTGCTCCGAACACCAAAATCAGCAAGACAGTTAGGCCAACGAATCCTTCTCATTCCACCTCTGCCGAATTCAAGTTTTCCTGCAATACACCTCCCTGCACTTTCAAATGCAACCTGGACCTGGCAGGCTGGAAGAAATGTAAATCACCAAAGACCTATACGAATTTAGGAGATGGGGAGCATATTTTTAAGGTAAGGGCAATTGCGAACGGGATTCAGGACCCGACCCCGGCTAAATATCAATGGACTGTTCAGACCAGAGATTACTGGATTCCTGTTTCTGGGACAAACGCTCCTTCAAGCCGGAGACAACATAGTGCTGTCTGGACAGGAACAGAGATGATTATTTATGGCGGAATAGGCGGCGGAGATAGTGGCTCTAAATATGACCCACTCACAGATTCCTGGACTGCAATTTCACTTGCTAATCTGCCAACTTATGGCAGATATTCCCATACTGCAGTTTGGAGCGGAACTGAGATGATTGTCTGGGGTGGAGTGGCTATAAGCGGAGGCAGTTATTTAAGCTCCGGAGTGCGTTATAATCCAAGTACTGATTCCTGGACTCAAGTGCAGATAACCGGAAACACCCCATCAGGGCGGAATTCTCATACTGCGGTCTGGAGTGGAACTGAGATGATTATCTGGGGAGGATATGATGGAAGTAATCCATTGAATAACGGAGCAAGTTATAACCCGAGCAATGTGGGAAATGAGTGGATTCAGCTTCCATCCAGCAATGCGCCTTCAGCAAGGTATTCGCATACTGCGGTCTGGGCTGGAGATAAAATGATAGTGTGGGGAGGATTTGGAAGTTCACCAAGCTATAAAAACGATGGCGCGGCTTATTCTCCAGCTGGTTATAACTGGACTACGATTTCTACGACTAACGCGCCTCTGGCAAGAGCGAATCATTCAGCGGTCTGGACAGGGACAGAGATGATTATCTGGGGAGGGCGGTCTCCGGCAGACCTGAATGATGGAGCAAAATACAATCCGGTTTCTAATTCCTGGAGCACAATTTCCAGCGTTAACGCGCCTTCTGCCAGGTCAGAGCATAGTGCAATCTGGACCGGAACCAGGATGATTATCTGGGGAGGAGTTTCTTTTTCTCCCACCACTTATTATCAGACCGGCGCCAGCTATGACCCGAACACTGATTCATGGCAACCGACTTCTATAACAGATGCCCCCTCTGGAAGAAAAGAGCATTCTGTTGTATGGACTGGAGACTATATGATTATCTGGGGCGGGTATGATAATACCATCCTTGGAGATGGCGCCTTGTATGTGCCGTAAATTTTGGCAAAGAGATTAAACTGGTTAAATAACTCTGTGCCTCCGGACTTATAGTCTCTAGCGAGTTTTTCAGCCATTTTTACCAGTGGTCGCAGAGCCTTAGCACAATTATTCCTTTGCGAATTGCTTTTTGCGCTTGTCTTGAATATGATGCTAAACTACTAAAAATGTTTGATTCAAAGGCGTTAAAAAAATACATTCTTGCCATTGACCACGGAACCTCTGCAGTTAAGAGCGCTCTCTTCACCTGTGCTGGAGAACTGGTTGACTTTGAGGCAAAGAATTTGACGATTCAGTTTTTGCCCGGAGGAGGCGCGGAGCAGGACCCTGAGGAATGGTGGAAAGCGCTTCTGGAGACCGGAGCCAAGTTAGTGACAAGGAATTCCAATCTGGCTCAAGATATTGTTGCGGTCTGCGTATCCTCAACTTTTTCCTCAACTGTTGCGGTTGATGATAAAGGCAGGCATCTGGGCAATGCACTTACCTGGCTGGATTCGCGCGGTGCGCCTTATATCAAGGAATTGCTCGGAGGATTTCCAAACCTGATGGGCTATAACATTTTTAAGATGCTTCCCTGGATATGGAAAACCGCGGGTGGTCCCCAGCTTTCTGGCAAGGATGACATTGCGCATATTCTGTACTGGAAAAATGCAAAGCCTGATATCTATGAGAAGGCTCACAAGTTTTTAGGTAGCAAGGATTATCTGAATTTTAGACTAACTGGTGAGTTTGCCGCGAGCTTTGACTCAATAATGCTTTTCTGGCTCACAAATACGCGCGACATTAACAATGTTCATTACGACGACTGGCTGATCAAACAAGCTGGTATAGATAAAAATAAACTTCCAGCTTTGAAAAAATCTATTGACATTCTCGGCATGCTTAAGCCTGAGGTTGCAAATCAACTCGGGATTAGCCCAAGCACAAAAGTGATTGTTGGCTCTCCAGACCATCAGTGCGCATGCATAGGTTCTGGCGCGGTGAGAGATTTTGAAGGACATCTTTACATCGGCACATCTTCCTGGATCCAATGTATTGTGCCTTTTAAGAAAACTGATGTTTTCCATTCCATAGCTTCCCTGCCAACTGCTATTCCAGGTAAGTATTATGCGGTTAATGAGCAGGACATTGCTGGCGGAGTTTTGCCGTTTCTGGTTAATAACATTATCTATAACAATTTACTGAACAAGGACTCGGCGCCAGCAGATGTTTTTCAAATTCTTGACCAGATTGCTGAAAAAGTCCCTCCGGGAAGCAATAAATTGATTTTCACGCCATGGCTGAATGGCGAGCGGACGCCAGTGGATGATACCACGATTCGCGGAGGCTTGTATAATATGTCAATGACCACAAGAATTGATGAGATCATCCGCGCGTTTATGGAAGGAGTGGCTTATAATACGCGCTGGGCGTTGAAATATGTTGAAAAATTTATAGGGAGAAGGATGGACCCAATCAACATTGTTGGCGGTGGAGGGAAGTCAGAGCTATGGTGTCAGATTTTTGCGGATGTTCTGGATAGACGCATAAAGCAGGTAAAAGACCCGATGCAGGCGAATAGCCGGGGCGCGGCATTTATTGCCTCGGTTGGACTTGGTTTGATCAGGTTTGAGGACATTCCTGATTTGATTCAAATAAAAAAGACCTTTGAGCCTGACTCAAACAACAGAAAAATATATGATGAGCTTTTTTCAGCGTTTTTGGAAATCTATAAAAATAATCGGGCGATGTATCGCAGGTTGAATAAAGAATCGTAGAGGAGGGAACAATGAGAAAAATAATTGTGTTAATTTGTGGATTGCTTTTCGCGGGTATGATTCAAGCCGGGTCCAGCAAGGTAGTGAATCTTGCGGTAGAGTATCAGGAAAAACCACTGGCAATTGACCATCCGCATCCGAGGTTTTCGTGGGTGATGCAGAGTGATGAGCGAGGTGTTAGGCAAAGCGCGTATCAGATTTTGTTGGCAGAGAGTGAAGGTGCGCTTAAATCCGGGAAATTGTTATGGGATTCTGGAAAGGTCAATTCCGCGCAAAGCTCTGGTATTGTCTATCAAGGACCTGGCTTAAAAAGCAAGCGGAATTATTTCTGGAGGGTCAAAGTCTGGGATGGGAATGGAAACCTGCTCCCAGAAGAAGAAACAGGTTTTTTCAGAACCGGTTTAATGGAGCAGAAAGACCTGCTCGGAAAATGGATATGGGAGGATGATAAAGTTAAGGTAAATGATTTTGCGTATTTTCGGACTGAGGTAGAGCTTGTGGATGATGTTGAATCTGCTTATGCAATAGTTTCCGCGCACAATCATTACATTTTATATATCAATGGCAAACAGGTTTCTGGTTATGTAAGTCCTGCGCCAACAGACCCTTATAAATCCAAGTACTATGTGGCTTATGACCTGAAGCCATTTTTGAATAAGGGAAAAAATTGTGTGGCGGCAAAAGCGCATTACAAGGGCGCTTCTGGTCAGAATTATATTAATGGTGTTCCGGGATTTTTGTTTGAGGCAGAGGTCAATCTCAAAAACGGGAAATCCTTGAACATTGCGAGCGGTCCGGAATGGAGGGTTCTTGCGAATACGCCTTATGACGAGAACGCGCCAGCATTAAGCAATCGCAGGCATACCCAGGCGGAATTTTTTGACGCTGGCAAGGAGCCCCGGGGCTGGACTGAACCTGGATTTGACGATTCTTCCTGGTCAAAACCAGTAGTGGTTAATCCTGAGTTTTATCTAAAGGCACAGCAAATTCCTGAAAGTCAGGTGATGGGAATAATTACGCCAGTAAAAGTGAGCCAGCCTGCTCCAGGGGTTTATCTTTTTGATCTTGGCGAGGAGATCGGAGGATGGGCACGGATTAGCGCATCAGCTCCTGCAGGCACTGCAGTTAAGATGCGCTATTCAGACCGGCTGTTTTTGGGAAGAGCATATCAAGGCGCTTCTGATGAGCCGAGCAGGACTTATTATGACCAGTATACATTTGCTGGAAAGGGGATTGAGACCTGGGAGCCTAATTTTGGGTATCGGGGTTTCAGATATATTGAAGTAACAGGCTTTCCTGGCAAGCTGAGCGCGGAAAATATCAAAGGAGTATTTGTGCGCACAGCTCTTGCGCAAACCGCTGAATTTGAGAGCAGTAATGAGCTTTTAAATAAAATCTACAAAATTTCTGTTCATACGCAGGCGCTGGGTATGGTTGGTCAATTAGTTGATTGCGTTCACAGGGAGCAGAGTCAATGGCATGCAGATGCCGAGATTCAGAGTGGAACAGTGTTTTACAATTTTTATTACCCGCAGATTGTAAGAAAAACCTTGCTGGATTTAAAGGATGGACAGTTTGAGGATGGGAGATTGAACGACTTTTATCCATCTTCTCGCAGGGATTTCAATTATATCCCGGAATGGGATTTTCATTATCTTCCAATGTTATGGCGAACCTATTATTACTACGATGATAAATACATTCTTGAAGAAGCATTTCCAGCAGTTGAAAAGATGATGAATTTCTATCTCGGATGGATAGACAAAAATGGTCTACTGCGAAAAAATCCAGGATGGCATATAAGCGATTGGCCTGAGGATTTTGCCAGAGTTGACCAGGGAGGAGATTATCTCACGGTAGGGAATCTCAAGTTTTATGATGACCTTGTTAAAGCCGCAGATATAGCGAAGATTCTGGGAAAGGGAGACCTTGAGAAAAAATATAGAACCGCGGCAGAGAATCTTAAGCAAGCAATCAATCGGGAGCTTTATGTCCCTGCTCTTAAATCATACAAGGATTGCAGTGGTTCAAAAAAGCATCATCAGGCAGTGAGTGCGCTTGCGCTTCAGGTTGGAGTGGTGCCGGAATCAGAAAGAGACGCAGTGATGAAATTTGTCAAGAGCAAAGGTTTCGGAAGCTCAGTTGTTCTTGCATACAATCTGTTTGAGATGCTTTATGATTCTGATGAAGGAGAATTTGCATACGAACTTGTCAACTCAGAAAAATTTCCCGGCTGGGGCTATATGCTTAAAAAAGGAGCAACCAATACCTGGGAGGGATGGACTGGGTTAGGAGGAGAAACCTATGCGCATCCGTTTTCTGCGTATATGGCTAGATTTTTCATCAGCGGGATTGTGGGGATAAAACCTGGAGCTCCGGGATGGAAAGAGATCATCATCAGGCCTCATCCCGAGGGCGACCTGAAATGGGCAAAGGCAAGAATAAGGATTCTTCCGGGCGAGGTTTTTGCGAGCTGGGAAAAGACAGAGAACGGCTTGAAACTTTCTGTGACTATTCCGGGCAACACTCAGGCAAAGGTAAGCGTTCCCACAATGGGAAAATCGCAAGTAAAAATTTATGAAGGACTGGATCAAATCTTGCCTGCGAGCGCGGATGCAGGTAAAAAAGAAGTAAAATTTCTTAGCCAGGAGAAAGGCTATGCGAATTTTATGATAGGCTCTGGGCAATATATGTTTAAGGTTGAGTATTGAGAATATAGACTGCTGAGCAAACTTGATAGCGCGATTAGAGGGAGGCAGGAAATGAGCTTAAAAAAAAGTTTTCTGATCGGACTTTGCCTATTCTTATTTCATTCATTTGCACACGCAGAGGTTTTAGGGGTTTATAAAACCGAAAGTGGAACCGGCTGGCTTGAGAAAAGCGAGCAAGGGGATTTGATCCTGCATCTGGAAGGAACTTACTATGATATGGGACTCCAGCAAGGGAATCTTCTCAAGAAGGAGGTCAGGCTCAGTCTGGATTGTGTAAAAGGTTTGCTTCATCACTATGATCCCCTGGTTCCGATGTCGGTGGCAAGTGCGATTTTGTATGAGTATACCTATGCTAAAGAAATTCCATATATTCCTCTGAAGTATCAGGTTGAGTTGAGAGGGGTAGCAGAGGGAGCAGGTGTTGATTTAAAAACATTGCAGTCGGTGCATGGTTTGATCTTTCTGGCGAGTTGCTCAAGCGTTGCCGCGTGGGGCAATGCGACCAGAGATGGCAAGCTATATTTTATCAGAAGCCTGGACTATCCGCTGAATTTTGTGGACCCAAAAACCGGGGTCGCAATTCAGGACAATAGTTTGATCGTGATTTACAAGCCAAGAGGAGAGATTCCTTATCTAACTTTCAACTGGCCCGGGTTTGTTGGCTCCGCCGGAGGGATGAACGCTCAAGGAGTCCTTATCTCGGTATTGACCAATCAGAGCAAATTTGAAAATCCCGCGGGTCTGCCAATGATTTTTCGTGTAAAACAAGTCTTGGATAAAGCCAATAGCGTTGATGAAGCCATCCGGTTGATAGGGGCAAAGCCGTTTGAAGGAGGATATAATTTCGTGATTGCGCAGACCAAATACCCGCAGGCGATTGCGGTTGAAATGGATGCACGGGAAATTTACATCGGGGGATGGAATGGTCCGGCTGAATCCAATCGGTATCACTATCGTGGGAAAGAATATGTTTATGAGCCGATCCCGGATGTGGTATTGCGAACCAATCATCCGCTTAGTTCTGAGCTAATTAGCCATCATCGCGGAAAGATAGAACGCGGAAAAAAAGATGATTCTAGTTCCTCAGCCAGGTATCGTGATTTGAGGGCACGGGTTCTGAAAGAATATGGTAATTTAGACCTTGAGACAATGAATCAAATTATGCGCGCTCATTATCAGGGGATGTATCAGGGAAAGAATGACCGGAAATATCAGCCCACTATGCATCAGGTGGCTTATGACCCTGCGACTGGAGATTTCATCATTGCCTTTGCTAAAGGCGACCCGAAAAAATCCAATAAATTTAAGGTCAGCGCATATAATCAGCCGTATCATCGGTATAATTTTTATGAGCTTTTACAACGCACACCGAACACCGAATATCCAGAAGCCAAGAGCCAATAGAGAACCGCGAAATCCAAATTCTCAGGGCGCTTCTTCCGGAGGTCTTGAAGTTGGAGGTGGGGACGGGGCTTGTTCTGGTGGACGGTTAGGAACAGGAGCCGGAGTGGGCGCAACCGGGGTTGTGGAGGGAACAAAAACTCTGGATCGGCTCATTGGTTGTCTGGTCTCAGAGATGACATTCAGGATAAAGTTTTGAAACTCCTGATTGAAGTCAACTTTGGGCAATGGAGGACTGACAGAGGTTTCTCCGGACAGAACTGATGTGCCAGGCTTGATAGGGATCAGGGCAATTGCCGTGGCTCCTGTCTGGGGAGTTGCGGTTGTGGGAACCTGAGCACCGGGAGCAGGCTGAACCAATAACATTCCAGATGGTTTTTCCTCAGAAGGCTTTGCTTGAGCAAGCAGGCTCTGGAGTTCTTTTACACGGGCTTGAGCCTGAGTATGCTCGGGAGATAGTTTCAAGACCTCCTGAAATTCCTGTAGCGCTTCCTGGTTTTGTGCTTGCTGAAAATAAAGTTCCGCGAGAGATACTCTTGCCTGGACTAATTTTGGGTCAAGCTCAATCGCTTTTTTGAGCATGGTTTCTGCCTCGGCAAATTTTTTTATAGCGCCTGTCAGTTGAATCTGCGCCATAATCCAGTATCCAAGGGAATAGTCTGGATGTTGCTCAATTAATTTTTCCGCCATCACCCGCGCTGTAGGATAATTCTTCTCTGCGATAGCAAGCAGTGCTCGTCCAGCTTGAAAATCCGGCTCTTGCATCAGTTCCGGGTTAGATTTTTTTGCCTGCGCTCTTGCGCGGGAGAGACTGATGAAACCCGGAGATTTTTGTGCAAGAAAGCCAGAGACCAACATATTAAGCGCGTTCGCGGAGATGGAATTTTTATCAATCTTGAAAGCGGAACGAATTTGCGCCAATGCTTCCATATAGCTTTTCTGAGTGTCCAGATGATACAGCTCCTTAGCAAGGGTCAAATGTTCCTGTAAAATCCGCTGGTCCTCCTCGCTGAGCGCTTTTTCCGCAATCTGCGTTCCCTGCTCATTCCCAGCTTTTGGGCTAAAAAACGATTTCTGGTGTGTGATGACAAAATATCCTCCAACCAGTGCGAGCGCAATTGCGCTGATGATCAAAGCGGTTTTGAGAGGGATTCTCGGGAGTCTTGTCTTGAGGCTTTTCCGAAAAAGCGGTGCAGGTTTTTCAGGCTCTTCAGGTTTTTTCTGTTCAGCGACTTCTCCGAAAATCTCTTTATCCAGCTCTGCTTCTTTCTTTTCAATTAGCGGTGATGGACCTGTCTCTATTTTTTCCCGCAAATAAGCAGGCTTGATTTTGCTCGTGTCCTCCAGATGCTCCACTTCCCTTGGAGAAAACACAAACTCATCCGGACTAGGCTCTTCTGATTCTTTGGGCTTTTGAGAAAAGGCAGAAGGTTCAGGTTGTAGAGGTTCCTCTGGAGATTGAGCTGGTTTTTCAGGAGCTTTTTCCAGTTTTGCCTCAGGATGCGCCTCAAATCCAGTTTCGTCAAAAACCGGCTCCTCTATTTTCTTGAATTTCTTAAACTCATTCATTAGCTCCGCTTCGGATTTTTCCGGCTTCACCTCCGAACCCTCCGCGGCTTTGGCGTGGTAGCCATCCAGGTCCGGAATTTCCGCAAAGCTGTCAAAGTATTGTGTCTCCGGGGATTCTGATTTTTTGTCCGCTCCTTTCTTAGACTCAACTACGAATTCGTTTCCCGGAGAGAATTCAGTGGCTGAAGCTGGATGCTCAGGAAACACCGGTTTTTCTTGCGGACTTACCGATGGCATTCCGTCTTTTGCGTCAGTTTGGTCCGGAGCAAGCATTCTTCTGGTTTTTTCCTTCTCGCGTTCAAAGCATTTTTCGCAAAGGATCATTGGCGGGTCTGATTTTAGCACGCGTGTGGATGGTGCTCCGCAGATTTGGCAAGGAGGGGTTTTAGCAGGGGTTGTGCCCGATTCTTTTTTCTTCCGAATAGCAAAGATATGTCCACAGCTCTGGCAGGTCAGCCTGGCGCCTTTTTCCGGAATTTTTTCCGGATCAACCTTATATTGCTTTCCGCAACCCGGGCACTGAATAATCATTTTCTATTTTAGTTTAGCCCAATCCCTTTATTTTACAATAGACGATTCCAGATGGCGATTTTGCTCTTTGGTTTATATTTTTCGCCTCCAGTGTTTTATATGATAAAATGCTTTTATGTCTGAGCGGGTTCAAAAATATGTCCTGCCTGGCAGTATAATTTTTATCTGGCTCTTGCTTTTCTGGGAGGCTCTTTCAGGAAAGAGCATCTGGATAAGCGACTTGTATGTTATGGAGAGTTGGATGGACACTTTTCCATATAAGGAGTTTATTGCTAATTCCTATGGGGCAGGATATTTTCCGTTATGGACTCATAACCTGGAATGTGGTTATCCGCTCGGGTCATATCCTCACGCTGGGTCTTTTTATCCGTTTAATCTGTTTTTTATTTTTATGGATTATGTGCGAGGCTTGAACTGGCTTTCGCTGTTTCAGGTGCTGGTCTTGAGCTTTTCCGCATACTTTTGTTGCAGAGAATTAGGGCTGGAAAGGCTTGCGTCATGGTTTGTGGCTCTGAGCTTTAGTCTTTCAGGCTTTGCCTATGTTTCAGCAGGCTCGCTCCATTTTCATTCCACTATTTGCTGGATTCCTTTAGTGTTCCTGTTCAGTTTGCGCATAGCGCGCGCGCCCAGGCTCGGAAATGCGCTCTGGCTTTTATGTGTGTGCTTGATGCAGTTAAGCGCGGGGGAATTGGAGCAGATTTTTTATCAAGACCTGATCATTTTTTTCTATCTGCTTTTTGTGAAGCGGATTTTTTGGAGAAATCTCGTTCCCTGGCTTGTGCTGATTTGTTTTTCCGGGCTTGGGTGTCTGATTCAGCTTTTGCCCTCTGCAAATTTGATTTTTCATAGCTATCGTCAGATTGATCCTCAATCGTTTGGTCCTATTTATGGCTACCTTTTCAGCCCCCTGGGCTTATTGAGTCCGGTTTTATTTCCAATGAGCGACCTAATGGTTCCCTCCCCGTTTTATATGGGCTTTTTATTTTTGCTCGGAATTTATTTTGCCTGGAGGACCCCAGTTTATCGCTGGGAGTTGAAACTCTTGCTTGGGTTCGGGATTCTGTATCTGGTCTTTCTTGCCAATATATGGCCCATCAATCATTTCCACCTTCTTCATAAATTCATTTCGCCTGATGCTCATTATAAGCTGATTGCGCCTTTTCAATTCTGGATGCTTATTGCGGCAGGTCAAGGGCTAAACCAGCTTTGCAAGAACTCTTTAAGCAAAGAGCAAATGCGTTCCGCTCTTGCTTTTATTTTTATTTTTGCGCTGTTCACCCTTGCTCTGGCGCTGGTTTTTTTCATTATTCAAAGCAAAATTTCTCATCCATCTATTCGGATTCCAATTTTGCCGCGCTCATTGTTTTCAGCAGTGGCGCTTTCAGCGGTTATTGCTTTTGCTCTCTGCGCGAAAAAGCAATGGTCAAAAAATTGTTTCCTGACAATGCTTTCTCTGGTATTTCTGGCGGATATTTTAGGCTCAGCATGGTCAATGAAGCCAACGCAATCCTCGGAGCCTTTTCTTAACAAGCCCGCAGGGACTGAATTTTTGAAAAAAAGAGAGCCCTGGTCGCGGTTTCGTTTTGTTTCACCAGCGCTTTTTCTGGACAAGGAGCTTCTCAGATACATTGACCTTTCCAATGGTCCAGGATATGTGTATACAGCGATCCGCCTTAGCCTGAAAAGAACCACTCCTTTATTGCTCAAGAGCCTGTCTCCGGATTCCAATATGATCATAAGAAATATGACCCGGATAAATGAGCTGAATAAGCAGTGGCTTGATTTTTTGGGAGTGAAATACATTGTTGCGCGGAGTGAGAGCGTAAAAGGGATTAAGCCAGAGGCGATTAGCCTTATGAAGGAAGAGCTGGATAGGTTTTTTCTGTTGATTTATAATGGCGAGGTTATGGTTTATGAAAATAACTCTGCACGCGAGAGATTTTCTTTAAAACAGGATACAGGTTCCGGAGAAGCTGAGGCTGGTGAGGTGAAAATAATGAGATGGGAGGCACAAAAGTTTGAGGTAAAAGCGATTGCGTATGCAGAATCCCGGCTGATTAATATTGAGTCATACTATCCTGGCTGGAGGGCTTATGTGAACGGGGTTGAGCGAAAAATAGATTTGGCGGATGAGGCTTTTCAGGCGGTTCGCATCCCGGGCGGAGCAAGTGTAATAACATTTATATATCAGCCTCTGGACTTTGAGATAGGGCTATGGTTTTCGCTGGCATCGGCAGGAAGTCTTTTGTTGCTTTGGGGCTTATGGGTGATAAAAATGGTTAAAGATGCTCGCGATTGAGGTCGCGCATAAATTGATTAAGGAGTTGATTTGTCATTAAGCTGGATTGATTTAGTTATTCTTGGAGTTTATTTTCTTTTGCTCATCGGTGTTGGCATTCTGGTTGGCGCGCGTCAAAAGGACCAGAAGGACTATCTTCTTGCTGGAAACAGGATTCCTGGCTGGGCGCTTGGCTTAAGTATTCTCGGGACATGTATATCCAGTGTGACTTATGTTGCTTATCCTGGCAAATCCTTTCAGAGCGACTGGCAGTATCTGGTTCAGGGTTTGACCCTTCCTCTTTTAGTCGCGTGCGGGATGCTGGCAGTGATCCCTTATTACCGGAAATATGTGAAGCTGTCGGTCACGGAATTTATGGAAGCGAGGTTCGGAGCAGGAGTGCGTTTTTACACAATGCTATGCCTAGTGATTTTTGAGATCACAAGGCTTGCGACCGTGATGTATCTGACTGCGCTTGTGATCCATACTATCACTGGCTTCAGTATCTCGGCAATGATCCTGCTCACTGGAGTCATCACTGTAATTTACACAGTTGCCGGGGGCATAGAAGGAGAAATCTGGAACGATGTTATCCAGACGATTGTGCTTTTTGCAGGGGGCTTCTGCGCTATTCTGTTCATTGGTTTGAGTTATCCGGATGGATTCGCAGGAGTGTTCAAATTTGCGGCAGAGCATCATAAATTCAAGCTGTTTGAGTTCACACCAACTCTAGCGCGTCCAAGCTTTTATGTGCTGTTCCTTTCAGGGCTTGTCAATTTCTTTTACTTTCTCGCTGGAAACCAGAATCAGGTTCAAAGATATGAATGTGCAAAAACCGAAGCTGAGGCAAGGAGAGCAACTTTGATAGGCTCTCTTGGCTCGGTTCCAATCTGGGCTTTGTTTATGCTGGTTGGGACTTTTTTATGGGTTTTTTATCAGCATAATCCCGACCCCAGGGTTGCGGAATTCCTTTCTGAAAACAAGCCGGACAAGGTTTTCCCTCACTTCATAGCTACCCAGCTCCCTGAAGGTCTTGCCGGGCTTTTACTTGCCGGTCTTTTTGCCTCAGCAACATCCACTCTTGATTCATCAATGGTCACCATCTCAACTCTGGTAATAACTGATGTTTATCTTAAATTGTTTAAGCCAGCCAGGAATGATAAGAGAGAGCTTCTGGTCTCGCGGCTTCTGATGCTTTTCTGGGGAATTCTTGGAATCCTGATCGCTCTTTTGATGATTAAGGTTGGAACTTTTCTGGAATTTTATTTTCGTGTATTTTCAATTCTTGGAGGAAGTATCACAGGCTTATTTGCGCTTGCGCTATTTTTCCGCAAAGCCAGTGCTAAAGGCGCCTGGATAGGAATTATAGCTGGCTTACTCATTACTGGCTGGGGAACCCTGAGTTATTTGAAAACTGGAAACTGGAATTTGAGATTACCATTGTTCCCATGGGACCCAATGATGGTGGGAGTGGTGGCAACCGGGGTTGTGGTTCTTATTGGATGGATTTTTAGCTTAGTCCTGCCAGATAAAATAAAAAGACAAATACCAACACTCTGGAATATAACAAAGAATCCTATTTCTGGAGGCAAGGGGTGATTTTTTGGGTTTAAAGTTTTTTCATTTGATTTTAACCTTTAGATTTAGTTTTTTAACAAATTAAGAGAGATAAAAGGAGAATGAAATGAGGGTTATGGCAATTGGGGCGCATCCGGACGATGTGGAGATTTTATGTGCTGGAACATTGTTCAGATACAAGGCGAGAGGGGATAGGGTATCGGTTTGCATTTTAACAGATGGCTCAGCCGGTCATAAGAAGATTTCAGCGCAGGAACTGGCAAAAATACGGAAGCAAGAGGCTGAACAAGCCGCAAGATTTCTTGGAGCGGATTTTTACTGGCTAGGAATAAGAGATGAGATGCTTTTTGACGATGAGCCGACAAGAATGAAGCTGATTGAGGTTATTCGGAGAGCAAAACCGGATTTGATTCTCTGCCATGCTCAAAATGACTATCATCCTGACCATCAGGCTGGTTACAGGCTGGCATTTTCCTGTGCCTTTATAGCCTCGCTAAAGAATGTCAAGACCCAATCGCCAGCACTTACAAAAGTGCCATATCTTTACGAGATGGACAACCTAACTGGAATTGGATTTATGCCAATAGAATATGTTGATATTTCAAATAGTTTAACGAAAAAACTCAAGATGCTTATGAAGCACAAATCTCAATTGAAATTTCTTAAGGAGCATTTTGGGATAGATGTTGTTGAGATGGTAGAGGTTCAGGCTAGGTTCAGGGGATATCAAGCTGGTGTGAGGTATGCGGAAGGGTTCAGGCTGATTCCGAGGTGGTCTGCGGTTCCGACAAAACGGGTTTTGCCGTAAGAGAGCGACAAAGTCGTTTGCACGCTAAAGTGTGCGGACAAAGAGTGTCAGCTCCACGAATTGGAGGAAATATGGATCGGGAGAGATTGACAAGGATCAAGAAAGAAATGTCTTTAGTTGAGAAGGTTCTGGCAGATGCTCCGGATATAGACAGTTCCTTATTCGTGCCAAAGTCAGAGTTTCTGGACAGGCAGATGCGGGTTCAGCTGGCAATTGAGCAAGCTGGTTGTGATGTTGGAATTGTTTTCAGTGATGAGCATTATTGCGGTGATGTTCCATATCTTGGAGGTAATATCAATATCTCCATTGAGCAGGTTGCAGGCGCAATTGGAAAAACCGGTTTTCATATAATTGCTGGTCTTGAGGGAGGATATATTGCGGAGCAGTTGGCAAAGCGCTCTGGGTCAAAGGTTCACAAAGTAGAGTTGCTCAAGCTGGCTGATGAGGACTATCCGATTCGGGCGGAGCGTCTGGATGATGTGTTAGAGGAAGCCGCGGGCGGGAGGGTTAGAAGGGTTGCACTGCTCACAGTTAGGCAGGTTATTCCATCAGCGCTTGTGGAGTATCTTGAGAAAAGTTATGGGAAAGAGAATGTTGTTGACTGCCAGCTTGCATATCAGAAGATTAAGTATGAGAAGAGCGATTTTGAGATGCGTCTAACTGAGGATGCAAGCAAAATCGCTGATACTGCAATGCGGGCGATGTTAGCGGTTTTGAAGCCCGGGATGCTTGAGACAGAGGTTGCTGGTTATGGTCAGATGGTATGTCGGCTAATGGGCGCAGAAGGGGACGGATTTAAGGTGATGGTTGGTTCGGATGAGGCTAACCGGACATTGATCGGAAAGGCTTTGAATCGTGCTATCAAGCCAGGCGCGTTTGTTCATCTTGGAGTTAGCCCTCAAAGGGATGGCTTGACAGCGTGTGTTCGGAGAAGCGTGATTGCAGTTGATGACCCTAAGAAGGTTAGAGAATCCCAGCTTTTCTGGTTTGAGCTTGTGGAGGGAGCATATCAGGAGGGGTTTCGGGCGTTTGTTGAAGTTGCAGAGAAAAATTTGCCAGCTAGAATTCAGGAGCAGGCTCTTGTGGATTATTTTAAGTCCAAAAGCATAGAGGTATCGCGCAAGGCTGGAAGGGATATTCAGCTTGAGAAATTAAAGCCATACACAGGCACGCATAATGCTGGCTATACCGAGTGCCAGGAGTTTTATGGAGCAATCACTCTGAATTCCAATGAGCCTCTTGGGAACCAGATCGTAATGATGCTTGATGTTGCTTTAAGAGGATTCGGAGATTCCTGGGACGAGGTGATTATACCGGGATTTGACTATTTTGTGATTGAGAACACGCTTGGCAAGTTCGGGAAAAAGGTCAGATGCTTTAATCAATTACCGCTTCGGGTGCAGGAATTAGTCGGAAGGTGATGGCTTATATCCTGGCTTTTTCCATGCGCCGTCTGATTCCACCCATTTCTTTAGTCTGCTTAAAGATTCCGGAATATCGCGTCTGGCAAGGAATTCCTGGACTTTAGCTGGGACTCCGAACCCGGTCTCTGTGTGAGTTCCATATCTAGCCAGGGTGTGAGTTTCATCAATATAATAAAACTGCCAGAAGCCTTCCAGGTTTTTTATATCATTTTTATAACCCTCTGCCAGATTCCACCGGATATAATATCTGTCTGGATAATGATAGCCTCTGACCCAGAACCTTAGCTCAACAAAAAACACCTTCAGCCGGTTTTCAATAATGTCTCCATCTGGCAATTTTTTTACAAGTATGCTTCGGTCAAGATTAGGGAGATACTCTTCCTGCCTGAACCCCTGGGTCATTAAGCTCCATACCTCATCAATACGCTTGTTGAAGATGAGCGCGACTTGGACCATTCCCTTACTGGTGGTTTCTTCTCGTGAAAGCTCCTTGATGACAACTATCTCGCCTTTTTTCAAGCGAGCAATTTCATCCGCGCTTAAACCTTTATATGCATTAGGGTCCTTGTCAGTGGGCGCTCCCGGAGGAGGACTGGAAAGAACCGAACTTGGGAGCAAGAAAAAAATTACGAGCGGAAAAACTAAATTTTTTAATCCCCTCATTTGAGATTTCTCTCAGTGTTATACTCCGGACTCGTTTGGAGGAACTCCACCTCCGCTTCTAGGTGGTCTGCCGCCTCGTTCATGGTCCCGAGTGCTCCGGAATCCGCCCCTGTCATCTTTGCGTGCTCCAGAGGAACGGTTATGTGGAAAGTTTCTGCGCTCAGTCCTGTCTCTCTGTTCTGTGGTTCCTTCAGGTCTTGGCATAAGAGCCTTTCTGCTAAGCGAAATCCGATTGTCTTCCAGACCAATCACTTTTACCTCAACCTCATCTCCAATTTTTAGAACCGAACGAGGATTCTCAGTTCTCTGATGGGCAAATTGCGAGATATGCATTAAGCCAGTTACCCCGGGAAGGATTTCCACAAACGCGCCATAATCCTCTATCCGCTTAACCACGCCTTTATAGACCCCGTTCAGCTCAACCTCCTGCGTCAAAGCCTTGATCATCTGGATAGCTTTTTCATTTGCCTCGCCATTGACCGACGCGATATTGATGGTTCCATCATCCTCTACTTCAATGGTTGCCCCGGTTTTTTCCACGATCTCCCGGATCATCTTTCCTCCTGGTCCAATTACATCCTTGATTTTGTCAACCGGGATTTGAATGGTAACAATTCTAGGCGCATAAGGAGAAAGCTCGGGACGAGGAGCAGGTATCACGGCTTTCATCTGGTCTAAAATTTTTCTCCTTCCTTCTCTTGCTTGCTCCAGGGCTTTTCTTAGAATCTCTTTGCTAATGCCCGGGATTTTTATATCCATTTGCACCGCGGTCACACCATCATAGGTTCCAGCAACCTTGAAATCCATATCCCCACAATGGTCCTCATCTCCCATAATATCAGTCAGGATGTGGAACTTATCATCAGATTCCTTTGCCAATCCCATAGCGATTCCCGCAATATGCTCCTTGATCGGAACCCCGGCATCCATCAGCGAAAGTGAGCCTCCACATACGGTTGCCATTGAGCTAGAGCCGTTTGATTCCAGGATGTCGGACACGATCCGAATGGTATAGGGAAAGTCCGTATGACTGGGAATGACCCGGACTAATGCGCGCTCCGCAAGAGCTCCGTGTCCAATCTCTCTTCTTCCCGGAGCCAGCCTTCCCGAGGTTTCTCCCACGGAAAAAGGCGGAAAGTTGTAATGCAAATAAAAGCTCTTGAAAAATTCCTCATCAACATGCTCTATTTTTCGCTCATCCTCCCTCGTGCCTAATGTGGTGACCACCAACGCCTGGGTTTCTCCCCTTGTGAAAAGAGCGGAACCGTGAGTTCTTGGCAGAACCCCGACCTCGCATTTGATCTGCCTGATCTCATCAGGCTTTCTTCCATCAATTCTTGTCCCGGTCTCAAAAAGCTGTTTCCTCATAGTCTCCCGCTCCAACTGCTCCAGCGCTGGGAGAACCAGCCAGGGCTTATCCTTTAGCTCCGGATAGCTCTCCGACAATTCTTCCCCAGCCTTAACTCGCAAAGCCCGCAAAGCATTTCTGCGCTCTGATTTAGTCCGGATACACAAGGCGCGAAGCATCTCCGAAGAATATCGCTCCCGAATAAGTTTTAATAGACCATCATCCTCTCCCGCAGTCTCAAAATCCCTTTTAGGCTTCCCTGCATCACGCCTCAAGCTCTCCTGAAGCTCCAATAACGGCTTTAATTGCTCATACGCATAAAAAATCGCTTCCAGCAAAAGCTCCTCCGGAACCATTCTGGCTCCGCCTTCAACCATTAACACGCCTTCTCTGTTCCCTGCCACCACCAAGTCTAGCTCGCTTTTTTCAAGCTCGCTCTTCTTAGGGTTGATCACGAACTGTCCGTCAATCCTTCCAACCTGCACCGCGGCCACTGGTCCGTTAAAAGGTATATCCGAAATTTCCAGCGCCGCGCTAGCTCCGTTCAGGCAGAGCATCCCAGGATGGGTCTCAACATCAACTGATAATACAGTTGCCATAACTTGAGTGTCATACCTCCATCCCTTTGGAAATAAGGGACGGATTGCACGGTCAATGAGCCGGCTGTTCAAGGTCTCTGCCTCTGTTGGTCTTCCCTCCCGCTTGAAAAATCCACCTGGAATTTTTCCTCCTGCATAAAATTTCTCCTGATAATTCACCGTAAGCGGAAGCATATCAAGCTCTTCAATCTTTTTATCCTGGTCCGCAACCACAGTGACCAGAATGATATTGTCTCCGTATCTCACAAGCACGGACCCGTCCGCCTGCTTAGCAATAGCGCCGGTTTCTATGCTTAATTCCCTTCCAGCAAAATTGATACTAGCCTGGGCGTGCATATCCATTTACTCCTTTCAGAAGAGAGCTTCTGTTAAAAAAGGCGTGATTATTGGGTTTGGGGTCAGATAAATTATTTTCTGAACTCAAGCCGCTTCACCAGTTCTTTATACCGATCCAAATCTTCCCGCTTCAAGTAGTCCAGCAAGCGCTTCCGCTTACCTACCAAAAGCAACAAGCCGCGACGCGAATGATGGTCCTTAGGATTCCTCTTGGAATGCTCGGTCAGATCATTGATCCGCTCTGTCAAGAGCGAAATCTGAACCTCTGGACTGCCCGTGTCCGTGCTGTGCTTCTGATAACTCTTGATCAACTCCTGCTTTTTGGCTTTTGCAATAGTCAACCTTGAATTCCTCCTTATCTTTTTCTCTTCTTTTATTTTAATCTAGTTTATCAAATTTTTCTGAAAAGTAAAGCAAGGGACTTAGTCCTTGACCAGATTTCCTTTTGCCGGGGTTTGGAACGACTTGGTGAGAGGGACTGAATTTTCGTATCAGTCTATCAGCTTATCATTCAGCAATGGTCGGGGCAGCGGGACTTGAACCCGCGACCACTGACACCCCATGCCAGTGCGCTACCAATCTGCGCTATGCCCCGGGTTAAAATTATTTTATGTGCAAAAGATGGTTTGTCAAACTTTTACACGCGAATTTGAAGTTCCGCATCTACCTCTTGCCGTCCACCTCATTATTTAATTTTAAGCTACTTCCCGTATCCGATTTTTCTCAGCCGGAAATGACGGAATTCCTCTTGAACAACCTTCCGAATATGGTTTATACGAAGCGAATCTCCTGGTCTTAGACTAAGGAAAAGGTTTCGGATTTTATCCTCATCCGGCTCTGGCTGATTCAACTCATAATTCAGGGCGCGTAAAATTCTAAGAGAGCGGACAACAAACCTGTTGACCCAGACACGGTCCCTGGTTTCCATACTCTCAAATTCTACTGCAAATCCTCGCGGATTTAACTTTTGATGCTCTCCCCGCCCAGTGCCGGTGTTCCAGACAACCCTACTGAGCGCAGACACCGCCGAGCCCTCAACCTCAAACTCCACCCAGATCACCTGATCTGGTTTTATCTGGAATGCGCATGCCACAAAAGCCCCTCCAGCGCTCAAAGTGGTCAGCTTTGCCTTGTGCCAGCGGTCTCTGTAAAAAAATCGCGCGCTCAGGTCACATCCAACTCGCTGATACCTCCGCTCCTTAGACCAGCCTGGATTAGGCTCCGGCTCTGACTTTAACCTTTTCATCTGAAATTTATTCTATCTCTCAGAACGAGAAAAGACAATTAAGACTTCACACCGATTTATGCTTGCTGGAAACAAACTTAAATCTCATCTAAAATCACTGCCAGGAGGATTAAGATGCCGGAGAGGATTTCTGTGGCGATTGTCGGAGGAGGACCAGCAGGATTGACCTGCGCAATTTATCTATGCCGCGCCGGGATTGACTGCCATTTGTTTGAGCCTGCGGTTCCAGGCGGAATGGTGTTTATGATTCATCAGATTGAAAACTATCCAGGATTTCCAGAAGGAATCAATGGCAGGGAACTCTCGGCAAAAATGGAAGCGCAGGCAAGAAGATTCGGAGCAAAGATCGTTCAAATGAGTGTTAACAAAGTTGAACGCGAAGCTGAGGGATTCAAAATAACGCTGGATAATGGAGAAGAGTTTCTAGCCCGCGCAGTTGTTATTGCGACTGGCTCTAAGCCCAAGAGGCTTGGGATCAAAGGAGAAGCAGAGCTTTTTGCACGAGGAGTGAGTTATTGCGCAACCTGTGATGGCAACTTTTTCCGCAATCAGGATGTTGCTGTGATAGGCGGAGGAGACAGCGCTCTTCAGGAAGCGCTTTATTTATCTCATCTCTGCAAAAAGGTTTATATTGTTCATCGGAGAGATAAGTTTCGCGCAAAGAAGATTCTGGAAGACCGGGTAAGACAAGAGCAAAACATCCAGCTGGTCTTGAACGCGCTCCCGCAAGAAGTGCTGGCTGATAAAAATAATATGGTGCAAGGACTGTTGGTCAAAGATAAAGAAACAGGCAAGGAAAGTCTCTTAAATGTTGAGGGGGTTTTTTTCTATGTTGGTATGGAGCCTTCAAGTTCTATGGTCTCAGACCTAGTGAAACTGGATGAGCAAGGATTTATAATTGCGGGAGAGGATACAAGAACCAATATCCCTGGAATTTTCGCGATTGGAGATGTTCGCACCAAGAGAGCCAGGCAGGTGGCTTCTGCTGTCGCAGATGGTTGCAATGCCTCTTTTGCAATAGAGGAATTTTTTCTTGACTAAAAATGAACTCCTCTAATTCACCAAAGGCCTGGGCTGAAATCAGCATAGATGGTCCCTCATTTATTCTGGAAACGCTTGCTGAGTTTTTTAATAGCATTGGCGCTCGTGGCGCGATTTTTTCCTCTCCACAAAATAAAAAGCCAGGTTATGAAAGCATAACCTGCTTTATTCCGCATGATAAAAAATTTCCAGCTAAGCTGGCTAAGTTAAGGAAATATCTTGCAGAGCTTTCACGCCTATTTCCGGATCACCAGCTTTCTGAACCGCGGATTCAAATCATTAAGGATACTGACTGGATCAATCAATGGCGGGAAACCGTGGTTCCGACAAAAGTGAGCAAGAAATTCTGGGTAGTGCCAGAATGGAGAAAGCCTCCAAAAGAAGCGCTTAAGCCAGGATATCGGGTCATTATAATGGAGCCAGGACTCGCTTTTGGCACAGGCTACCATCCAACCACCAGGTTATGTCTGGAGATGATTGAAGAGCTTGTGCCGGAAAGAGCAAGAACAGTTCTGGATGTGGGAACTGGAACAGGCATTCTGGCAATGGCATCAGCAATGCTCGGAGCAAAATCCGTGCTCGCTATTGACATTGACCCTCTCTCACTAGAAGTTGCTAATGATAATCTTCAGAGGAATAAACTAAAGAGCCGCGTGCGATTACAACTCGTGAAAGAGAACTCCGCTCTTCGGCTTGGTAGAAAAAAGTTTGAGCTGATCCTGGCAAACCTGTTTGAAGCTGAACTCAAAAAGCTGGCTGAGGATTTTGCCAAACATCTCAAAAATAAAGGTTATCTAGCAATCAGCGGTATTCTTCCAGAACAGGCAAGCCCCCTAATGAAAGTTTATAAAAAACTAGGGATGCGCATTCTCCAGAAAAAGGAACAAAACAAATGGATAGCGATTTTGATGAGAAAAAATTGAGAAGATTGCAACGAAGGTTTTTCATCAATCCTAAAAGAATTCATCGCGAGGATAACGAGTTAATCGCGAGCCTTGATGAATTTACTGCTCATCATATTCGCGCAGTATTAAGAATTGGCACAGGCGCGAGAATTGTGTTGTTTGATGGCTCTGGCAAGGAATATCTCTCTGAGATAGTTATTAGCAAACCCAGTTATGTCAAGGCAAAAATCCTGGAAACCAGTGCCACTCAAACCGAGTCTCCTCTGGAAATTACCCTGGCGCAGGCGCTCATCAAAGAAAATGCCTTTGACAAAATCCTCACCAGCGCAACAGAATTAGGCATAAATAAAATCATCCCTGTTTTAACAAAAAGAGTGGTGGTCAATCTCAAAACAAAAGACCTTGAACAAAAAATGCTCCGCTGGAGAAAAATACTAGAAGAATCATCAGCACTTTCCTCAAGAGTAAAAGTCCCAGAAATGACTTATCCTGTAGAGCTCTCTAAATTGCTCTCTGAAAAAATTGACGCAACCAAAATCTTCCTCTGGGAAAAAGCCAGAGGTGGAGAGCTAAAAACGCTGGAAAAAGCTCAAAACCAAAAAAAAGCAATCAGAAACATTTTGCTCCTCACAGGTCCTGAAGGCGGATTTGAAGATTCAGAAGCAGAACAAACTATCTCCGCTGGATTTATTCCTCTCGGACTCGGTCCCAGAATCCTCCGCGCTGAAACCGCGGCTATAACCGCAATCTCTATCATCCAATACCTCTTCGGAGACCTTTCACAAGGGGCGTAACCCTTGGGTGCAGGGTTAGGACCCTGCCTGGGTATTAAATTGTCAAAGACCAATTCTATCAGTGCCGGGGGCTGGTAATTAGCAGGTTTGCAAATATAGGACTGCAGGCACTCTTGAGAGGGGGGGCAGGCACTCTTGCCTGCCTTTTCTGCCTATCATTCCTTAATCTGCTTCTGCTGTTCCGCTTACTCCACTGTTGAAGCCCAAGACCGGAAGCGTTGACCTCCATCAGATTTGCGCCCGAACCGCAAGATGTTTTGCTGTGAAACGCTCCTGAATCTAATGGTCCTTGAGGCTTGAAAACCGGTTCAGAAACAAGGAAGGTTGAGCCGAAACG
>Ga0078972_1007167_pt1 | contig 25243 bp, 29 predicted proteins | sample YelNatPaOPGAMG01_FD_67568 | JGI IMG/M metagenome (GOLD analysis project Ga0078972, IMG submission 67568) | Hot spring thermophilic microbial communities from Obsidian Pool, Yellowstone National Park, USA - OP-RAMG-01 (SPADES assembly) (version 2) | ecosystem: Environmental > Aquatic > Thermal...
TGTCCGGAACAGCCGCGTACGCGAGGGTAAAAGTTCCATTTATGCTGATTGGGAGAAAAAAAGAGATTCTGGAGGAGTTGTTCCCGGGCTGGAACAACACGAACCACCGTAAGGCGCTTCTTGTTGTCCGGGGAAGGCACATTCATATTTCGATCCCCGTGGAAAAGGAGAAGCGGATCAACTCCGAGCCGACGGAGGTGATTGGCTGCGATGTCGGCATGACAACCCCGATCAGTCTTTCCACCGGAAAGACCTACGGCAAGAGTTTCAACGAGTTGGTGAAGAAAGAATGGGACAAGTATCTGCGGCTGCAGGAGACACGCAATAAGATCAGGGCGCTGAAAATCAAGGCCGAAAAGCGGCTGGAAACCTGCGATGACCCGCGGGAGCGCGAACGTCTTCTCCGAAAGATAAACGAGTATCTCCGGCATTTGTCGGATCACCGTTGGAGCGAACTCCGCCGACGCATCAAGGCGACGGTTTCGACGGAGATCGGCCGTGCCGTCAACCTTCTGATCAGGGATCTTGCTAATGTGTCCAACACGATGATCGTCATGGAGGACCTGACGGAGATGAGCGCCCAGGGAGCAAAGCGTTCTTCCCGAGGCCGCTTTGATCTGTCAACGTGGGCGCGCGGCGAGCTTCAGGACCATTTGAAAGAGGATTTGGAATGGCTGTATGGGAGCGTCGATTATGTCATTCCGGAGTATTCAAGTCAGCAATGCTCGGAATGTGGACATGTTGATCCGGAGAACCGGAACGGCAAGGCTTTCAAATGCAAGCGTTGCGGACATATGGAAGATGCTGACATAAACGCCGCCAAGAACATCAGGAAACGTTTTTCTGATGAGGAGTTACGTGAAATCTCCGCGAAATACTCCTGGAACCAGGATATACGCCGACAGAAGGTCCTGGAACTTCTCCTGCAAAGGGCAAGCAAGGACCAAGCGGCGTAACTAAACTATCATGAAGCCGTAAGGTTCACCTCCAGCCTCTCAAAAGGCGGAGGTGCCTCGCAGCAGAGGGCGGAAGCTCCGCCCTTCAGGGCGGGGAGGTTTCACTCCACGCGGGAGGTGCCACTTATTCAAGTCGGGAAAAGGATTAGGGATTTTCGCAAGGAACGGGGCATTACTCTGACGGACCTGGCCGGGCGCCTGGATATTTCTCCGTCTTATCTCAGCGCGATGGAAAGGAATATCCGGAACCCCTCCGTTTCCTTGTTGAAAAAGATCGGTGATGAGTTAAACATTTCCCTGGCTTATCTGGTGGGCGATACGGAGGATGCCGTCACCGGGGAGAAGCTCCGGTTCATCCGGGAAAGCAGGGGACTTTCGCCCGAGGACCTGGCGGAGATCAGCGACCTGCCGGTGGCGACCTTGCAGAAGTTCGAGAAAGGTGAAACCGCTCCCGGGCTCGAGGATCTCAAGAAGTTATCCGCTGCCTTGAACGTCACCATCGGCTACTTTTTGGCGGGCGAAAATCAAAACCATCTCGGTTACCGTGTGCGCAAGCTCCGCACGATGCAGGGCCTTACCGCCGCCGCCTTGGCTGATCGGGCCGGGGTGACCCCGGGTCTGATCAGCCAGATCGAAAACGGCCAGACCATGCCGTCCCTGGAAACCCTGGAGGCCCTGGCCCGGGAATTGTGCACTTCGGCAGGCTACTTGCTCATGGAGCAGGAAAACGTCGAGGACTTGTTGGCCAGTCTCAACAGCGATGTTTTGGAAGCTTTGGGCGATCCCAAGGTACAATCGGTTCTTCGCGCCGCCCGAGAGTTCAACGATGCCGATTTCCGCTTTATAATCAACTTCATCGAGCTATTCAAACAAAGCCGAAGCGTCTGAGCAAACGAAGCCTGCAGGAAACAGGTCCCAGATAAAGATGACATGGAGGGAAAAGCATGTCCTTGTATCACAAAGGGGACGAAAGGCTTCTCCACCGGTTAAGAAATGCCGTCATTTATTTTGACGGAGACGAGATGCTTAACACCGCCAGAGAATGCATCGACAGTGGCTTCGATGTGAATAAGGCAATCTTTGAGGGCCTTTTGCCTGGTATCCAGGAAGTTGGTCGTCTTTACGAGGAGCAAGTTTACTTTATCCCCGAAATGCTACTGTGCTCTGAAGTGTTATATCTTGGCCTGGACATGTTCAAGCCCTATGTGCAAAAAAGAGACATGGGCCTTTGTGCCAAGGTCTTGATCGGGGTGGTATACGGTGATATTCACGATATCGGCAAAAATATAGTCAAGATGATGCTGGAGACCTGCGGTTTCGATGTCTACGATCTTGGACGCGATGTGCCGATAGAAAAATTCCTGATTCAAACCAGAGTAATTGAACCCGACATTGTTTGCTTGTCGACAATGATGACCACGACGTTATTGAATATGAAAGAGATCATCAAGCATCTGAAAGATGCCCAACCGGACATCAAAATCATGGTGGGAGGATGCACGGTTACCTCCAACATTTCCCGGCGCCTGGGAGCAACCGGCTACGCGCCCAATGCCTACCAGGCCCTTAAAACTGCCATCCAGATTCTGTCCATGGGAAAAATGATGGCGAACGGCGCCCTGTTAAGAAGCCCGGGGCGCGTGGATTGCGTCTAAATAGTGTGAATCGAATGAACATTCCTAACTGTGTAACTTTCTTCTGAAAAACGGTTGGCTAACAGGTGATTACCACATGGAGGAGAAGAAATCATGTCCTTGCGGGAAGCAGACGATGAAATCATTCTCCGTCGACTAAAGAACGCTGTCATCCATTTTGACGCTAACGAAATGACAAGTGTGGCAAATGATTGCATTGGTAGCGGTTACGATGTGAAGAGGGCCATTTTTGAAGGTCTTTTACCGGGTATTCAGGAAGTGGGGCGGCTGTATGATGAACAAGTTTATTTTATCCCCGAAATGCTCAAGTGCTCCGAGGTACTATATCTTGGATTGGATCTATTCCGCCCGCATGTACCAAGGATGGATGTTGGTGTCCATGGCAAGGTCTTAATTGGAGTTGTACAGGGAGATATTCATGATATTGGCAAAAATATAGTCAAGACTCTACTGGAGATTTGTGGTTTTGAGGTTTATGATTTGGGGCGGGATGTCCCCATAGAAAAGTTTCTCATACAGACCAGGGTCATTGAACCCGACATTGTTTGTCTATGTACCATGATGAGCACGACCTTGCTGAATATGAAGGAGACGATCAGGTTTCTCAAAGACACCAAGCCGGACATCAAAATAATGGTGGGGGGCTGTACGGTCACCCCCGACATCTCCCGCCGTCTGGGGGCGACCGGTTATGCGCCCAACGCGTACCAGGCGTTGAAGACGGCGGTGCGCATGCTGTCCGCGGGGAAACAACCAACGGCGTGCTGGGGCGGGGATCCGGCCGGTTAGACGGCCGTAATGGTTTCCCCGCACCCGCGACCACTCGGCCCTGTTCTGTCACCGTCCGGCCCCCGAAATAAGCCAGTGGCGGCAAGGGGATTTACACCCCGTCCGGCCTTAGATAAAATGGGTTAGAAGGCATATTTTGTTGGGGATGTTATTAGTATATGTGCATTTTGGATACACGTAATTTACACAACGACTTTATTTTTTGCGGATATATTTAGTAGAAGCATAATTGCCGTTCTGTATGTTTACTGGGTCGTGCCGGGGGGGTGAAGAATTTGTCGGGATGAGATAGGAGTTCCTCCTGAACGTGTCCCGGGCCGGGTGCAAGTATCTCAACCAGGAGGTAAGAAGATGGCCAAACAACTGCTCATTGACGCCATCCACGGCAAGCGGACTCCCAAGGCTCCCTGGGTTCCCTACGCCGGTGTGCACGCCGCCTTTCTGATCAACGAACCGGCGGATAAGTTCCTGCAAGATCCCCAGTTACTGGCCAAAGGGGTCGTGGAAGCGGCCAGGATCTACAAGGCGGATGGAATTCCTCTGGCCTTCGACCTTTCCATCGAGTCCGCCTCCATCGGCCTGGAGATCAAATGGTGGCCGGACAATGTGCCGTCCGTACAGTCCCATCCGCTCGCCGACAAGAGCGTGGCGGAGGCCGGCTTGAAGGTGCCGGGCCCGACGGAAGGGCGTTGGCCGGTACTTATCGAGGCGGCGAAGATAGCCAAGCCCCAGTTGGACGCCATGGATTGCGCCTTGATGGGGCTGGCGTGCGGCCCGCTGACGCTGGCCAGCCATCTGGCCGGGGTGAGGATCTTCACGGACGTTTACAAGAACAAGGCGAAAGCCCATGAAATACTGGCTTTTTGCGCCGACGTCGTGGAAAAATCATGTGAAATTTACGCTGACATGGGCTGTGATATCATCGCCATAGTTGACCCCGTCGCCTCCCAAATCAAGAATGAGACCTTCCTGGAGTTCGTGACTCCTTACTGCCAGAAAGCCATCAAAGTCATTCACGACAGGGGGCTCACTTCCACCTTCTTCATCTGCGGTGACGCCACCAAGGTAATGGAGTCGGTATGCAAGATCGGGACCCACGGCTTTGCCATCGATGAACAGCTGAACATGAATTTCGTCCGCGACTTAGCCATCAAGCACGGTGTTGGTTTCGGCGGGAACCTCAAGCTGACCCTGGCCCTTTCCCTCGGCATACTGTCGCCCCGGGAGGATGCCATCGTTTCCCTGGCCGCCGGCGGCACGCAAGGCTATGTCTTCGCCCCTGGGTGAGACATGCCGTACGATGTTCCGTTGGAACATATGATGCAAGTCCTGGAGGCCAAAGAGTGGTACGAGCAATACTACGCCAAGTATCCCGAGAAATGGTAGGGGAGGGATATTGATGGCAGAGCAAAAGATCAAGATTGACGTACTCACTCTGGACAGCGTGCAATGCGCCGCCTGTGGCTATATGATGGAGTCGATTGCCGCCATGCCCGAGGACGTCCAGGCCATGATCGATTACAAGGAGTGGTCGATCAAGAACAAAGCCGGGATCGGCAAGTTCCTGGAACTGAACGGGAGGGTGCTTCCCACCATCTGCATTGAAGGTGATCTCGTCTTCGAAAGCATCATTCCCCAGTACGAGGAATTGATCGACGAACTGGCGACCCGGGCACCGAGCCCGGAAATGGCGGAAAGGATCAAGTCGTTAAGGGACGTTGGGTTCGATTTCGACAATATCAAAAAGAATCTGGAAAAAGCCGGGTCGGGAATGTATACCAGGGCCGATTCGTAACGTGGTTGCTTTGTCGGGGGACCGGAACCTTTCATGTTTTCACGTAGCCGAAGGTTTTCGGCCCCCTGTTTTCCATACCGGTTGACCGGCAAACGGCGGCAAAGGTGATGGCGGCAAGTGAAGACACCCAGGCTGCGGGAAGAGCAACTGCACGGCATGGTGGGCAAGTTTCTGGGCACTTTCATCCTGTATTCTTTGGCTGTGGTTCGGTCGCCGTCACCGTGCTGTTTAAGGCCAACACTGGCATATTTCAGGTCGCGGCCGTCTGGGGCATAGGTGTGCCCCTGGCTGTCAACGCCACCCGCCATCTCTCCTGCGCCCACCTGAATCGGGCGGTGCCGTGGCCGCCCTGGTGTTCGCCAGGATTGTCGAGCCGTTGATGACTGGCAAGAGTGCAAGCTGCAGTTGCAAGTAAGAACCACCTTTAGGAGGTGCAGCGGTGAACGGGGAGACACGGGTCAAGGTGTTGGTTTTCGGGCCCAGCCCGCCGTGTGCGAGGTGCAGGCAAGCCGAAAAGGAGGCGCGTGACGCCGCGTCCAGGTTTCCTCCCGACCGGGTGGTGGTGGAAAAGCACGATGCCGTTTCCGAGTTGGCGCGACAGTTCCAGGTCCACATGACCCCGACCGTGGTGGTTAACGGCCGCACGGTGGCCGTGGGTCGCGTACTCCCGATGGCCGAACTGGTGGAACTGATCGCCAGGGAGTTGTTACAGTGACGGCGGTGCGGCAGGTTTCAAGAATCCCGGAAGGAGAGGGGATCCCTGTGGGCCAGGTGGTAAGGTATATCGGTGTCGGCGGGTTTCTAGGAGCGGGCAAGACGACGGCCCTGGCCAAACTGGCCGGTTATTACACGGCAAAAGGCTGGAGAGTTGGTATTGTTACCAATGATCAGGCCGGGAACCTCGTCGATACCGGCAACCTTGAAAATGAGGGCAATTTGGTCAAAGAAGTGGCTGGAGGTTGCTTTTGCTGTAAATTCAATGATCTGATCGAAGCCATTACAAGCTTCCAAAGTAACAATGCAATAGATCTCATTCTCGCGGAACCGGTCGGTTCGTGCACGGATGTCGTGGCTACGGTCATCCGACCCCTCCTTGAGTTATACGGGCAAACGATTATAGTAGCACCGCATTCGGTATTAATTGACCCCATGAGACTCAAGAATATCCTGATGGAAGAAGAAGGCGTGCTGTCCAATAACGTTGCATATATTTACAAGAAGCAGTTAGAAGAAGCAGATATCCTGGTACTGAACAAGATTGACAGTCTACGCCGTGAGGATCTTGTCAAGCTTGTAGCGTACCTGGAGAATACCTTTTCCGGCAAAAAGGTAGTATCCATCTCCGCCCTCAATGGTGACGGAGTTGAAGAATGGATTAGTATGCTTGAAGGTGACGGCCCCGCCGGGACGAATATAGTCAATGTGAATTATGACATATATGCCGACGGGGAAGCTCGATTGGGTTGGCTGAACGCTACGGCGCGGCTGTCGGGGCCGAGTGGTTTCCACATAGCCAATTTCCTTACCGGTCTCCTGTCTTCCATGCAAGGCACTTTTGTGGCTAGGCAAAAAGAGATTGCCCATATTAAGGTCTTACTGAAAACGGATAACGGCATCACCGTTGCCAACCTAATCACCAACTCGTATGGGCCCGTGATTTCTAAAATAACTGTCGATACTTGCAGGGAAGCTGAACTTGTAGTTAATGCGAGGGTGGAAGTCGACCCGGAATTGCTGAAAAGTGAGATTTTAAAAACGATTTATTCGGTCAGCCAGGAGCATGACGTGGCAATCGAGGTGCTTGACCTTGAAAGCTTCAAACCTGGACGGCCACAGCCAACACATAGATATGCAGGCCCGGTGGGAGCGTGACCTTGTATGAATAGACCCGTCTTGGAGCTGATTTACGAGGGGGACCATTGTATACCCTGCGTTTACATGTTGGAGACGGTGGAGGAGGCCCTGGCCGGGTTCGGTGACGCCGTTGGGCTGGAACTGGTATATTTGCGACAAGAAGCCGGCGGTCTACGGTACAAAGAGTTATCGGAGACTTTGGGGAAGCCCGCCCCCATTCCGTCGATCTTCATTAACGGCCGTCTGTACTTTGAAATAACGCCGCCGTTGGAGGATCTACAAAACGCCTTGCGGGAATTTTTGAAATAGGGTGTCTAACATGTTCGTTTACCGAGCCAAAGGCATTTGCCCTTCGGAAATTCATTTCGAGTTGACCGGAAATATCCTTAGCAACGTGCGTTTCCTGGGCGGGGGTTGCAAGGGAAACGCCCAATTGATCGGCCGTCTCCTCGAAGGCCGGGACGTCGGGAGTGTGACCGCCCTGGCGCGGGGGATCCCGTGCCGCAACGACACTTCCTGCCCGGATCAGTTGGCGCGGGCCCTCGATCTGGCCGTCGCCGGAGTCCTCCGTCCCGCGGAAGAGATAAGGGTGTTTACGGACGAGGTTCCGCGGAGCAAAGTAGCGGTGATCGCCGAATTGGAGGATAACCCGGCGGCTCTCGCCGCGGTTCTCCGCGAGCCGGTGGACGCCGTGTATTGCCTGGGGGGGCTCGGCGCCGGCGGTGGGGAAACGGATGAAATCGTCGCCTTGGCCCGGCGCGGTGCGGTGGTTTGCTCGCAGGGGCCAGGGGAACAACAAGGCCAGGCCCGCGATCCGGAAAACCGGGCCTACCTGGCCGGCCTGCCCCACATGATACGGTTTGCCGTCGGCCCGCGGCAGGCTATGGCCTTCTATAGCGGCTTCCTCCAGGAGATGGGTTCGTTCTCCGATTACACTCCGGGCTCCCTGGAACTGCTGATGGTAGCCAACCTGTCCGATTATCTGAGGAACGAAGCGGTGTTCCCGGCCCTGGAAACCATGACCGGGCAATTCACCTCGGATATTGTGCTATTTGCCTATACCAGGAGGTGGTGTCATGTCAGGCTGGGCAAAGTCGATTTTATTAACGTCGGACCGCTGGCCGACGGCTCCGGATTCCGCTACGCACTGCTTGAATGGCTGGAGGGCGAACTGAAGGTATCCTTCCCTACGATTAATTGTTGATTGGAGGGACGGTCGTGAAAAAGGTTCTGGTCGATGTATTACTGACAGACTTTCGCCAATGAACGGCCTGTGTCTATATGGCCGAATCGGTAAAGGCTTTACCGAAGGAAATACAAGCTATAATAGAGGCGCGGGAATGGGATATGCGGACCAGGGAAGGGATCAAAAGATTCAATGATCTCAAGGCCAGGTCGTTACCTACCATTGCCCTTGACAACGAGTTGGTCTATGAGGCTATAATTCCCCCGCAAGAGGAGCTTATAGAGCAGATTAAACTTCGCTATTACGGTCAGGAGTGAATGTTGTGCGCAAAGTTCAAGTGGATGTCGTGTTTAGCGATCAGTGAGCATCGGGGCCATACATGGCCGAACTGGTAAGGTCTTTACCAGAGGAAGTACAGACCGTGATTTCTTCCCGTGAGTGGAAGGTGAGTACCGTCGAAGGGATCAGGAAGAAGAAGGAACTGGGTCTTGCGGTGATACCCGCCATAGCCTTAGACGGCGAGCCCTTTTGCCAGTCGACCATACCGCCGCAGGCGGATCTAATTGAGGCCATCTGGCGGAGATTTGGCGCTGGCCGGGCCTAGAGGAACCGGGCGAGGGGAGGATCATGCCATGTTTCTGGAACAGGTGACCTTAAATGGCTTCAAGTCTTACCCGGTGGAAACCGTGGTTAACTTCAAGTCGGGCATAGCGGTGATAGTGGGCAACAACGGCGCCGGCAAGTCCAATATTCTGGACGCCGTAACCTGGGTACTGGGGGAAGACGATGCTGGCCGCCTGCGAGCGGACCGTTCCGGGGACTTGTTGTTTTGCGGGACGAAGGACTACCCGCCGGTGGACAGGGCCCAGGTAACCCTGCTTTTGAAGGATGGAACGGCCCGTGATGCCGGCAAAACGGCAATCTCCCGCATTATCGACAGGGGCGGTGCCGGGTCTTGCCTGATTGACGGAAAGGAGTACGATGTCCCTTCCTACCTCAATGAACTGGCAGCCATGGGGCTGGGGGACGCCGCAAAAACCTTGGTCCGGCAGGAAAAGATCAACGAGATCATCGGGTTTCCGGCGGGGGAGCGGGCCGATTACGTCAGACGACTGCTTGGGGGCCTGGATGCACTGCCGGCGGTGGAACGCGATTGGCAGGAATTCCTGCGCATACTGGTGCCCGAGGCCACGGCCAGCCTGTCCTTGACCGGGGCCCCCGGAAGGGAGGAACTGGTTCTCGAGGCGTCCCTCGGGAAAAGACTTCGCAACGCGGCCGCCCTGTCCGGCGGCGAAAGGAGCGTCTGCTCCCTGGCATTGAACCTGGCGCTTTTCGCTCAACTGCGCAGTCCCTTTTACCTACTGGACGAGGTCGAGGCCGCGCTGGACTGGACCAACCACCAGAACATGCAAGGCTTACTGAAGCTCCTCATGCGCGACAAACAACTGATTATGATCACCCACCTCAGGTCGACAATTCAGTTGGCGGATTCACTCCATGGTATCCGGGCTCGTAAAGATGGTAGTTCATTTGTCAAGTATTATTTTGAGATGAACGAACGCTTGTTGCGAGCATATAAGTGTTGCTAGAGGTGATGATAATTCATGGAGTTTAAGGATGTCGAAGAATTCAGAGGGCTGATTACCGAACTTGCCCTGCCGCGACACGCCGATGTTCTCTTCGGTATCAGGTGTGCGGTGTGCGGAAAATCGGATCGGATTTCCCTGCTGGAATCGCCGGAGGAGTTGGATGGTAAACTAGCGAAATATGATAGATACAAAGAATTGTGGTCGATGTGTAAGATTCAGAATGATGAATTGGCAGTGTGTAAATTCTGTGGCTATGTATTGTCTATCGACTGGTCGGAAAAGTCGGCCAGCGTTGTAACGGGTTGATGGGCGGAGGTGGTCGCATTGGCTGAAACTACTGATGTATTCCTGATTACAGGGTTTCTCGGTAGCGGCAAAACCACTCTTTTAAACAGATTGATTAAGGATTTCCCCAGGGATAAAAAGCTGATGGTCCTAATGAACGAGTTTGGGGAAATAGGCATCGATGGTTCGTTGCTGGTTGGAGATGACTACGACCTGTTAGAGATAAGCAAGGGCTCTATTTTTTGCGTGTGTGTTAAAACTGACTTTATCAAGGCTTTATACAGACTCGGTAGTGAAGTTAAGCCGGACGCTTTGCTTATTGAATCAACGGGTGTAGCCAATCCAACCGATTTAAAGCGCGATTTAAAATTGCCCATCTTTAATAACCGTTTCGTTTTCCGGGAGCAGATCTGTTTGGTTGACGCGGCACATTTTTTGGATGCATTTGGCGTATTTTCCTCGGTTGAGGATCAAATAGCGACGTCTACGGTGTTTGTGATAAATAAAATGGATCTCGCTGGACCGGAACGGGTTCAGGCAATAAAGGATGTTATTCGCTCCCATCATCCGGATCCTATGTTTTATGAAACTTCGTATGGCGCTATTGATTCCTCCAGGCTGCTTAAGTGGTCGGACACCACCGGCATGGCTCAAGAAGTCGGCATAACGATGACGGATGAAGAATTGGAGCAGTATATAGACAAGTTATTGGAAGATCCGGGAGCTTCCCTTAAACCACCTGAATTGTTGATATCGGCCACCTTTAAATGGGAGGGCGACGTCCTGAAGGAGATCGACGAGCTGGGAACGGCACTGCCCGGGGCGGTCCCGCGGGTTAAAGGCTTCGTCCTACACGCAGAAGATACCTACCTGCTCGACTACGTCATGGGGCAGTACGGGTTGCAAAAGGTCAGCCCCAACCCCGGCAAGTTTGCCGCGAACGTGCTGGTAGTTATTGCTCCTCCCACCTTGATGGCTGAGGTTGAGGATATCATGCGCCAACACCATTGTTTCCGGACTCAATTATCTTAGTCAAAGGTATTTCCTGGCTACAGGAAATAATAAATGGCAAGGAAAGGGGTCTTATCCATGACACCGGAGCGGGAACAGGAACTTCTCAAGAAACTGGCGGACGCGGTAATCAACTACGATGAGGACACGGCCAGAGAGGGGGCCAACGAAGCCATTGCCGAGGGAATGGATCCCCGTAAGGCGATCTTTGACGGTCTGGTGGTGGGCATGCAGGAGTGCGGCCGGCTTTACGAGATCCAGGAGTATTTCGTGCCCGAGCTTCTGATGTGCGCCGATGCCATGTACGCCGGGCTCGACATACTGCGGCCTCTTTTGAAGCGGGACGACTCCAAGCCCAGGGGCCAGGTGGTCATGGGCGTCGTTCAGGGCGACGTGCACGATATCGGCAAGAACATTGTCAAGATGATGTTCGACGCCGCCGGCTTTACGGTGCACGACCTGGGGCGCGATGTTCCCTTGGAGAAGTTTGTGGAGGAGCAGTTGCGGACCGATTCGGAAATTGTCGCTCTTTCGGCCATGATGACCACCACCATGCTGGGAATGAGACACATCATCAAGATGATCCGGGAGAGGAATCCCAAGGCCAAGATCATGATCGGCGGCGCCCCCGTGACCGAGCAGGTCGCCAGCATGTTCGGCGCCGACGGATACGCCAAGGACGCCACCAACGCGCTCAAGGACGCCATCGCCATGATCAGTTCCTTGAAGGACATGTAGAGGTAAGTCACGGGAAGGTCTTTTCTTAAAAGGATGCTTTAGGAGGAAGGACATGCCTACTGTAATCTTTCAACCTTCCGGCCGGCGTGGTTTGGTTGACGAAGGGACGAATCTTCTGGACGCCGCCAGACAGTTGGGTGTCGACATCGAAAGTGTCTGCGGCGGAGTGAAGGTGTGCGGGAAGTGTAAGGTCAAGCTGGAAACCGGCTTTTTCGAGAAGTTCGGTATAGATTCCCAATTGGCCCATCTCAGCCAGTTTCTCTCGGAAGAGGGAGACTACTTGAGCGAGGAGGAGATTGCGGACAACTACCGGCTGGCCTGTTGCGCACAGGTACTGGGAGACCTCCTGGTTTTCGTGCCGGAGGAGAGCCGGGGTGCCAAGCAGGTCGTCCTCGAGACGGGCAAGGAACGTGTATTCAACCTGAATCCGGCCGTGCACAAGTATTATATCGAAATGGAGCCGGCCACCCTGGAGGATCACCGGAGCGACGCGGAGCGTATCAAGGACGCGCTGCATGCCAGGTACGGTCTCCCCCGCGACCTCAATGTCGATTACCTGGTCCTGCGCGGTCTTCCCAACGTGGTCCGCGAGGGCCATTGGAAAGTCACGGTGACGGTATGGAACCGCAGGGAGATCGTTTTGGTGGAGCCCGGCCTGGTCCAACAGGCCCTGGGTCTGGCGGTGGACGTGGGCACCACCACGGTGGCGGCTTACCTGTGCGATCTCCGTACCGGGGAGGTCCTGGTGGTCGATTCCATGATGAATCCCCAGGTGCGCTACGGAGAAGACGTGTTGTCCAGGATAACTTACTCCATGATGAACGACGACGGCCTGGAGAAGATGCACGGCGCCATCATCGACGGCATCAACACGCTGGCCAGACGGATGACCGAGAAGATCAACCTCACACCGGACGCCATCCTGGAGGTGACCCTGGTCTTCAATACGGTCATGCAGCACATCGCTTTGGGCATCGAGCCCAGTTACATCGGCCGGTCGCCGTTCACGGCCGGAACCAAGGAGGCCCAGAACATCAAGGCCCGCGACCTGGGTATCAAGGTCTGGAAGGCGGCCAACGTCCACACCCTGCCGGTGGAAGCCGGATTCGTGGGCCCCGACAACGTAGGAGTGCTCATCGCCGAGGAGCCCTACAAGGAACCGGAAAAGATCCGCATGGTGATCGACATCGGCACCAACGGAGAAATAGACATCGGCAATGCCAGGAGGTTGCTTTGCACCTCTTGCGCCACCGGTCCCGCGCTCGAAGGGGCCCAGATCAAGTTCGGCATGCGGGCCGCTCCGGGGGCCATAGAAAAAGTTAGGATAGACCCCGCGACCCTGGAGGTTTCCTACCGGGTGATCGGTCAGGATAAATGGTATCCGGAACTCAAAAAGACCGATGCCAAAGGAATTTGCGGATCCGGCATCATAGATGTGGTGGCCGAGCTTTTCAAAAGCGGTATCATTCAAAAGAGCGGCCGGTTCAACTTGAAGCTCGACAGCCCCCGCGTCCGCAAGGGGGAGGACGGCAGGCCCGAATACGTCCTGGCGTGGGCGGACGAGACTTCCATCGGCAAGGACATCACCTTTACCCAGGCGGATGTGCGCGCGGTACAACTGGCCAAGGCGGCCCTCTACGTTGGTTCCCGATACCTGATGGAAAAGCTGGGCGTCGGGAAGCTGGACAGCGTCACCTTGGCCGGTGCTTTCGGCAGCTACATCGACAAGGAGAGCGCCATGGTCATCGGCATGTTCCCCGATTGCGACCTGGACAACGTCACGGCGGTCGGCAACGCGGCCGGAGACGGCGCCAAGCTGGCTTTGCTGGACGTAGGAAAGAGGGATGAAGCCGCCTGGATAGCCCGGGAGGTGGAGTTTGTCGAGACGGCCATCGAACCCGATTTTCAGGAGAGATTCGCCGCGGCCATGGCCTTTCCCCATTCCGTCGACAAGTTTCCGCATATAGAGCACATCCTGGCCAAGGTGCGGCCGGTGTAGAAAGGAGAGATCACCCATGTTCAAGTTGACACGTCCCCAGAAGGTCTGTCACCTGGGGAAGTGGGCGGTCGGCGGGCAGCCCGGGGAAAACGCGCCGCTTCTGATTTCCTCGATGTTCCATAACGGCGACAAGATCCTGGGAAACCGGAAGGACCGCTCTTTTGACCGCGTCAAAGCCAGGGATTACGTCCTGCGCCAGGAGGAACTGTCCGCCCAGACCGGGGTTCCGGCGGTGGTGGCCATGGTCGCCAACTCCCTGGACGAAATGAAGACCTATATCGATTTCTTCCTGGGCGTTTCCGACGAACCCTTCGGTATCGACATGTGGGTGGAAAAAGCGCGTCTGGAGGTCGCCGCGTACGTGGCCGAACAGGGTTTGCAAGACCGGCTGCTTTACAACAGCATAACTCCCTGGGACAAGGACATTCCCGGCCAGGTCGCGCGCTTGAAGGAACTCGGCATCAAGCACGTGGTAGTGCAGGCGTTCAACACGGAGGACCAGACGCCCAAGGGCAGGGTGACCGGCCTGCGTAAAATGTTCGAGATCATCACAGACGGCGATTTCGAAACCATTCTCGTCGATGCGGCCACCATGAACCTTCCTTCGACCGCCCTGTCCTGCATCGCCTGCCGGCTGGTCAAGGAGGAATTCGGTTGGCCGGCCGGTGTAGCCTCTTCCAACGGCACCTATATGTGGAAAGAGGCGCGGGAGATGTGGGGTTCCGACGGCTTCAACGCCATGAACGCCGCCGGCCAGGCCATTGCGGCCCTGCTCTGGACCGACCTTCTCTTCAGCGGTCCCATCGTGAATATTCCCAAGATCATTCCGGCGGTAGCCACCGCCAGCATGATGCTCAGCACGCTCGTTTACGGGGAGACGGGGGCGTTGCCGGCCGGGGAGAACCATCCGCTCCGTAAGCTCTTCGCCGATTTCGCCGCCAAGTTGTAAGAGGGGATACTCGGCCAGGCCGGGCCCGGGCGAAGGGCCGGGGGAGGTTGAAAGGATGCGCGTGGTTTCTCTCGCTCCCGCCGCAACGGAGATTCTTTTCGCTCTCGGTCTCGGTCACCGGGTGGCGGCGGTAACCGATCACTGCGACTATCCACCCGAAGCGGCGAACAAGGAACGGGTGGGACCGTTCGCGCGGCCCGATACAGAGATGATAACGGCCTTGCGACCGGATCTGGTTGTTACCGGGGGCAAGATGCACACGGGAACCGAAGCGACCCTGGCGGCGGCGGGGATCACCATCTACCGTTTCTTCCCTGGTTCGGTCGCAGAATTGCTCACGGCCATGGAGGAACTCGGGGAACTCTGCGCCGCGGGTGAAACGGGCCGGAGCATCATCGGCGGTCTTCGCCGAAGGGTCGGCGAAATTGAGGAACGTGCGGCCGCCCGCCAAAAAACAGCGGTACTGTTCCTGATGGGTGAACCGCCGTTGACCACACCGGGGCCGGCTTCCTGCCAGTACGATGCCCTTCGTTTGGCAGGGGCCGGGCCGGTGCCCTTTCCCGAGTCCGATGCGTTCGTGCGGTTGACGTGGGAGAGGTTGGAGGACTGCGATCCGGCGGTCATTTTAGCCTGTGGCCGCGTACCCGGCCAACCGGCCGGGAGAAAATGTCCGGGATGCGGTTCGGCTCGTCCGCCGTGCCGGCGGGAAGTGGAAGAACTGTACGCGGATCAACGGCTGGCTGGGTTGCAAGCGGTGCGCCGGAGGCGTATCCATCCCGTGCCTTGTTCCTTTCTGTGCCGTCCCGGCCCGCGGATGGTGGACGGTATGGCGGAAATAGCCAAACTTCTGGAATCCTGGGATGCGTGAACGGTGATTCAGGGAAGGAGATGGATCCATGAGCGCTATTACGGCCGAGATGAAGGCGATGATCGAAAAGGAGCAGTGCTTTGTGGTCACGGCCGACCGGTCCGGCCAGCCGTCGGCCGCCCCGAAGGGTTCCCTGGTGGTTTTGGACGATACCACCCTGGCCTATGGCGAGGGGATAGGCGGCCTGACCTACCGGAACCTACGGGAGAATCCCAGGGTGGCCGTGGTGGTTGCCGACCGCGCGGCCAGAAAAGCCTACCGCTTCTTCGGGGTGGGGGAGTTGAGAACCGAGGGCTCCCTGTTTGATACCTTCGCCACCAAATTCGCCCAAATGGGCCTGGACTTGAAAGCGGCAGTGGAAATCAGGATTACGGAAATCTACGATCTGTCGGTAGCAAAAGCAGGGGCCAAAGTGAACTAGGTTTTTCCTAGGGTACGCATTCTCATTCTAGGAGGTAATATAATGACGATGTCCATCAGGGATAGGGTCCTTGGCCTTTTTAGTGGTCAGGAAGTCGACCGGGTGGCCTGTTACAGTGGCATGGGCAACGTGACGACCGCCGGGTTGGCAGAATATGGTTACAAGTTTCCTTCCATTCACGGCGATCCCGAGAAAATGGCTAATAGCGCCGCTATGTCATACAGGTTGTTTGGTTTCGAGTGCGCGGTGGTTCCCTTCGACATGTGCGTCGAGGCGGAGGCCCTGGGCTGTGAAATGAATGCCTATGAGGATGTCAACCAGTTACTATACCCGACGATCAAGGAGAAAACCATCCATTCGCCCGATGAAATGACCAAGATAACCATTCCCGGCGACGTTCACGAGCGGGGCCGTTTCCCTGTAGTTTTGGAAGCTATCCGGCTCCTCAAGAACGACGTCGGCAAGGAGGTACCCATCGGCAGTTGGTTCCTGGGACCGTTCACCATGGCCGGTCAGCTGATGGATCTCAACGATCTGTTCAAACTCTGTTTCAAGAAGCCCGACCAGGTCAATATCATGCTCGACATCCTGGCGGACTTGATCATCGGGATGGTTCCCAGATACCGCGCGGCCGGAGCCGACTATATCGTCATCAGGGAAATGGGCGCCCCTACCGACGTCCTGAGTCCGCGCACCTTCCGCCAGGTCATAAAGCCGCATCTGGAAAAGATATTCCGTTCCATTCCTTCGCCGAAGATTTTGCATATCTGTGGCGACACCAACATGATTATCGGACAAATGAACGATGTCGGTGCCGAGGCCGTCAGTGTGGAAACGAAGAACGACCTGGTAAAGAGCCGTGAGACCATCGGGGTCGAACCCCTTTTGTTCGGCAATGTCGACGCCTACAACATCCTGGTCAACGGCACGCCGGAGGCGGTGGAAGAGGCGGTGTTGAAGAGCCTGGCGGGCGGCGTCGACGCCGTATGGCCGGCCTGCGACATCTGGCCCGAGGCACCGGTGGCCAACCTCAAGGCCATGGTGGAAACGACGAAAAAATACGGGGCATCGAACTGGGCCAGAAAGAACCGGGCGGCGCAATAAGGCCACCAGGTGCCCCTTCGGACATGTAAGCCATGGAGCGACCCGGCATACCGGACCCGCGGATCCCCTGCCGGGAACAAGCGGCCGGTATGCCGGAGGTCTCCCCGGTAAACGGTATGGTGCTTCTGAGTGCAGTTGTACGCGGAAGGAATGTGATCCGGCATGGCCTGTCCCAGCAGCGTAGAGTCCATGGACTTGAGAGGCCAGTTGTTGGCGTGGGGAGCGAGCGTTGCCGGTTGCGGGGATGTCAGCCGCGGTCTGGCCAAGGAATTGAATCATCTTCCCCGGGCGGTGTCCATAGCGATCGCTCATCCGTTCCGGGGCGGACCACCGATCGTGGACGGTAGCGGGACATATTGTCACGCCGTACGGGAAGTCGACGCCACCCTGGAGCAGATTCAAAGGCGGCTGGTCCGGGTGTTGAAGGGCCAGGGCAGCAAGGCTATGGCAATTCCTCCGGACACGCACAGGTCGGATCACCACTTCATCGCGCGACTGTACCCTTTGTTTCCGCACAAAACGGCGGCTACCTGCGCCGGCCTGGGGTGGATCGGAAAGAACGGTCTTCTCGTCAATCCCCTGTACGGGCCGCGCATGAGTTGGGCCACGGTCCTGACCGACGCCCCGCTTGATGTCTGTCGCACACCCCACAATCGGGGGCGTTGCGGCACCTGCCGGCGTTGTGTGGAGGCCTGCCCGGTGGGGGCCATACCGGACCGGGAATGGTCGTGCACCGGCGTCAACGATTACCAAATCGATGCCACGGCCTGTGCCGGCTACCTGTTGGAAAAGAAAAAAGAGACGGGTGAGGCTGTCTGCGGTCTTTGTCTGATGGCCTGTCCGTATGGTCAAAAGGCCCGTCTGTGAACCGGCCGGTTGGTTTCCGGTTAAGCGATCTAAGCGGGGAGGGCTTTGTATGGCCAATATCGCCATCGTAACCTGTGCTAAAATACAGGATAAAAGTTGCGTCGGATGCCTGAAATGCTTTAGGGCGATTCAAAGAAAGGAGGGGGAATTTGCCAGGTACGATGATGCCCGCATCGTGGCCATGACCGGCTGCGGGGACTGCCCTGGCCTGGTTATGCCCAAGGCCACCCTGCTGATGGAAATGGCCGATTATCTGGACCAGGATATCGATGCCGTTCACCTGGCGACCTGCATCGTCAAGGCCAAGAAAACGGCGGCCTGTCCCATCGACCTGGAAGGCCTGCGGGAGAAAATCGAGGCTTCCTGGGGCAAACCGGTCGTCGTGGGTACGCACAATTATTAGAGGCGGTCGCCCCGCCTCTTTCCATACCGGATAAAACAGACGGGGCCGAGGCAGGCCTTCGCCCCAAAGGTCGGGTGCTAAATATGGCCAGGGTACAGGTCTTTTCCGGTGTCTGTGGTTTTACCACTACGATAGTAGCTATTACCGCGGAGAAAAGATCGGTTAGAATAGTATTGGAGACGGAATGTCCCAATATACGAAAAGCAGTAGACAAACTGGACGTTGTTCAGCCATTCAAAGAAATGTTTGGCAAACTGCATGAATCCGAAGTATACAAGACAGTTTCGCCTTTTGTTCCGCATCCCTCCTGCCCGGTGCCGGCGGCCATCCTCAAAGCGGTCGAGGTGGCAGCCGGCCTGGCCCTGCCGAAAGACGTGCATATAACCATGGAGCCGTAGGATCTGGGACCGACCCATGGGGAGGTTATCCTCCCGCATATCCTTCCGGGTTGTGATGGGAATATTGTGAAAAAGAAGATGCGGCTGCCTGCAGATTCATGGACAATAGTTGCCCTCCCAACGCTCTCGGGCAAGATCGCTACCGGTGGACCCGTGGCCAGAAAAAACCAGGAGGTAGGTAGTCATGCCTAAGGTCTTAATTGAAGTGCTGGCTATCGGAAATTGACTTCCCGGAGCCCTTATGGTTGAGGCGGTAAAGGCTTTACCGCTAGAAGTTCAACGCATTGTCGAACTGCGCTTATGGAATGTCCTTGAAACCGAAGGGATACAGCGAAAATTGGCACTTAATGCGGTGCGCATGCCCACTATGGCCATGAATAATAGATTGGTCTTTGAGTCTTGTATCCCGAATGGGGAAGAGCTACTCGACGCTATCCAGGAATGCCTTGGTTAAACGACCTATGATTATCCGTCATGACCTTGTGCTTCAAGGATGATACATAGAACATACCGGCAGCGCCGGTGTGGGTGAGGTGGTCCCCATGTCTATTTTAACGGGGCGTGGCCAGCAATTGCTGAAGTCCCGCTGAAGAGGACGTTGTTCAACATCCGCCGGCGAATACCCAAAACTGCCTGATCTGTGGCCGGGAACCCGTCTACCGGAGAACCGGCCGGACCTTTACCTGCCCGTACTGCGGGCGAGAAGAAGACAGTCATGTTCACTGCCCGGACGGTCACCAGGTGTGCGACCGTCGCCACGGCGAAGGCCTTTTTCCGGTATAAGGAGCATTCTCCTCGCCGCAACGTCGACCGCCCATGGCCGCGAAGAAGTAATCGCCGCAACGCATCTGTCCCTGTTGGGCTGCGAACATGCCTGGATGGCCGGAGGTGCGCTGTTGGCGGCTCTTAAAAACCATGGCGGGGCCGGGGCAACCGAGGGGTAAATGAACCGGGAAACCGCGGTAACAATCGAGGGTTGTCGCCGCAGGAACTTCGTTCGTACGGCCCTCTCCCCAAGCTGCCGGATGGCCAGGAAATACCTGGGCACAAATTTGGACCATGCCGGTGAAATACTTGGCCGCGACATCGCGCGGCATCCCCATGGCCGCCGCCGAAGCAAATGCGGTCATTACCCACGGGGCGCACCAGAAAGGTGAAAACGTCGAAGGACAGGGGTGTTCTAATTTGACGCAAACGCTACTCTGTTGCGGAATACTAAAGCAGGAAATCGCATATTTAATGCGCGAAAAGGATGTTGATATCTGTTTTTTAGACGCAGGGTTACACATTGATTTCGATATGCTTGGAAGGGCTTGGACGGATGCCTTGTGTGCATGCGCCGGGAAAAAACCTATATTGATTATCGGCACATCTTGCCATCCGGATATGGAATGTATAGCGTCACAATACGGTGGCCGTCTCGTCCGGGGTCGGAACTGCATAGAGATGCTGCTGGGTGAAAGCTTCCCCCGCCTGGATGCCGAATGCCGGACCTTTTACCTGACCGGTGGCTGGCTGGACAACTGGCGAAAGATATTTATCGACGGCCTCAAATGGGATGCAGTGGATGCCCGTAATAATTTTGGCTATTTTGACCGCATGTTGCTTCTGGATACAGGGATAATTACTGTAAGTGAGGAAAAGGTACTTGAGTTCTTCGATTATACCGGCGTACCCGTGGAAATTATCAAAATTGGGTTGGAAAACCTGCAACAATTGCTTGACCAGTTAACCAGCTAATGTTTTTGCGTAATGCACCTACCCGGCCACGTTATCCTTCCTGGTCAATTACCACCCAGCGGTCGGACGCCGGACCAATGGCCTGCGCCATCTCCCCGACGGGAGAAACGAAGTACCCCCCCCGATGATGAACACGGGCACCTCGGCATTCATTTTCTGACCATCGACGACCAGCGTAGCCCCGTCGGCGAAACATATCACCGCTCCCGCAACCCCGACGGCGATAAACAGGGACAGGGAAGCGACGATCCGTTTTCCTTTCGTCAAGACAACGCACACCCTTGCAAGGGTATCCCGCAGATGTTTCTTTTTCAAGGACCTTGCCCATGCCGGTATATACTCCCCCTCATCCTTTCTCCTTCCCGGCCGGCGCCCCGCCGGCCGCAGAATTTCCCCTCCTTCTTCCCCTTGGAAAGGATTAGCGGCACGGACAACGAAAAAGATAATATGCAGTCGACATAGAGAGAGGGAGAGAGATGCCCTGGATGAACCTGGCTCCCGCGGCGGCCGCGGCGCGGGAGGCCTTTGCCGCGCGCGATCCGCGCCAGATGGCGGCGGCCGCAGGGTGTGCCTACGGCGGGGACGGCGTGTTTTCAGTACCGTTTCTCGGCGCGACCCATAAACTGAGTTACCCCGAAGGAACCCTGGTCGGTGACGGCGAACTGGACGAAGCCGGCCGGATCCTGCTCCTGCACTATCTGTGCGGGGCGACCGGCCTGCCCCCCGCCGGCCGGCTGGTATCCTTCAAGGAACTGCCCGGCGGTTTCCTCTACGCCGGCCCTTTCGCCGGCCGGGCCTTGCAGCCGCTCGTCCGGGCGTTCGGGACGGAGGGCGGGGCCCTGTTGGAAGCCGGGGCCGCCCTGGGCGGGCGGCCGGTCAACCTGGGCGACGTGGCGGTGGAAGTGCCGGCGCTGCCCCTGGTGCCCCTGACCATGGTGGTCTGGTTGGGCGACGAGGAGTTTCCGGCCGGCGGGAACATCCTTTTCGACGCCACGGCGGCGGTTCATCTGAGTACGGAGGATTGCGTGGTCCTGGCCGAAACGGCGGTGCGCCGCCTGAAGTCGTTGCTTTAGCATGGGGCCTTCGAAGGGCCGCGAGCCTGGTCGGAGGGAAAGGGTGGTCACGACTTGGAAAAAGCTCTTAGCTCGCAGGTGCGGTTTGCGGGGAAGGTCTTGAAACTGCGGGTGGACGAGGTGGAAGTGGCCGAAGGGCGGCGGGCCGTGCGGGAGGTGGTCGAGTACCCCGGCGCGGTGACCGTGCTGCCGCTTACCGAATACGGAGAAGTACTCATGGTGCGCCAGTACCGTTATCCCGTGGGAGAGGAATTGCTGGAGTTGCCGGCCGGGAAATTGGAAGCGGGCGAGGACCCCCTGGAAACGGCGAAGCGGGAACTGGCCGAGGAAACCGGCTACCGGGCCCGGGAAATGAGGTTGTTGCTTCGTTTTTACACCACGCCCGGTTTTTCCACCGAGGAAATGCATCTTTTCCTGGCCACCGGCCTTACCCCCGGCGAACCCGATCCCGATCCGGACGAGTTCATCACCGTGGAGAAGGTGCCGCTCGAGCGGGCCCGGGAGATGGTCGCCCAGGGGCAAATCCGCGACGCCAAGTCCATCGTCGGCCTGCTGGCGGCCGGTTCGGTCACTTCGGCCGGCGCCAGGGCGTGAGGCTGATCCGGCCCTCGTCCAGCCGGGCCACGGCGGGTCCGGCGGGAGTCCGGCGCAAGATCCGGTCTTCAGCCGCCTGTCCGGCGATGGACAGACGCAGGGGCGAAAGCCGCAAGGAAAACACCGTTGCTCCGTCGTCACCGCTCGTTCCGGCGGCCACGGTGCCGCGGCAGGTACCCAGCACCACCACGTTGTGACCGGCGGTAACGATGGCCCCGGGATGGACGTCGCCCACCAGCACCACGTGACCGGGGTGGACCAGTCTCTGTCCGCTACGCAGGCTGCCGCGCGCCAGGAACGCGGGTTCACCGGGCGGCTGCGAGGCCCGGGGGCCGACAGGAAGGGCCGAACCCGGCACCAGTCCGAACTCGCGGCAGAGTTCGTCCAGTTCTTCCCGCTGCCGGGCGGATAGGCCGGCCTCGCGGCCTATGCTGTAGCGGGCGCCCCGGAAGAAGCCGTGCGAAGCCTCCATCTTGCGGCGCAAATCATTTTTAATGACCGCGAAATCAAGGTCTTCCGTCAGGCGGATGACCAGGCCGTGGCGGGTTCCCTTGATGGATACCGGCTCCTGGGACAAATCCAGCACCTCCTGATCGACTGGACTAATTTTCGACTTTGTTTTTCCTTTTTCCTGCCACGGGGCGGGCGAGGTTTCCAAGCCAGAACCGGTGATCTACCGGAAGACGGTCCTCCGGGACCCGGCGAACCCCGGGGCGACGAAGCAACCCGGGCCCTTCGCGCCAAACCGTGGCGATCAAAGAATAGAACACGGGGCTTTGCGGCATCATTCCCAAAAGGGCCCGGCGCGCCGTTTTTGGTGTATCAGCCGGCCGGGATCGAAATATTCTGTATTTGGGACTCGAATCATGTCGAAACGGAGGACTGCCCGAATGCCGGAGTGGCGCAAGGACCCGGTGGTGGAACGCTGGGTTATCATTTCGACCGAACGCAGCAAGCGGCCGACCGATTACCTGACCGCACCGGACGCCTGTCAGGGTTGCGAATGCCCCCTTTGCGAGGGGCACGAGGAGGAGACACCGCCGGAAATCGTGGCTTTCCGCGAAAGGGAATCCATGGCCAACCACCCCGGCTGGTGGGTCCGCGTGGTGCCGAACAAATTCCCCGCCGTGAAGATCGAGGGAGGCACGATAAAACACCGGCACGGCATTTACGAAGTGATGGACGGGTTCGGCGCCCACGAAGTGATCATCGAGACCACCGAGCACACCAGGCTCCTGCACGAGGTCTCTCCCTACCAGATGGCCGAGGTGATCTGGGCCTGGCGGTACCGCATGCTGGACCTGCGCCGGGACCGGCGCTTCAAGTACATCCTGCTGTTCAAGAATTACGGCGCGCGGGGGGGGGCGTCCCTGGAACACAGCCACTCCCAGATCATTGCCACGCCCATGGTGCCGGCCGACGTCCACGAGGAGATCCTGGGGGCCCGGGAGTACCGGCAAAGCACCGGCGCCTGCGTCTATTGCGACGTCATCCGCCAGGAACTGGCCGAGGATGCCCGGCTGGTTCACCAGAACGAAAGCTTCCTGTCGTTCAATCCTTTTGCCTCCCGCTTTCCCTTCGAAACCTGGATCATCCCGCGGGAGCACCAGGCCGACTTCGCCGCCATGGGAGAACACGAAGTTAACGCCCTGGCCCGTATCACGCTGGACACGCTGAACAGTCTGATGCGCACCCTGCGCCACGCCCCGTACAACCTGGTGGTGCATACCACCCCGGTCAACGGGGGCGAGGAGCACGACTATCACTGGCACATCGAGATCCTGCCGCGCCTGACCAGGATGGCGGGCTTCGAACTGGGTACCGGCTACTTCATCAATCCCACACCGCCCGAGATGGCGGCGCAGGAACTGAGGGCGGCCCCAATGGCCGGGTGCGTCGGGGCATCGCGGGAGGAGGTTCCGCACTATGTTTGACCGGTCCCTGAAAATACTGATCCTGGGCTCCGAAATGGTGCCGTTTGCCAAGACGGGGGGGCTGGCCGACGTGGTCGGTTCGCTGCCCAAGGCCCTGGCCACCCTGCAAAACGGCAACGCGGTGCTGCACGACGTCCGGGTGGCCATACCGCGCTACAAGCAAATCGAGGATGCCGCCTACCTGATGGATTTTCCGGTGAAGATAGGGGAGCGCAACGCCACGGCCATCATCCGCACCCGGGCCGTCGAGGCGCAGTACCAGGGCGTGCACCGCAACCTGCCGGTCTACATGACCGACAACTACCATTACTTTTACCGCGACGGCCTCTACATGTTCCCCGACGAAGCGGAACGCTTCGCCTTCTTTTGCCGGGCGGTGCTGGAAATGCTGCCCCGCCTGGGCTGGCAGCCGGACGTCATCCACTGCAACGACTGGCAGACCGGTCCGATACCCCTGCTTCTACGGACCGGTTACGGCGGCCCTTTCTATCACCGTATCGCCACGGTGTTTACGATCCACAACCTGCAGTACCAGGGGAATTTTCCCCCGGAAGCCCTGGCGTTGTTCGATCTGGACGAGGACTTCTTCACTCCCGAGGGCATCGAGTTCTACGGCACGGTCAGTTTCATGAAGGCCGGGATCAAGTATGCCGACGTGGTCAGTACGGTCAGTCGTACGTACGCCCGGGAAATCCAGACCCCGGCCATGGGCGAGCGTATGGACGGCATCTTGCGCCAGCGCTCCGACGATCTTTACGGCATCGTCAACGGCATCAACTACCACGAGTTCAACCCCGGGACGGACCAACGGATCTATCGCAACTTCGACGCGCACGACCCCGCGGGCAAAAAGGACAACAAGTACGCCCTGCAAAAAGAGATGGGCCTGCCGGTGCGGGACGTGCCGGTCCTCGGTCTGATTTCCCGCCTCGTCGACCAAAAGGGCCTGGACATCATCCTGGAGATCGTGGACGAACTGATGCCGGCCGAAATGCAACTCGTGGTTCTGGGTTCGGGCGATCCCCATTACGAAAA
>Ga0078972_1007168_pt1 | contig 25240 bp, 21 predicted proteins | sample YelNatPaOPGAMG01_FD_67568 | JGI IMG/M metagenome (GOLD analysis project Ga0078972, IMG submission 67568) | Hot spring thermophilic microbial communities from Obsidian Pool, Yellowstone National Park, USA - OP-RAMG-01 (SPADES assembly) (version 2) | ecosystem: Environmental > Aquatic > Thermal...
GGTATAACCAATATAGAATGATCCATCAAACTGACTTTGGAGTATATATACTGTATATGTCATAAAAAAAGGAGAAATATCTTTCCCCATTATTTAGCGGTGCGGACGGGACTCGAACCCGCGACCCCCGGCGTGACAGGCCGATATTCTAACCATCTGAACTACCGCACCTTATTATTATTTCCAATTCTGGCCGGTATTCTAATCCCGATCCATCGGGAAACTACCGCATCCTTTCGAAAACGTTGCAAAAATAATCGTAATTTTCAATTATACAAAAACAAGGACTGAAAAATAATTTTCATGTATTTTCTCTCTTTTGATCTGGTTATAAATTTATATAGAATTGATTACCAAAATGATGGCGTATAATATTTTTCAGACAAATGTGTTCGCAATGTGAAATAAAAATGCCTTGTTTTTTATTCCGTTACCTTCGGCTTGGGATGTATGTACAACACGTCCTCTTTCATCTGAACTTTCTTCTGCCTCTCTTTACACCTCGATATATAAACTCCGGAGAAAATAAATAACATAAGAAAAACCAGAATCCTGAAAGGCAGACTTCTTATTAACTCAAGTATAAACCATTCACGTTTCATGACTCAATAAGTTACCATATTAATTTAATGACCTGATTTCGTCACGAAAAGTTGCCTGCATTTTTATGCAGGCCTGTATTATATAGCCAAAGTTAATAAAATCTATTAAATTAATTAACAATAAAGATATTGAATTTTCAACAAATAAAACAGGTAATGAACACATTAGGCAACAGTGAGAAAAACAAACTATTGTTGTCTGAAATCCCGGGGTTGGCTGAAGAAACTGAAATTAACCCTTCCGTACTTCCGGTGCTCAAAAAAACCGGGATGATCATTAAAACTGATTTCCCCCGGATGTTCAACAATTAAAAAACCTCCCTCGTTCAGCAAATCTGTATCCAAAACCATACCGGGCAACTTCTTTAACCATGGCAAATCAAAGGGAGGGTCAGCAAAAATTATATCATACGTGTACCTGCATACCTTTAAGAATTCCCTAACATCAAGCCTTACGGCTTTTATGTTGGAGATATTCATGTCTTTTATGGTGCGTCTTATAAAAAAGATATTACGTTGATTATATTCAACAAGATGCACTGTTTTGGCTCCCCTTGAAATAAACTCAAAACTTATACTTCCGGTTCCAGAAAAAAGATCAAGTACGTCAGTATCCTCAAAGCTTATCCTTGTGGAAAGAATGTCAAACAAACCTTCCCTCGCAAAATCGGTAGTGGGCCTTGCACTTAAACCGGAAGGCAGATCCAGATGCTTACCCCTGTATTTACCTCCAATTATTCGCAATTCAGGATAGTATATAAATTTATAAACCTATGAAGAGGAATATTGTTAAATACATAACTGAATGTGAAATTTCCCGAAGGAACAGCAAAGGAAATACGCCTTATGTAAAGCGATAACGAAGAAGTTAGTTCATCGTATCTTTCCGTAATCCCGCTTAAATGTATCGTCGCTTCTCCCTGTATTCCCAGAGTTTTATAAACATTAAGCACAAAATAAATTATATCTGAAATATTCCTGTACCTGAAAGCATTTATGTATTGCAGCATCTGATCCCTGAAAACAACAATGTTAAAGAAATCACTTTCAATATGAAGATGAATATAATCTTTAGGTTCAGATTTCATTGCATGAGTCATATGGGTGAAAAGCGGCCTGAGATGATGGCTGGGAAATGCTGATGGGAAAAAATTGTTAATTACTTCCAGAAGCGGCTTTGATACTGCAAAAATCAGAAAAGAATCATTATCAGCAAGTTTATTGGTGAATATCACCTTGTTATCATTTATTCCATGATTGAATGTAAAATACTCATCCTTCCTTCCGGGGTCATATAAAGGTGAAGGAACCAGAGTAAACTCACATGATGGCATAATAAGGTGAACTTGGTTGTATTTTTTCCCCGTAAGAAAATCATCCTTCTCCATAACTGCGGAAATCTGCTCATGATTAAACCTGCTGCTTTCCTCAGGGGTATATGACCTTAACATTATATATTTGTTTCTTGCAATATCTAAAATGCAGAATGAAAGGTCATCATAACCTGCCTGTAGGGAGATAATATAATTCGCGGTGGAGTTTATATCAAGTGTCTCATCAAACAGTTCAAAAAATGGCATATCAGTTTAATATAGAAATCATAAAAAATTTTTTGCCGGCTTTACCCTTTGCCGGTTTAAGGTTTATTGTGTTAAACTTCAAAGTTACATTCTTTCCTGTTGCTGAAATGTTTTATACAAATATAAATTAAAGATTGATTATGTTTACAAAGTAATCAGATATCTGGTTAGCAGATGCGTGAAACATTGATATATAATCATTTATTAAAATTCCTCGATTACATTCCAACCGAAGATCAGTCATCTGCTTTAAAAAAAATAGCTTCTTTTATTTGTGACAGCGGGCAGGATGTAATCTTTCTTATGACAGGTTATGCGGGAACCGGAAAGACTACCCTTATAAGTGCAACCGTAAGAACGCTTGACCTGATGAGAATGCGTTCAGTCCTTCTTGCTCCAACAGGCAGAGCAGCAAAGGTGCTTTCATCATTCAGCGGGAAACAGGCTTTCACCATACATAAAAAAATATACCGTCAGAAATCCACAAAAGAAGGGATAGGACAATTTGTGCTTGACAGAAATCTTTCAAAAGATACAATATTCATAGTTGATGAAGCCTCAATGGTCTCAAATAATCCTGCTGAGTTATCAATTTTCGGCAGCGGGCGTCTTCTTGAAGACCTGATCGAATATGTTTATTCAGGCATTAATTGCAAACTGATGCTTGTGGGTGATACAGCACAACTGCCTCCAGTAGGCTCAGTTGTCAGCCCTGCACTTGACCCTAATGCACTCAGCAAATTCGGATTTAAAATTATTACAGCCGAACTGCGCCAGGTTCTTCGACAGAGCGAAAAATCCGGAATACTGATGAACGCAACAAAGATAAGGCAGCAAATTACCGACAATAACTTAGTAAGACCAACAATAGATTATCTAAATTACAGCGATATCATCAGACTTTCAGGGAATGACCTGATAGAGGAAATTACATCTTCATACGAAAAATGCGGGCTGGAAGGAACAATAATCGTGGTTAATTCAAATAAACAGGCAAACCATTATAACGATGGAATACGCAGCCGGATTTTTTTCAGGGAGGAAGAAATAAGTCAGGGCGATATGGTTATGGTTGTTAAAAATAATTATTCCCTTGCCGATGAAGAAGACCCTTACCGGTTTGTTGCTAACGGCGATATTGCAGAAGTACTAAGGGTAAGGAAATATGAAGAAAGGTATGGATTCAGATTTGCTGAAATGTCTCTTAGATTTCCCGATTACAGCATAGAAGTGAATACGAAGGTTATGCTTGATGTATTGCATCTTGACTCGCCTGCACTGCCTTCTGATAAGAGCACTGAGCTTTTCAATGCGCTTCTTCAGGATTATAGCCAGATCAGAAATAGAAGAAAACAATATGAGGCTATCCGCGAAGACCCTTACTTTAATGCATTGCAAATCAAATTCGCATATGCAGTAACATGTCATAAGGCACAGGGAGGACAGTGGGAGAGGGTATTTGTTGACCAGGGAATGTTTAACCGGGCTGATATTACTGTGGATTACCTCCGATGGCTCTATACTGCGCTTACCCGAGCCACTGAAAGAGTTTACCTTGTCAATTTCAGTGAAGAATTCTTTAAATTATAATGATGGGGCGAAAAAACTCCCCGGTGTGTTTGCGGGAAACACATTTTCTGCGTTAATCTGCGCCATCTGCGGGAAACACATTTTCTGCGCTAATCTGCGCCATCTGCGGGAAACACATTATTCTCCTATAATTTTAATCAACACCCTTTTCCTGCGTTTGCCGTCAAATTCACCATAAAAAATCTGCTCCCATGGTCCGAAGTCAAGCCTGCCATTAGTTACTGCCACAACCACTTCTCGTCCCATAACCTGCCGTTTCAGATGAGCATCGGCATTGTCTTCATATCCGTTATGCATATACTGGCTGTATGGTTTTTCGGGTGCCAGTTTTTCAAGCCAAACTTCAAAGTCGTGATGAAGACCGCTTTCATCATCGTTAATGAAAACACTTGCTGTGATGTGCATGGCGTTAACAAGGCATAAACCTTCTTTTATTCCACTTTCAGCGAGGCATTTTTCAACTTCGCCTGTGATATTGATAAAAGCTCTGCGGGTTGGAGTGTGAAACCAGAGTTCTTTCCTGTAAGATTTCATAAATATCAAATGATTTTAAGATCTTTTATAATGCCATCTATTCTTTCACAAAGCATATTATTTGCCTTTTCATACTCTTCTTTCGAATGAAGTATTGTATTGACTGAAAAGTAAAATTTGATTTTAGGTTCGGTACCTGATGGTCGAACCGATATTTTTGAGCCGTCTTCAAGGAAGAACTGAAGTACATCAGATTTTACCAGGTCTATCTTGCTTGTTTTACCGGATAATTTATCGTATGATACAAGATTTTCATAATCATTTATTTTTACCACCCTGCTGTTGTTGATTTTCTGTGGCGGGTTGTTCCTGTAAAGGTGCATCATTGCCTTAATCTGATCAGCTCCTTCCTTTCCTTTTCTGACGATATTGACAAGTTTTTCAAGATAGAGTCCGTATTTCAGATAGATATCAATAAGCATTTCGTACAGGGACATTCCCCTGCTTTTTGCCCATGCCGCTGCTTCGGCAATAAGTGCACATGAACCCACGGCGTCTTTATCACGCACATAATCTCCTGGCAGATAACCATAACTCTCTTCACCACCTCCGATATATTTCTTTTTACCTTCAAGTTTCTTTATAAGTTCTGCAAAGTATTTGAACCCGGTAAGCACATTGAAGCATTCAACATTGTGACCCTCTGCAATACGGTCAAGCAGGTCAGAAGTTACGATAGTCTTAATAACAAATTCATTACCACGGTAAAGGCCTTTTTCCTTGTACTGCGACAGGGTATAGTACATCAGTATTGCGGCTGTCTGGTTTCCGTTGAGAAGTTCATAGGTTCCTGCCGGAGTTCTGATAGCAATTCCTACCCTGTCGGCATCGGGGTCGGTTGCCATTACAAGTTCTGCCCCTTTTTCTTCTGCTTTTTTAATGGCCATTTTAAGTGCATCTTTTTCTTCAGGATTTGGTGATTTTACCGTTGGGAAATTCCCGTCAACAACATCCTGTTCCGGAACATTGATTATATTTCTGAATCCGAATCTCTTAAGAGCCTCTGGTACAAGCATGATTCCTGTGCCATGAATGGGAGTATAAACAATGCCAATGTCATGGTGTTTTGTAATTAAATCAGGATTGAGTCTGATTTTAAGAACCTCATCAAGGAATAAACTGTCGGTTTCTTTGCCTATAATTTTTATTTTTGATTTGTCTGCTTCAAATTTTATCTCCTTTACCGATTTGATTTTTCTTACTTCCTCAATTATTTCCTTATCGTGAGGGGGAACAACCTGGCCACCATCCTCCCAGTAGGCCTTATATCCATTATATTCAGGTGGATTGTGTGATGCAGTAATAACTACACCGCTCTGGCATTTATAATGCCTTATTGCAAATGAAAGTTCAGGGGTAGGCCGCAGTGATTCAAAAAGTAAAACTTCAAAACCGTTTGCCGAAAAGATTTCAGCAGCTGTTTCGGCAAAATAACGGCTGTTATTTCTGCAATCATGAGCAACGGCAACTTTAATAACAGTATTGGAGAACTGCTTTTTCAGGTAGTTTGCCAGTCCCTGGGTAGCCATTCCCATGGTATAAATATTCATCCGGTTGGTTCCGGCACCCATTATGCCTCTAAGTCCTCCGGTTCCGAACTCCAGATCCTGGTAAAATGCATCAATGAGTTTTTCTTCATTGCTCACAAGCATTTCCTGTACCTCTTTCCGTGTCTCCTCATTGAAGTCGTTACTGAGCCAGACCCGGGCTCTTTTCTTTATTTCATCCAGATTCAACATACTTTATGTATATTATTCGTTCAGATTATTTTTTCCCTTTTCATCTGACTGATACATTTAGCCAGACTACTTTCCCAGTGGGGAATAACTATTCCATAGTTACTGGTTATTTTCTTTTTGGAAAGAACCGAAAAACGCGGGCGCACAGCTTTTACAGGGTATTCATCCGTACTTACAGGCTCCATTTTACAGCTGATTCCAGCATATCTGACTATTGCACTGGCAAATTCAAACCATGTGCATTCACCTTCATTAGAATAATGGTATATTCCTCCGTTGAAAGCCGCGTCCTGCTTATTGATATCAGAAACAATTTTCATTACTGCATCAGCGAGGTCTGCTGCCCATGTTGGGGTGCCTTTCTGGTCATTCACAACTTTTAACCGGCCTTTTTCGGATGCATTCCTGATTATTGTTCTGACGAAATTATTCCCGTATGCCGAATAAAGCCATGACGTGCGGATAACTATTGTCCATGGATGTTTAAGTGCCTGATTTTCACCTTCAAGCTTCGATAGCCCGTATTTTGACAAGGGATCAGGTCTGTCCGTTTCCTTGTATGGTTCTGAAGCTTTGCCATCAAAAACATAATCGGTTGAGAAATGAATAAACCGGCATAATGAATCTTTTATTACATTGACAATATTTTTTACTCCTCCTGAATTAATCCTGAGTGCAGCCTCAGGTTCTTCCTCAGCTCTGTCAACAAAATTGTAGGCTGAACAGTTAATTATCCAGTCAGGTTTTCTTGTACTGATAAAGGCTTCCGTCTTTTTGGCATCTGTGATGTCAAGGGTATCAATATCAGTAAAAATAAAATCGTATCCAAAAAATTTTCCTGAAATTTTTTTCAGCTCAGTTCCAAGTTGCCCTTTTGCTCCTGTAATTAAAATAACCGGCATAGTGTTTAAGATTCAGAAATTGTTTTCAGCATTGCGAAAATAAGGATGTTTCAAATCCTTTTCACTTATTATAGCTTCAGATATATTTATTTTCCAGTCTATTGCAAGCGAAGGGTCTGTGGCAAGAATTCCCCGCTCAAACTGGGGTTTGTAAAAGTTGTCACATTTATACTGGATAACTGCACTATTGCTCAGCACTGAAAAACCATGGGCAAAACCTCTTGGTATAAAAAGCTGTCTGCGGGCTTCTGAATCAAGCTCGATCCCAAACCACTTTCCATAGGTTTTTGAGGCTGTTCTAAGATCGAGTGCCACATCCAATATTTTTCCTTCAGCAACTTTAATAAGCTTTGCCTGGTCAAACGGGCGCAACTGATAATGAAGCCCTCTTATAACGCCTTTAACGGATTCAGATTCATTATCCTGCACAGGATTAAACACTATCCCTGCTTTTCTGAAAACTTCCTGATTAAAGGTTTCCATAAAATATCCGCGCTGGTCTTCAAAAATCTCAGGTTCCACTATAAATAAACCATCAAAGCCTGTTTCAGTAAATTTCATATGCTACTTTTAATTTAAATTTTCCTGACGGTCAGATAATATCATCGTTTGCTATCCTGAGAAGGTACTTTCCGTACTGGCTGTTACCGCTTGCTTTTGCCAGTTCAATAAGCTGGTTTCTGTCAATAAAGCCTCTTTTGTAAGCTATCTCCTCGATGCATGAAGCTTTAAGGCCCTGGCGTTGCTCAAGAGTTGCAATGAAATTTGAAGCCTGAAGAAGGCTATCACATGTCCCTGTATCAAGCCATGCCATACCCCTGCCAAGAAGATGTAAATGAAGCCTGCCCTCTTCAAGATAGAGCCTGTTGATATCGGTAATTTCAAGTTCACCCCTTGCAGAAGGTTTAAGCGATCTGGCTTTTGATACAACTGTATTATCATAGAAATAGAGCCCTGTTACTGCATAATTTGATCTGGGATTTGCAGGTTTTTCCTCTATGCTTAAGGGCTCCAGACGGTTATTGAATTCAACAACGCCATAGCGTTGGGGATCAGTAACATAGTATCCGAATATACAGGCACCTTCTTTTAATTCAGCTGTTTCGAGCAATATTTCTCCGAATCCATGACCGTAAAAAATATTGTCGCCAAGTATCATACAAACCGTGTCGTTGCCTATAAAGTTTTCTCCGATAAGAAATGCCTGAGCTAGGCCACCCGGATAGGGTTGTTCTGCGTATGAGAATTTTATGCCGAGGGAAGAACCGTCACCCAGAAGATTTCTGAAGACTGGGATATCGCGCGGAGTCGAAATGATTAAGATATCCTTTATACCGGCCAGCATCAGTACCGACAGCGGATAATAAATCATGGGCTTGTCGTAAACAGGAAGTATCTGTTTGCTTATAACATTTGTAATGGGGTACAGCCTTGTACCCGAACCTCCTGCAAGAATTATTCCTTTCATAATTTTATTTCAATTTAAATCCCAAATCCGCAACCCGCAATCCGCAATGCGCAATCCGCAATCCCTTTATCTTCTTCCAATACCATAATATGTAAATCCTGCCTTTTTTATCTCTGCCGGGTCATAAATATTCCTTCCGTCAAAAACAACCTTTTGCCTCATCAGTTCTGAGAGTTTTTCAAGGTCAGGCAATCTGAATTCAGGCCATTCAGTAACCATTACAAGAGCATCTGCTCCCTTGATTGCTTCATAAGGGCCAGATGCAAAAGTTACCTTGTTGCCCAGTATCTTTTCCGCTTCTTTCATTGCGGCAGGATCATATGCACTCACTATAGCACCTTCTGATAGAAGCTTTTTAATCAGATAGATAGACGATGACTCCCTTATGTCATCGGTATGGGGCTTAAATGAAAGTCCCCATACACCTATCTTTTTATTATTCAAATCATTATTAAAATGATTTTTTATTTTATTAAACAGCACATTTTTCTGATATTCATTTGCCTTTTCCACAGCAGAAATCACTTTCATCTCGTAACCTTTTTCGGTAGCGGTTCTGATTAAAGCTTTTACGTCTTTCGGGAAGCATGAACCGCCATAACCCGGACCAGGGTAAAGAAACTTGTTCCCTATTCTTGAATCACTGCCGATACCTTTTCTTACCTGATTTACATCTGCGCCTAGCAGGTCGCAGAGATTGGCTATTTCATTAATAAAACTAATCCGTGTGGCCAGCATGGCATTGGCAGCATACTTTGTAAGTTCTGCAGAAATAATATCCATATAATAAATAGGATGATTGTTAAGTATAAACGGCTTATATAGTCTGCTCATTATTTCAGCAGCTCTTTCGTTGTCTGTACCAATTACAATTCTCTCAGGTTTCAAAAAGTCTTCAACAGCAGAACCTTCTTTAAGAAATTCAGGATTGGATGCCATATCGAATTGCACATCCGCACCCCGTTTTATTAGTTCTGTTTTAATTATTTTTCTAACCTTTTCTGAAGTACCTACCGGAACGGTGCTCTTTATGACAACAAGTATGTACGAATTGATTGTTTTCCCGATTTCAGAGGCTACTGACAGAACATGACTTAAATCTGCACTTCCATCTTCATTAGGAGGGGTTCCTACAGCAATGAAAATCGCTTCGGCACCAGAGATGCTTTCCTGAATATCTGTAGTAAAAAACAGACGACCCTTTTCAATATTTCTTTTAAGCATAACATCCAGCCCTGGTTCATAGAGTATAGCTATGCCTTTTCTGAGGCTGCTGATCTTTTTTTTGTCTATATCAACACAACTTACAATTACACCTGTCTCAGCAAAGCATGTTCCTGTTACAAGTCCGACATAGCCTGTGCCTACTATTGCAATTTTCATATAACCCTGATTTTTTATCTTACTTTAAGTACGGTTGCAAAGATAACATATCAAATTAATAACAAAAATTGAGTTTTTGCATGAAAAACCGTGATGAATTAATAACCTATTGAGAATTTATTGATACGGGCATTAAAATCTGTTAATAGTTGTTACGTCATATTGAAAAAATAAATTATCTTTGCAAACCTGTTTTAATTAAAATAATGTCTAACTTATTAATTATTAGTTTATTAAAATTATTTTATGACTGAAAGTAAAGAAAAATCATCAAATCTGGAAGGAATTGAGAAAAGTTTTTCCGGTACAGATGCTGAAGGCAAAGCAGCAAAATCTGCTGGAATGAAAAAACAAGTAAAGGAAAAGGAAGTCAAACTGACTGACGATTCATCTGTTTCAATGAATTTGTCCCCGGCCGGGGATGAAAAGAGCCCGGAAGAGATTTCTGCGGAAAAGCACGGGCATGAAATGAAGAAAACAAAATCTTCTGTTAAGGAAGCGGAGGAAGTCCATCATGAAAATGTACCGGAGACTAAACATGATGAGGTAAAGGCAGCAGAAGATATTAATAATGGGAAACCGCTATCCGCTGACCAAATGGTTGACTGGGAAGAACTGGAAAGCAGGGAAAAACGTGTTTCGTCAAAATATGCTGAATATGAGGCAATTTATGATAAAACGCTCTCAACTGTCGCAGAAGATCAGGTAGTTAAAGGCACGGTGATTCAAATGACAAACCGTGAGGTAGTAATTAATATTGGTTATAAATCTGAAGGGGTTGTAAGCCTTAACGAATTCAGATATAATCCCAATCTTAAAGTAGGTGATGTTGTAGAAGTATATGTTGAAAGCAAGGAAGATAAGAAAGGGCAGCTGGTTCTTTCCCATAAAAAGGCCAGAGCCCTCAATTCATGGGAAAGGGTGAATGAAGCATATGAGAAGGAAGAAATCATTACTGGATATATTAAATGTAGGACTAAGGGTGGAATGATTGTGGATGTATTCGGAATTGAAGCATTTCTGCCCGGATCGCAGATAGATGTAAAACCTATTCGCGATTATGATGTTTTCGTAGGAAAAACAATGGAATTCAAGGTTGTCAAAATTAACCATGAATTCAAAAATGTGGTTGTATCGCACAAGGCACTTATTGAAGCTGAACTTGAGCAGCAGAAAAAAGAAATTATTGCCAGACTTGAGAAAGGTCAGGTACTTGAAGGAGTTGTCAAAAATATTACTTCTTATGGAGTATTTATTGATCTCGGAGGGGTAGATGGTCTTATTCATATAACAGATCTTTCATGGGGACGTGTCAATCATCCTGAAGAGATTGTTCAGCTTGATCAGAAACTGAATGTGGTAATTCTCGATTTTGACGATGAAAAGAAACGTATAGCACTTGGTCTTAAACAGCTTACACCACATCCGTGGGATTCACTTGATCCAAACCTTAAAGTTGGAGACAAAGTGAAAGGCAAAGTTGTAGTTTTGGCTGACTATGGAGCATTTGTCGAGATTGCACCGGGTGTGGAGGGTCTAATTCATGTATCGGAAATGTCGTGGTCGCAGCACTTGAGAAGTGCACAGGATTTCCTTAAAGTGGGAGATGAAGTTGAAGCAGTTATTCTGACACTCGACAGGGAAGAAAGAAAAATGTCACTTGGAATGAAACAGCTTAAACCTGATCCATGGCAGAATATTGAACAAAAGTATGCAGTGGGTACAAGACATAAAGCAAGAGTAAGGAATTTTACAAACTTCGGTGTTTTTGTGGAGATTGAAGAGGGTGTTGATGGTCTTATTCATATTTCGGACCTGTCGTGGACTAAGAAAATTAAACATCCTGCAGAGTTTACTTCAATAGATGCTGAGATTGAAGTTATTGTTCTTGAAATTGACAAGGAAAACAGAAGATTAAGCCTGGGACATAAACAACTTGAAGAGAATCCATGGGATGTGTTTGAAACAATATTTACAGTTGATTCAATTCATGAAGGTACAGTGTTTGAGTTGTACGATAAAGGTGCTGTTATAGCACTTCCCTATGGCGTTGAAGGTTTTGCAGCTGCCAAACATCTGATTAAGGAAGATGGCACAATGGCAAAAGTTGATGAAAAATTGAAATTCAAGGTAATTGAATTCAATAAGTCGGGAAAGAAAATAGTTGTTTCGCATAGCAGGGTTTATGAAGATGAGAAAAAAGCATCAGAACCAGCCGCAAAAAAACCGGGCGAAACAAAGAAGAAATCTTCAAGAAAGACCAAGTCGGGTATTGAAAAAACAACCCTTGGTGATATAACTGATCTGGCAGCAATTAAAGAAGAATTAGAAGAAAAACAAAAGAAAACTTCCAAAAAATAGAAAAAAAGCTTAAATTTATGCGTTAAATTTAAGCTTTATGGATTTCAATATTGAAAGCCGCAATAACAGTACACTGATTCAGATTCAGACGGAAAAGCTTGATACACACATAGCTCCCGCACTGAAGTCAGAACTTGTACTGGTTTCCGGAAAAGGTGAAAAAAATATCATCCTGGATCTCGGAAAATGTCAATACTGCGATTCTTCTGGTTTGAGTGCCATTCTCGTGGCAAACAGATTATGCAAAAATGCCGGAGGTACTTTTGTTCTCTGCGGTCTTAACGAAGCCGTAGAAAGGCTTATCACCATTTCGCAGCTCGATACTGTGCTTACTATTACCGGCACAGTTGAAGAAGCTGAAAAAATGATATCATCATGAGCTGTCAGCATTGCCGAACCTGAAAATGAAGTTAACCATTCTTGGTAGTAGTTCCGCATTGCCGACATCTGCAAGAAATCCCTCCGCTCATGTACTCAATGTGCATGAGCGTTTTTATTTAATTGATTGCGGGGAAGGAACTCAACTGCAGTTGAGAAAATACAGAATAAAATTCAGCAAAATTAACCACGTCTTTATTAGTCACCTTCATGGTGACCATGTTTTTGGGCTTTATGGTTTGCTTTCTACTTTTAACCTTATGGGAAGAAAAATACCTATTAATATATATGCACCCGAAAACTATGGCAATATTCTTAAATCACACCTCGCCGATTTCGATATCCAACTAAGTTTTGAAATTAATTTCACCGGACTAAAAGGTAATAAACCACGGCAAATCCTTGATGATAAATATCTTACTGTGACAGTCTTCCCGCTTAAACACAGAATTCCTTCATTTGGATTTCTTTTCAGAGAGAAAGAGGCAGACCGCAAGATTATTAAGGAAATGATAACAATCCATAATATTCCAATCTCAAAAATGCATGCTATAAAAAAAGGGGAAGACCTTGTTAAGAATGATGGAACAACAGTAAAAAACGAGGAGATCACTATTCCTCCCCCGAAACCTCTTTCCTATGCTTATTGCAGTGATACCCGATACTTTAAAAAGCTTCCTTCATACATAAAAAATGTTGATCTTGTATATCATGAAGCAACTTTTGACAGTACTAACGGAAATCTGGCAAAACTGACAGGACATTCAACTACTGCCGATGCTGCAAAGGTCGCCAGTGAAGCTGGTGCAGGTACCCTTCTTATAGGACATTTTTCATCAAGATATAAGGATATAAATCAGCTGGTTAAGGAGGCAAGGGTTATCTTTCCTGAAACCTATGCTGCAGAAGATGGGAAAACCTATATTATTACCGATCATAAAACACCGTGAAAGTTAGTTATATTTGCCAGTTGTATAGAAAATAATTCTCTGAAAGTGCATGAAAAAATTCTGATACTTGATTTTGGCTCACAGTATACACAACTGATAGCAAGGAAAATAAGGGAATTAAACGTGTATTCGGAAATCTACCCTTATAACCGTTTTCCTTTTTTAGGAGATGAGGTAAAAGGAATAATTCTTTCCGGAAGTCCTTTCTCTGTGAGGGACAGCGGCGCTCCTTTACCTGAACTCGGAGGGATAAAAGGAAAAATTCCTCTCCTTGGAATCTGTTATGGTGCACAATATCTTGCCCACTGTTCCGGAGGTGAAGTTCTCCCTTCTGCTACAAGGGAATATGGAAGGGCAACTCTCTTTGTAAATGATGGCAATGACCCGTTATTCAAAGGAGTTAACTCACAAACCCAGGTTTGGATGTCACATGGAGATACCATCTCAAAAATTCCTGAAAATTATACAATCATTGGTTCAACACGCGATGTAAGAATAGCTGCCTACCGGGTAGCAGGTGAAAAAACATGGGGTATTCAGTTTCACCCCGAAGTGTTTCATACCGCTGAAGGCAAAACTGTTTTGTCAAATTTTGTGAAAGGAATTTGTAAATGCAAAGGAGACTGGACACCTGAATCGTTTATTGATTCTGCTATCAGAGAAATAAGGGAAAAAACCGGTGATGAAAAAATCATTCTGGGTCTGTCGGGAGGCGTTGACTCAACTGTTGCAGCAGTTCTGCTGCACAAGGCAGTAGGAAATAACCTTAAATGCATATTTGTGGATAACGGACTGCTCAGGAAGAATGAATTTGCAAATGTAATGGAATCATATACCGGACTGGGTCTGAACGTAATAGGTGTTGATGCTTCCATGGTTTTTCTCAGTGAACTCAACGGAATCAGCGATCCCGAAAAGAAAAGAAAAACAATAGGAAGAGTCTTTGTGGAAATTTTTGAACGTGAAGCAGGCAAAATCAGAGATGTTAAATGGCTTGCACAGGGAACAATTTACCCTGATGTGATTGAATCTTCAAATTTCAACGGGCCTTCGGCTACAATCAAGTCGCATCATAATGTGGGAGGATTGCCTGAAAAAATGAATCTTAAAATTATTGAACCCCTCAGATTGCTTTTTAAAGATGAGGTCAGGAAAGTAGGGAAAGCACTTGGAATACCTGATTATATTACAGGAAGACATCCCTTCCCCGGCCCGGGTCTGGCTATCAGAATTATCGGACCTGTTACATCTGAAAAACTCAAAATCCTGAGAGAGGCAGATGAAATTTTTATCAACGGCCTTAAACAAAACGGTCTTTATGATAAGGTGTGGCAAGCTGCTGTTATTCTTCTGCCGGTTCAGACTGTCGGAGTAATGGGGGATGAAAGAACCTACGAAAATGCAATAGTTCTCAGGGCTGTTGATTCAACCGATGGCATGACCGCTGATTATTCCAAACTGCCACATGAGTTTCTGTCAAATATTGCCAGCGAGATAATAAATAAGGTAAAAGGCATAAACAGGGTGGTTTACGATATAAGTTCCAAGCCTCCTGCAACTATTGAGTGGGAATAATTATTGATTATGGCGTAATATTTGCAATTATTTAAATTAAACAAATTACAAATCTATAAGTAAGAATGAAAAAATTTTTCTTTTATACATTGATAACATTCCTGCTGGTCTTTACCACTCAGAATGTTGCGAAGGGACAGATGCTGAATGAAAACACATTTAAAATTGGCAGGACACTTACCCTTATTGATGCTTTTTATGTCGACACTGTTAATATTGATGTCCTTACGGAAAAAGCAATTGTTGAAATTTTGAGAATGCTGGATCCCCATTCATCATATATTTCAGCAAAAGATGTAAAGGAGATGAATGAACCACTTCTGGGAAATTTTGAAGGAATAGGGATTCAGTTTAATATTCTGCATGATACTATCATTGTTGTTGAACCTGTAAAAAACGGACCCGCCGAGAAAGTAGGAATAAAGGCTGGTGACCGCATCATAAAGATCAATGATGAAAATGTAGCAGGAATAAATATAACAACCACCGGAGTCAGAACCCGGCTGATGGGACCCAAAGGCACAAAAGTGGATGTAACGGTATTCAGAAGGGAAGAAAAGAACCTTTATAATTTCACTATTACACGTGATAAAATTCCTATAAACAGCCTTGATGCTGCATATATGGTTAACCAGGAAACAGCCTATTTTAAATTCAATAAATTCGCAGCAACAACTGAAAAGGAATTCCTCGAAAGCTATTCGTCACTTCCGGCAAAATCAATAAAAAATGTAATTATTGATCTGAGAGGTAATCCCGGAGGGTATATGCTTGCAGCCGTGGCTCTTGCAAATCATTTCCTTGAAGGGGAAAAACTGGTTGTCTTTATGAAAGGGAGGAAAACACCACGCGAAGACTTTAAATCGAACGGAAAAGGCATTCTCACAAAAACAAACCTGATTGTTCTTACCGATGAGGGCTCGGCTTCAGCAAGTGAAATTTTTGCAGGCGCAATTCAGGATTGGGATCGCGGTATTGTAATGGGAAGAAGAACTTTCGGAAAAGGACTTGTTCAGAATGGTTTTTACCTTAACGATGGCTCCCAGATAAGACTCACAATAGCACGTTATTTCACACCAACTGGCAGATCAATACAAAGTCCTTATAATGAAGGTTATGCAAAATATATCGAAAACTACCTGAAAAGATTCAGAAACGGCGAAACCTTAAGTGCCGATAGTATTCAAATGCCTGATTCACTCAGGTACAATACACTTATTAACCACCGGCCGGTATACGGAGGCGGCGGAATAATGCCTGATGTTTTTGTTTCTGAAGATACAACCTACTACTCTGATTATTATGCCGGACTCATCAGAAAAGGCTTGATGAATTCATTTTCCCTTGAGTTTTCCGACAGAAACAGAAACAAATTAATGGCACGATATAAGGACTTTGATGACTTTAAGAAGAGATTTGAATTTGACGGGGAAGATATTCAGATGTTCATTAAAACAGCCGAAGAAACAGGCCTTAAATATGATGAAAAACAATTTAATATATCAAAAAATCATATCCTTAAGGTACTTAAAGCACTGGTTGCAAATAATTTATGGCAGACAAATGAATATTTCAGAATTTACAATGAAGGTGATAAGGTAATTGAAAAAGCAGTTCAGTTGCTTTCCAGCCAAGAAGAATACAAAAAAATACTGGGCTATTTGGGCTATTAATTCCGGGAAAAAATTCTTTATTTTTATGCATGCAACATAATTGGCAGAATATATGTCAATAAAAAACTGTGATTGTTCACATGGTTTATATACTTTTGTCAAATAATTCAAAAAAACTGTATAAGAATTATCAGAATTTTAGTTACTTTGGATTTTTATTATATTTGTTACTGTTTAAAACAGACCATTTCTAAAAGAAGCTTGGATGGGTTTTGATATAGAGAGCTATCTTTCGGAGCAGAAGAACGGTGAGGTTATCCTTTATTATAAGGGTAATATCGATTCTGATGTTATCAACCATGTACTTGATACCGTTGAGGACAAGCTTGTAAGTTTAAATGAACAGGCAAGGCTCAGAAAAAAGGTATACAATGTGCTCGTTGAAAGCCTTCAGAATCTGTATCACCATGTTGATAAAGTACCCGAGGATTTTGAAGATCAGTCAGCTGAAAAATTCGGTCTGTTAATGATAAAGAAACTGGATGACGGTTATAAAATAATTACCGGTAACTTTATCAGGAAAGAAAATATTGAAAAACTGGAAGAGAAAATTAAAAGAATCAACAGGTCAAGCCAGGAGGAAATTAAGGAATTATATAAATTTATTCTGAATCATCAGCGGATAACCAATAAAGGCGGTGGAGGTCTTGGACTTGTAGATATAGCACGGAAAACCGGCAATAAACTTGAATACCATTTTAAGGAATATAATAAAGAACATTCATTTTTTTATCTTAACATACTGGTAAATGATACTGAAAAATAAACTTTTAAATAAATAAATAAATATGGAACCCTTCATCAGTGAACCGACAGCTAAGACTCCTAGTGTAAGATTTGACGCTAATGCAGGTATTTTTGAAATTAAGGGACGTTCAATTCCGGAAAATTCGGTTGAATTTTATAAACCGATTCTTGACTGGCTGGAAAAGTACAAAGAAAATCCGCTCAGCAAAACCGAAGTAAATATCCGGCTTGAATATTTCAATACCAGTTCCTCAAAATGCATTCTTGATGTATTCAAGAAACTTGAAGCCATTCATAAGGCCAAAAATGAGGTGCAGATTAACTGGTACTATGAAGAAGATGATGAAGATATGCTGGAAGCCGGCGAAGACTATGAGTCAATTATCAGAGTACCTTTCAAGATGATCGAAATTACTGATTAATTTACCCATAAAAAAGATTTCTGCAAAGGAGATGGCTCTGCAGCTGTCTCCTTTTTTTATTCTGCCCCTGTACCAGCCTTTCCGATTAAAACCTCCATGTAATCGAGAAATCTCTTAAGAAGCCTGAAATAAAGAGCAATATAGAAAAATATCGTTATTAACCATAATACTATTACGTTAACCACGAGAGTATTTACAGGCCTGCCGAAAATGTTTTTTACAGGTGCATAAAAATGCGCTTTTATGAGCCAGCTATCAGGCTCCATGAAAACCGGGTCTGTCTTCTGATATATCCTGTTCTTGTAAACAATTACTTTCTTGACTTCATTCTTATTGGTCACAAATTCATCAAGTTTGTCATTGAAATACTGATTTTTTAATTCTGTTATTTTCTTGTGGCTCTTTGTTTCCCATTCCATCACCGTTTTGTCTTTCAGAGTGTTGGCCCTGTTATACAGATTAATGTAATATTGCCGTGTTCTGTCAATATATTTTTTTGTTTCACGGAGAATATCTTCATTAAACCTTTCGGGAGTAAGGTAATCTGCAAATTTAAATTCTTCATCAGGAAGAAGCTTTAATTGTTTTATTATTTCATTTCTCAGAAGTTCAAGATCGTCAATGTAAACATCATCTTTTATTCCTCCTGTCAGACTGCTTTCCAGCCTTGTGATCCTTTCATTGATTTTCTCGTTCCAGAATGTTTTTCTGAAGTTAGCCATGCTCATGGTCTGGTAATAAATGTATAAAGGTTTTTCATACCTGTTGTTTATGTATTGTTCAACAGCCAGAGCTTCATATCCCCAACGCGCAGTTATTAGTTCGCCGTAAAACGGAATTGATACAGGCGAAGAAAGGTTTGGATTAAGTTTTTCGTACTTGACCATCACCCCGCTAAGTATAATCTGCGGAATGACCAAAAAAGGAATAAGAATATAGATTGTAACCACAGCCTTGAAACTGTCGGAAATGACCAGTCCAAGCATATTGGCAGATGTCCAGCACGAGAAGAGTACAATCCAGTACTGGAACCACATTCCTTTAATCTCGGTAATTGAATTTCCGACCAATACAAAAGTAAACGCCTGAATTGCAGAAATCAGAAACTGAACTGCAACTTTTGACATCAGATAACTGTTCCAGCTCAGATTGAGAAAAGCTTCCCTTTTTAATATCTTTCTGTCTTTAATTATTTCTTCGGCACTTACTGTCAACCCCATGAAAATGGCCACAATAACCGACATGAAAATATATACCGGAAGGTTTTCATTATCGGCAAACGTAAAATGTGCATCAGTAACACTTGCATCAAAATACTTAATTAAAAATGCCAGAAAAAATGCAAGTACAGGGGTTTCAAGCAATGTAATAACAAGATATTGTGTATCAGATAATTTTGAAAGAATGTCTCGTTTTGTGAAAATCAAAAACTGTTTTATTTTGCCGGGAGTTTTGAAGTTTATTTCCGGAACACCTTTCCCTTCTTCAAGAGGTATATGTTTGTCAGCAAGGTACTTCCTGTAGTATTCAGACCATTCCTTCGGTGAAATCTTTCTTGTGTCAGTCGGTTTGCCATATTCATCAAGTACCCTTGCCTCAACAATGTTGAAAATCTGTTCAGGGTTTACATTGCCGCATACATGACACTCGCTTTCGTTATAGTTTGCATGGTGAATTCTTGTCTTGAAATAGACTATTGATTCGATGGGATTACCATTGTAAATCAGATACCCTCCGGTATCGAGAATAAGAAGCCGGTCGAACATTTTGAAAATATCGGAGGATGGCTGGTGTATCACAATAAAAAGAAGTTTTCCCTTAAGAGCAAGTTCCTTCAGTAAATCCACAATGTTTTCGGAGTCACGTGACGATAACCCTGAAGTGGGTTCATCGAGAAACATTATTGCCGGTTCCCTTATCAGCTCAAGCGAAATATTGAGTCTCTTTCTTTGCCCTCCGCTGATCTTCTTATTAAGAGGACTACCAACTTTCATATCCCTTATTTCATATAATCCGAGGTTTTTAAGCGTATTATCCACTTTTACTCTTATCTCCTCGTCGGTAAGGTTGTCGAAGCAAAGTTTTGCATTATAGTAAAGATTCTCAAAAACAGTAAGTTCTTCAATAAGGAGATCATCCTGGGAGACATATCCTATAAGCCCTTTTATTTTTTCACTTTCGGTGTGAATGTTTATTCCGTTTATCGTAACTTCTCCGGAGTATGGTTTATTGGTGCCGTTAAGTACACTAAGGAGAGTAGATTTTCCGGCTCCGCTGGCTCCCATAATTCCAACCATTCTTCCCGATTCCTCTTCAAAACTCATCGGGTGTATGCCAATCGTTCCTCCTCTGAAACGATACTCAAGATCGGTAACTCTGTAAACAACACGTGATGCCTGCAGTTCCTCCTTGAAAAACTGCTTTATTACATCGCTGTAATAAATCGGGGAAGACTTTGGATCTCTTAATGAAGAACCGGGATTGAAAGGATAAACCTTATCTTCCTGAAGAAGCTGCCCGTTCATGTAAAGTTCACCAGTCTGCGTAAATCTGACAAAATACATCTGGGCTGAATGAACATATAAAACCCATATTTGCCCCTTTACATCACGGTTGAAAAGATGTTTGTATTCTTTCCGGGAATCATGTTCCCTGCCATCAATTATCAGCAATCCCGGAGAATCGGGTACCTGAGAGAAAGAGTTAAGCACAAAACTCCTTATAAGTTCATGTTCATCAGGGTCAACATTGAATGATTCTGATACTGCCTGAATGAATTCCAGCTCCAGTTGACTGACTTCTGTTCCTTCCGACTTACAGAATTCAAGAAGCTGAACCAGTACAATAATTTTCTGATCCTGAGTTAACTGATCATTTATGTCGTTGCATATTCTCAGAACTCTTACTGCAATTGCTGAAGTCCGCCTGTTCTGGGTGCTTTTTTTCTGTTTTTCCTGCGCTTCCTGGTAATATTCATCAAAAAATCCAAGGTATGTTTTTACCAGTTCCTGATTTAACTGCCTTTTCAGAAAAGCCTCGACCACTCCACGCCTGTCACTGTCATTACTCTGTGGCCTGGCTATTATAGCAAATAACTGCATCAGTGCCTTTAAAATCTTTTCACTCATTGAACGTTTTTATTAGAAAATAACGGTTGAAATTAATAATTTGACATAAATAATCCTAATCTTAAATTTCCGGAAACTATCATTTTCTTTTTTTCTTTTGCTTTTTTCCCCACTGAAAAGCCAAACTTACCGATAAATTTTCCGGTAAGATAATATCTTCCGTGAAGATAGCACAGAGTCATGGCATCGTTCAGCCTGAAAATTCCTGTCCGGCTGTCGAAATAAGTATCCTCGGCGTTAACTGCAACTACTTCGGAGATAAACATATGATGGGAACCTATTTCTTTTATTTCTTTTACTATGCACTCAATATTTACCGGTGATTCCTTAATGAAAGGGGCTTTTACCTTTGAAGCCGGCATTGGAGTCAGGCCTGTTCCGGGTTTCCAAACAAGCTTTCCCATTAAATAAATGTTTTCAACCGGGTAGTAAATATAACAGTTATTTGTCTGGATAAAAATAATGCCATAATGACATATCACTTCAATAATTTTATGTCAAAAAGTGATTTACAAACAAAGAATAGGAAGATGGCAGGAAATTTGAATACTCAGAAGGGTTAAAAATTAACGTGTTATGAATCTTAATAATTTCACAATAAAAGCACAGGAATCTGTAATGCATGCATTCAACATTGCTGCTTCAATGAATCATCAGGCTGTTGAATGTGCACATATTATGAAAGGTATACTTACCGAGGCTGAAAAAATAGTTCAATATATTTTTGGCAAAACAGGAGTTGACTTACGGACTTTTTCAAGAGCACTCGACCGGATAATTGATTCATATCCGAAAGTTACCGGAGGAGAATCATATCTTTCTTCAAGAGCATCGGAGGTACTCAGGAAGGCTTCAGGTCATGCCTTAAAAATGAAGGATAAATTTGTATCGGTTGAGCATATTCTCATTGCCCTTCTTGAATCGGACGATCAGGTAGCGAGACTTATGAAGGATGGGGGAATGGATATGAAGGGGCTTGTGGCAGCAATAAACGATTTAAGGAAAGGCGCCACAGTTGAGAGCCAGACAGCTGACGATACCTACAATGCCTTAAACAGATATGCCAATAACCTGAACGAGATGGCCCAGACAGGTAAGCTCGACCCGGTGATAGGACGTGATGATGAAATTCGCAGGGTTTTACAGATACTATCGAGAAGATCAAAAAACAATCCGCTTCTCATCGGTGAACCCGGCGTCGGGAAAACAGCAATAGTTGAAGGACTTGCTCACAGGATAGTAAGGGGAGATGTGCCTGAAGACCTTAAATCCAAAACTATTTATTCACTTGATATGGGAGCCCTGATAGCCGGGGCAAAATATAAAGGTGAGTTTGAGGAAAGACTTAAATCGGTTATTAATGAAGTAATTGCCTCAAACGGAGAGGTGATCTTGTTTATTGATGAAATTCACACACTTGTCGGGGCAGGTAAATCGGAAGGTGCAATGGATGCTGCCAACATTATGAAGCCGGCACTTGCAAGAGGTGAACTTAGAGCTATCGGGGCAACTACTCTTAACGAATATCAGAAGTATTTCGAAAAAGACAAAGCTCTTGAACGCCGGTTTCAGGTAGTCCATATTGATGAACCCGATAGAACTGATGCAATTTCAATTCTACGTGGATTGAGGGAAAGGTATGAAACACATCACAAGGTAATAATCAGAGACGAAGCTATAATAGCCGCTGTAGACCTTTCATACCGGTACATCACTGACAGATTTCTTCCTGACAAGGCTATTGACCTGATGGATGAAGCTGCATCAAGATTACGGCTGCAGATGAATTCACTGCCGGAAGAGCTTGATGAGATTCAGAGAACTATTGCCCGGCTTGAAATTGAACGTGAGGCGGTACGCAGGGATCAGGATAAAAAGAAAATTGAGGAGATATCCCGTGAACTTGCAGCACTGAATGATAAAAGAAATGAATTGATGGCCGCATGGAAGTCGGAAAAAAATCTTATCGAGAAGATGCAGGAAAAAAAGGAAACTATGGAAATGATCCGGCTTGAGGCTGAACAGGCTGAACGAGCAGGGGATTACGGACGTGTTGCTGAACTCCGATACGGCCGGATGGCTGAACTGGAAAAGGAAATAGCAAACATAAAGGCACAGATTGAGGATAAAAGAAGCTCAGGTTCTCTGGTGCGGGAAGAAGTAAGAGCAGAAGATATTGCCGAAATAGTATCAAAATGGACAGGTATTCCGGTATCAAGAATGCTTGAGAGTGAAAGGGAAAAGCTGTTGCGTCTTGAGGAGGAGCTGCATAAAAGGGTTGTTGGTCAGGATGAAGCAATTGCATCAGTTGCTGATGCAGTGAGACGCTCACGCGCAGGTCTTCAGGATGAGAAACGGCCAGTGGGCTCTTTTATCTTCATTGGTACAACCGGCGTTGGCAAAACAGAACTTGCACGCGCTCTGGCTGAATTCCTCTTCAATAACGAAAATCTCATGACCAGAATTGACATGTCGGAATACCAGGAGAGACACTCAGTGTCAAGACTTATCGGAGCACCTCCCGGATACGTTGGCTATGAGGAAGGTGGACAACTCACTGAAGCAGTGAGACATAAACCCTACTCGGTAGTGCTTCTGGATGAGATCGAAAAAGCTCACCCCGATGTGTTTAACCTTCTGCTTCAGGTACTTGATGAAGGACGCCTTACCGACAACAAGGGACGTACTGTCAATTTCAGAAACGTAATTATAATCATGACATCAAACCTCGGATCAGATATTATCAGGGAAAGAATGGAACAGTGGAACAATAACATGCCTCCAAAAGAAGAAGAAGCATTGAGAAATGAAGTGTTCTCACTGCTCAGAAGATTTATGCGCCCCGAATTTCTCAACAGAATTGATGAAATAGTAATGTTCAAACCATTAACTGTTAATCAGATAAAAGAAATAGTCAAAATCCAGATCGGAAACCTTAAAAAGATTCTTCAGGCACAGGGAATAAATCTTAAAGCCGGGGATGATGCAGTTCATTGGCTTGCCGAACACGGATTTGATCCTCAACTTGGAGCCAGACCAGTTAAACGCCTTATCCAGAAAGAGGTCGTTAACCTTATCTCAAAAGAGATAATTGCCGGTAATATTTCAAAAAATGATACTGTTTTCCTTACCGCCAGAAATGGTGCAATCTCTGTAACAAACAAAAAACCGGCTAACTGAACGACCTGATGCACTCATCAATGTCGTTGTAAATTTCGAAAACTGTATTAAGATGAAGACTTTCAAAAAGATTCATAACATGAGGTTCAACAGAACATATTTTCAGTTTACCGTAATTACTCTTTGCCGACCGGAGAATGAATAACAAAGAACCAAAACCAGTACTGTCAATATACTCAACTCCCTTAAGACTGATGATTACGTAAGCATTTGGTTCGCTGAAACACTGCGAAACCTGCTCACGAATTTCATCAGATGTAAATGCATTGAGCTTGCTTTCAGTAAATGAAATAATTTCAATGTTACTTTTTCTTTCCCTGCTTATCATAATGAATCATTGAATACTTTTTAAGTAATCCTCAAGTTCGGTAATAGCTTCAGCAGTATCGTGCTCAAAACAGGAAATATAGAAACCGTATTTTTCCTTTTCAATACCTTCTTTTGCCTGAAGTTCAAATGTTTTGAGCATGCCTGCCAGATTTTCCATACCCATAATGGCTGCAGAAGATTTTGCTTTGTGCGCAAGTAACCCGAGATTGTAATAATCCCCTGATTCAAGCAGCTTTTTCATTTCCGCTAAAATTTCCGCAACCTGCTCCCTGAACATCCCGACTATCTCACTTACTGACTCTTTATCACCCCCGGTCACTGACTGAATATAATCAGGGTTTATATACTTGTAACTCATTGTTAATTAATTTTATGGATAACAAAATTACGATCAGTCTTATCTGGTGTTAAATGTAATATTTTATTTTTTATAAATTATGCAGTTGCTGAAAACTGAATTGTAATTTTCATCCTGAAAATTAAGAAATTTTCTAATTCTTATCTTTTATAACCCTAACGCATAGATAATTAATAGTTTAAAAAAAAGAACAATAAACTCAACCCTGAACTGTTTTATTTAAAAATAAATTAATACTAAATTTAGCGTGATAAATTTAAGATGAAATGAAAACAATACGGGATTATTTTATTCTTAATTTTCTGTTATTTTATTCAGTTTTTTTGAGTGCCCAGACAGA
>Ga0078972_1007169_pt1 | contig 25236 bp, 23 predicted proteins | sample YelNatPaOPGAMG01_FD_67568 | JGI IMG/M metagenome (GOLD analysis project Ga0078972, IMG submission 67568) | Hot spring thermophilic microbial communities from Obsidian Pool, Yellowstone National Park, USA - OP-RAMG-01 (SPADES assembly) (version 2) | ecosystem: Environmental > Aquatic > Thermal...
TAGGATTGGACGATACCCAGTATTTGACATAGCTTGTACTGAGCCTGTCCGTTGACCATGTAATCTCTGCATTTGATGTACCTATCTTTGCTATACTAACACTGGAAATAGCAGGACCTGTTGTCGGTGTAGGCGTTTGTAACAACACAGCTTGCACAAGGTTTAAGGCGTTGAGCATCCCACTGCCCCAATCATCATTAGGCACAGCACCTGTATATGTATTCGTAGTAGCACTTGATCCAAGTAATGCTATTGTATTTGTTATATCCAGTGAATTATTTCTATCAAACAGCAGAGCCACAGCGCCGGTAACGTGCGGGCAGGCCATGCTTGTACCAAGGTCTGCAAGGTGTTTGCCATCGGGTGTGATATACTCTGTAGCAAAGGATGCTGCTGCTTTAGATGACAAAGCAGAGACTATAAACTCGCCAGGCGCTGTAATATTAGGTTTTTGACCGGTTGCATCTGGATAAGGTGTTGGGCCCCTGCTTGAGAAAAAAGATAGGCTACCTATAGGAGGATTATAACAATTAATACCATCTAATTTAAAACATCCAGACCCGGAAGGTGCCTCAGTGGGCCAATTATTTCTTGTAACAAACGACCCTACTGCAATGGCGTACTTTGCAGTGGCAGGGAATGATACAGTATCTGATGTATCGCCTTGAACCGTGTTATATCCTGCGACAGAGATGGTTGTCATTGTATCAAAGAGAGTAATAAAATAGTCACTATTAGAATCAATCCATCCATTCAAGGGTTGACTGTATAAACTCTTGTTTTTAATAAATACAGCATACCTGTAAGTGTACGCAGAATTTGTAAGGTTTATACCTGAATTCCCGTTATCACTAATCTGTAATAACACTTCATTTTGTACCTGTGGAGAAGATGAACTCATGTATGTAGCACCAGCTATGAGCGCAAAGCCGTAATTGTTCTGTCCACTGGACAAAGATGTTGAAAGGTTTTGTGCATTCGGATTAGTTGGTGTTGTAAACGATGTTATAGTCACAATATTGCCTTTTGTATTTATTACACCGAGTGCAAAAGAGAGGTTTGAGTCCGTGGTAGTTGTAGTATAATACCAGAGCTGGATCTCAGCAGTATTTACACTGCCGGTGTTTGCTGTTACAACGGAAAAATATGACGCATAAGAAGTATTGTTAATAGCAGTAAAACCGAGGTGTATGGGGTTTGCGCCATCATTGCCAGCAGCAATTACCACTGCCCTGCCGGGTGCCCCTTTTACAATATTATCTATTGCCTGTTCTGTGTTGGATGAATTATCGTGTGCATAAAATTGTGCGCCAAGGCTTAGATTCACAACAGCAGGTACTTGATATTTGGAAGCAAGCGAGAAGATATAATTCAGCCCGTCAATAACCCCGCTTTCCTGCATATTTGTTTTTACTACAACAAGCATTGCATCAGGTGCCATGCCGGTATATTGATTATCATTGCTGGCTGCTATGCCTGTAACATGCGTGCCATGGCCTACTGTGTCAAACTCACTGCACTTGCCTGTATTTATATCGTATCCTGTACACTCATTGCCATAGCTGAATCCTGATGGAGGGTTTTTAGTTTGTGTTTGATCCCATAGTGCTATTACCCTTGTACTACCGTCAGGATATAAAAAATCTGGATGGGTAAGATCTAAACCTGTATCCACAATACCAATGATAACATTCCTGCCTGTGTAGGGCCTTGGTAATAAGCCGTTATCGCCAGTATGAACAAGGTTTCCCTGCACAGCCGGTACACTGATGTCAAGAAGTGGATGCAGTCGCCGTGATAGCTCTATGTTTATTATACCATGCCTTTCCACGATTGCCGGTACTAAAGACAGTGGGATAGTTGCGCTGATTATTCCATTTATTGATGTGCCAACCCAACCATTGTTTTTCATAATAAATTGGCTTGTCTCATCCGGTGATGTAGTCCTCAGCAATACACCAACCATTGGTTCACCAGAAGAGGAGCTGGTTATAACATTATCTGATAGCATTGTTTCTGATAACATATGGTTGGCTGACACACTATTAATAGCGTTGTATATCCGTACAAGCAATGGGTCTACTTTTTGATAGGCATGGGCAGGAAGTGCTGTCAATATCAAAAAGAAATAGATTATAGCAACTGTCTTTAAACTATTGTTTATTTTTTTCATCATTCAAACCTCGGCATAGCTAAATTTCCTGTAATAGGTATAACAAAATAACCGGATGCATCCCTTGTAAGGGTAAAGATAGGTATCGCCCTTTTTATTTGTTGTTCAAGCTCTGGAGAGGGATTAAATTTTAGCTTAAGATTTAATATACTGTTGGATATTGGCGTTAGAAGCATAACACTCCCCTCAAGTTTTGAATTAACATCTTTACTGTTTTGACCTGCATCTTGAAACACCAATTTACCATCTTTTATATAAATAGGTATATTAACATCTCCAAGCTCCATTTTCGGAAGAATAAATATATCAAGTATCTTTGATGGATTAAAAACCATGTGTTTTATTTTTATATTGATATTCCCTCTATCTTTAGTAACATCGTTTAAAACACCTCTTATATCTATTTTAGCATCTAATATACCATCTATATTTAAACCATAATTGGATTTTAACAATGAGTATTTATCTATGTATATGCCCTTGATCGTACATTTCCCAATAAAATCCTTTCTATTGCTACTAACATCCATCCACGCTTGCCCATTGTAAAGCCGTGCATAAACACTTAGTGAAATCCATCCTTTTAAAAGGGATAATATACCAGGAACTATTTTTATAGTACGCGCCTCAAGTAGTGGATACTCATTGCCATTAAACCTTTTCGTTACAACTACATCTGACAGGTTTAAGCCAAACGGAAATGTTCCACCAGACCTTCTTACGCTAACATTAATGGATGTCTTATTCCTAATCTCATCACTCAGCCTTCCTACAATCTCATTGTATGGGAGAAGAAAAAATAAAAACATAAAATAAAAGAAAAGAACTATAACTGTATAGATAGAACCCTTTGCTAATGAGTTCTTATGCTCTGAAATAAAAACTTTTGCAGAAACAAAAAGGTCTTTTATCTTTTTTAAAAACTTATTCATTAGCTGAACCAGGAATTATTACTTGCAAACCCACATCAAGCATTGAAGGATTACTGTAAGATGTTCTTATATTCAGTCGTTTAATCTTCAATTGATATTGACCACCAATCTCTATGTTATACAAAAGGTTTGTTAATTGATATATATTTATGTTTTTAAGCCGTACATCCACATATGAATTCCCGGTGTCAGAGGATCTCGGTTGTATAGAATCATACGATACACCTGTGCTGTTTGCAATGCTCTGCAGGTATGTCATTATAGAAAAATTATTGGGTACTGTTTCGTTCCCCCTGATCATCAGTTCGTATTTTTTATGCTCTGCATATAACTTCTGCATTTCTATTAGAGCGGTGCGATCTTCTCTGATCTCCTTTTTCAATCTTTTGGTGTTACGGTACATTGGTGTAATGATGCCAAGGTCCAGCACAACAATAACAGTGAGAGATAAAGCAGATATTAGCAGCCACTTCTCCCTTGAGCTAAGGCTATTAAATGCCCTTTTTATATCAAACAGTATATCAAGTTTATTAAGAAATTTAGCCATTATTTTAATGTAATACTTAATTGAAATTTAAAACTCTTTTGATCCGCTGATCTGCTTGTATCTATAACCTTTACATCCTTTATAGTATCAAGTGTTTTGATACCAGCCACAATTTTATCAATAGCATCTATTGTAGGAGTTTTACCTATTAAGGTTATTTGTTCTGGATCTATTGAAAGCTCAGTCACATCAACTGTTACATCCTTTGGTATAGCCGTACTCAATTCTCTTAACATCTCAACTGTTGGTATAGAACTGGATAGGTTCTCTACCCTTTTCTTTTCCTTTGAAACAAGATATTTCATCGTCCCAAATGGATCCCCAAGAGATGGCTCGTTTGGATAAGCACGCTTGAACAACTCATGCATCTTATTTTCAAGTATGTTCTTTTTTTGATTTAAACTAATGTACCCGTAAGATATGTTAACTATAAACATAATAACAAGTACCGCGAGAATACCCACTGTTGTAAATAACCTTCCTCTTATTTGTTCTATTGCCCGTTTAAATTGGAATTGTCCTTTTCTTAGATTAATAAGATTGCGGGGTTTTTTTATAACATTGCTGAGTGCTAAGGCAAGGGCTAAGCTATACTGTGGTTCTAAAGGAGGACTCTCCGTTAATGCAGCTTTAGCTATGTCGTTGATGGGTAAGGAAAATGTTTCTATTTCAAGCTGCTTTTCCAATAACTTTCCTGTCTCGTAAAACCTTCCAGCAAAAATAACAGCCCTTATCTGTGTATTATATCTCTTTTCAGCAACATCTATAGCAAATTTGATCTGGTTCACCAGAAGAGTGGCTGCCTGTTCATTAATTGCATTTCTTTCGCTCGTCAATCCAAGTGCCTGAGCACCTATCTTTAAATCTCTGGCAAGAAACAACCCGTCTTTGTTCATAAATGAAAGTGAAGTATGTGAGTGCCCGATATCTAAAATAATAAATGGGTCATCAAGTTTCAAAAATGCAGCAATATTTGAATATGCACAATGGGAAACGCACACTATATTTGGATCTATACCTAACAGTGAAAGGGCATCAAGCCATGTTTTCATTGCATCATTACTTATTGAAAATGTGATAAGTAAAGAATGGTCCTGAGCCTTTTGAATAATATTGTAGTCCATTACTGATTCTTCAAGGCTGATAGTGGTTACCCCTTCTAATTCCGTCGCAACTGCCTTTGATATAAATTTATTTTCTGTAAATGGCACTGAAATTGTATGTACAGCAACTAAATCAGATGGTAAACTGACAATTATATTTGATGAAGTTAATTCTTCAATAGCAAAAAATGTTTTCAATGCATCAACATTTGAATCAGAGAATAAACTGCTTCCTTGCGGAAACACAAATTCTTTAAGCAGATTAAGCCTTGCACCCCTTATGGTTGTTCTTATACCAGCTATTTTTATTGAATACCTGCCAATGTCAATCCCTAAAACATCAGCCATAATATTAACGGTTTACCTCTCTAAATTGACTTATAGATCTATACCTTTTATATCTGTTTTTTACAAGCTCCTCAACCGATAAGGACTTGAGTTCTGTAATAGTATTTATTAAAGCCTCCTTAATAGTTTGAGCCATTGCCTTTGGATCGTTATGAGCTCCCCCGATTGGTTCTTTAAGTATTTCATCAACGACACCTGCCTTCTTCAATTCATAAGATGTGAGTTTTAATGCCTCAGCCGCCTGTGGTGCTTTTGATTGATCCTTCCACAAAATAGAGGCGCATCCCTCCGGTGAAATAACAGAATAAACAGCGTACTCTAATATATACAGCTTATCCACAAGCCCTATTGCAAGTGCACCACCACTACTCCCTTCACCTATTATACAACCGATAACCGGAACCGGAATGTCTGCCAGTTTTAATATAGAGGCAGATATAGCCTCAGCCTGTCCGCGTTCTTCTGCACCAATACCAGGATAGGCTCCCGGGGTATCTATAAATGTAATAATAGGTAATCCAAATTTTTTAGCTATATCCATTGCACGCATAGCCTTTCTATAACCCTCAGGATGCGGCATTCCAAAATTTCTTAATGCCCTATCCTTGGCACCTCTACCCTTTTGTTCGCCTATAAAAACAATACGATGTTCAGCAAGCATACCTATTCCTGTAACAATAGCAGGATCATCTTTAAACTTCCTATCCCCGTGGATCTCTATAAACTCATTTAGTATGAGATAAATATAATCATAGGTGTATGGTCTCTCCGGATGTCTTGAAAGTTGTACGATCTTCCAGGCGTTGAGATTTGAAAATATTTCATCCCTTATCTTTTTAACCTTTTTTTCTAATCTTGATATCTCGTCAGAAAGATCTATACCCTCTGATGCAGATAACTGCCTGAATTCTTCTATCTTTTTTTCCAGTTCAAAAATAGGCTTTTCAAAATCAAGTGGTTGACGAATCATACAGGCTTATAGCTTATAACCTATCTTTCTTAAAAAAGATTTTCTATTTTGTTTATCAATTGGTGTCTCAATACCCTTTGGGGCAAAACCATCTATAACCCCTACAATACCACTTCCCTGTTCAGTTTTAGCGATGATCACCTCCAGAGGATTTGCAGTAGCACAATAAATATTACAGACCTCTGGACAATTTTTTACAGGGTTAAGGATATTGATAGGATATGCATCTTTAATCAGAATACAGAACACATGACCGGCGCCGATCATCTGAAGGTTCTTCACACAGGCATTTATTAATTGTTCATCATTTCCTTCTGTTCTTATAAGGCATGGGCCAGAAGCCTCTGTAAATGCTAAACCAAATTTTGCCTGCGGAACAGTTGTTACTATGATCTCATAAAGGTCCTCTGCTGTTTTAATAAAATGAGTTTGCCCGAGTATTATATTGCACCCCTCTGGTATATCAACCTTTAATGCATTTAACTCCATAAAACCTCCTTTAAAACACTTACCCTGTTATGCTTTTAAAAAATTCTTCCTCTTTAATAGACTGTATCCATAGCATGTCTGAAACCATACTAAAATCAGGAACAGCTGATTCGCTTATTTGTTTAAAAACAACAGCCACATCTGTCCATCTGGATGCAATCTGTTTCATCATAGACACAACTTTTTTGTTTGCAAAACTTTCTAAAAAGTTTGCATACATCTTCCTGAAGCCACCACCACCTGTGCCCCGTTTTTCTATTACCTGGTACGCAAAGCGGGCTAACCATTTCCAGTCCGGAAGCTCCTTCCATTCCAGAACCTTTTTTGATGCAAGCTGAATCCCTTTCACTCCATAGCCATCAAAATCATTGTTCTGTAGCATTGTACTGGCATTGGATATAGCTGCTCTGGTAAAAAGCCTTTTTTTGTTTAGATCAAAAACAGGCTTTGTTATTGGCTTAAAATGTGGCAGCTCGCCTTCAGGAAAGTTCCCATGCATTATTCCCTCAAGTAAGGAGTCAAATCCACACCGGGTAAGCCCTTTCCGTTCTGTGTCAGAAACATAAGCAATGTTATTATCTATATCATATCCCCATAGGATCACTACATGCCCGGGAAAGTGGGTTTTACTTTGATAATAATCAAGATAAAATATGTCGGTCCTTAATAAAACAGGCACACCTTTGTTTATACTTTCTATGAGAACAGCCCTTATTTCTTCTTTTGAGTTAGCCATGTTCCATTCAAAATCAAAACCAATATTTTCAAAGAACCGCTTTTCTATATCTGCTGATCTAAAATGCATCATGCGTGAAGGGTTTAATCCTTCTATGTACCAGAAACCTATTCCCTCGCCCAAACCAAAGCATTCTGGTTCTGTTAATTCATAATTATAAAACCTCATGAGATCGCATAGAGCTGATGATGCACAGTGTTTACCGGGGATATGTATCCAATTATTAATTATCTTCTCTGCCATTTACATGAAACCGTTTTATTTTCAAAAACAAAGTTATTTCAAAAGTTGTTTAAGTATACGTTTACCCTCTTCCACGCCTGGTTGATCAAATGGATTTATCTGATAAAGATATCCTATAAATACAACAAGCAACTCAAAGAACACAAACAACTCTCCAAGCGTTTTGGGTGAAAGTTCTGTTACTGAGATTGTTATTGAAGGACGCGCCGAGTTTATCAAGGACATCCTTGTAGCATTCATTTCTGCATGAAGCAAGGTATCAAGGGTTTTACCAAACAGATAACCAAATTCAACATCAACCGGGGGAAAGGGTACGATCTTTTTTTCTTTAATATTTACTTTATCTATTTCTATAAAGGTTATGAGTTTGTCTGCTGGTCCTTCTTTGTAAAGCTGAAGTTGTGAGTGTTGATCTGTAACACCAAGAGCCCTTACCGGTGTGCTACCTGTGTAAACCTCTTTTCCATCCCTTGAATGCTTCTTCCCAAGGCTTTCCGCCCATAGCTGAGCAATCCACTCTGTAAAATCTGTAAGCAGAGAGGAATATGGCATGAACACCATTATATTCTTGTTTAACTGCTTGTGCATAAGATAATATATTATAGCCACTTCGCCTATGTTCATTCCTTTGCCTTTTACGAAGGCATCTTTGATCTTCTTTCCTCCATCTATAAGCTCGGTTATATTTATGCCCATAAATGAAGCAGGAAACAAACCAACAGTTGATAGTACAGAATACCTCCCTCCAACATTTTGAGGTATAGATAAAACAGGGATGTTGTATTTTTGAGAAAGCAGATACAAAGCGCCGCTTCCGGCGCTCGTTATAAAAACAAAATGTTTATTCAAAGATTTAAGTCCCACTGTCTTCTTAAATTCGTTCATAAGAATAAACAACTGTGCCATTGTTTCCACTGTCTCACCTGATTTACTTATAGCAATGACAAGTGTACTTTGTGGCTTGATTTTCTGGACTGTAGCTGTAAACACCGTAGCATCTATATTATCAAGGATGTATACATTGGTTTTAGATTTCGTGGTATAGGCAAATGCTTGCTTTATAGCACGAGCTCCCAGTGCAGAGCCACCTATACCTATGATTATAATATCTTTGTACTTTGATGCCTGATATTTAGCAGCAAGAGCCTTGATCTCCTTTACCATCTCTGTGTTTTCAAGTAACGATAAAAAGCCTATCTTATCGTTTGTTATTGCCTGCAAAAGATCCTCTGCTGTTATATTCACCCTGTCCTGAACCGACATTATTGCGTTTTCGGTAAGTCCATCCCTTGCAGAAAGGTACTGACTTAATGCAAAATTGGTATTAACTGATATATCACCTATATTCATATCGCCTCTACTGATAAAAACATCTTTCTTACACTTTCGGGGATCATGGTTGCTTTCATTGTTGAAGGGTTAACAGCAACAGTCACCGTATGGGCTGTGGCTATAACGCGTTCATTATCTTCAGCATGTGTTATAAGGTACTCAAGGGTGAATGCCCTATCTTTCAACTCCTTTAATCTGACATATATATTTAGCAGATCATCAAATGTTGCAGCACTTTTATATTGAATACATGCTTCAACAAGGACAAAATCTATACCATACTTTTGCCTATCTTTAACTGTTATGCCCGCCTTCTTTAAAAACTCTATTCTCGCAACCTCAAGGTATGTCATATATGTTCCATTGTTAACAATACCCTGGGCATCCGTTTCCACAAATCTAACCCGGAGCTGCGTTTTTAAATGGTATCCCTCTATCATTCGCGTGTGCTAATAATGCTATTTTTCAGAATGCCTGCTTAAGTATTTTTAGTGTTTCTTCTGGATCAAATATTGGCTTGCCGTTGTACACTATAGAACCATCTGAAATAGCATCCTCTGCTACCTGCTTTAACCCTTCTTCCTTTACACCTACCTCCCTTAACCTCTGCGGCATCCCTATCTCCTTCGTAAGTTTCCAGATTGCCTCCGCTGCCCTGTGCCCTGCTTCCTCATCACTCAATCCCTTAACTTCTATACCCATAGCCTCCGCAACCATCCGGTACTTCTCTGCTACTACATCAAGGTTGTATTCCATGCAATACGGTAACAATATGCTATTCGCAACCCCGTGTGCTACCCCAAACCTGCCTCCTACACTGTGTGCTAATGCATGCACTACTCCAACCTGCGCATTCCCAAATGCCACCCCAGCTAAATTTGCTGCTATCTGCATCTGCCCCCTCGCTACTATGTCCTTACCATTCGCTACTGCCTTCGGTAAATACTGTACTATCAACCTTATCCCGTGCATCGCTAACCCATCCGTTATCGGCGTCGCCTGCTGCGAGTGCATCGCCTCTATGCAATGACTCATCGCATCCATCCCTGTACCAGCTGTCACATTCGCAGGCATACTCACTGTCATCATTGGATCCAGTATCCCTACATTCGGTATAATGTAGTTGTCTACAAACAATAGTTTCCGATGCTGTACATGATCCTTTATCACTGCCGCATATGTTACCTCACTCCCAGTCCCAGCTGTCGTTGGTATAACTATGTGCGGAGTTACAGGACCATCCAGAAAGTTTATGCCTGCATACTCCTCTATCTTCCCACCTTTACTTAACACTATCGCTATACCCTTGGCTGTATCTATTGAACTACCACCACCTACTGTTACTATACAATCCGCACCTATTGACCTCGCATACTCCGCACCTTTGTTCACTATGTGCGTACCTGTGTCTGGCTCTATCTCACTAAACATCCCCGCAAATTTACTTGATAATGCCTTCTTCACCTTCTCTACCATCTCGCTCCTCTCAAGAAACTTATCCGTTACCAATAATACCCTCTTCCCTTTAAGGGCATCCACTTCCTGTAATACCTCCTTAGCTGCACCCTTCCCAAATATGATCTTCGTCGGATTCCTGAATATAAAGTTTAAATCCCCATCATACATAAATAACTCCTTCCTTATAAACTATTGCCCTCACCAGGGCATCTTGCCTTTATGTCCAACTGCTATTCATCCACAAACTTGGTGTCCACCATTGTCGCTGAATCTACAAGGTCCTGTGCAGCTTTTACAAACCTTACTATCGTTGGCAGGTCTCCCTTTAGTTTTAACTTGCCCTGCATCATCCCCTTAACAGGATCAAGCTCCTTCTTCATCACGGATTTCCATCTCGCATAATCACCTATAATAACAAACTTTGCCTTCTCTGCTTCCTCAGCTGTTACCCTCCTCGCCTCCCTGCATACACCATGGTAAAGGTCAAGCCATACCCCTACTGCTGTCTCTCCCTCCTTCATCTGTTTGCTTAATACAGGGTCTTTTCTTATTTTATCAAGTATGTCCTGATCAAACTGCATAATAAGTGAAATTGTTCCATGTTCCCAGTTCGCGCCTGATTCTTTGTAATTTGGATTAGAATTGATCTTTTCCTTAAAAGCAGCCACCCATTCCTCACTTGGAAATGTAATTGCCATAATACTTACCTCCTTTTTAAATATTGTGATCTTTTAACATATTCTTCAAAAGAAATAAACTATTTATTCTCCATAAGCTGGTTCAACATGCTCATAGCCTCTCTAACCCTTTGTTCAACATAAGCCTTATCTTTGCCAACAGATGTAAAAAACACCTCAAGAGACTTCTCTTTTAGAAACCCGGCAGGACTTGATTTAATGTATACATCGGGAAATGTGGAAGAAACTTTATCTATTAATGTTCTTAAAACACTTTCGTCATAACTTTTTGTTAATATAGAATGTTCTATCCAGTATCCGCTTGATACATGCTGTTTTATCCAGTTAATTATATATGTATCAAAAATAGCCTTTGCCTCTGCTGGTACACCAGGAACACAAAATATAGCTGTGTTGTTAACCTTTATCTGGACAGCTGGTGCAGTACCAACTGGATTTTTTAATGGCTTTGAGCCCTGGGGTATGATCCCCATTTTTATCCTGCCTTCATTCCATCCCTTTGTATGCAACAAACCTTTATCGTATAGTTCATTATATCGCTGTTCCAGCATTGAAAGCGCTGCTTTGTTTTTTACAAGCTTTCTACCAAGTGCCTTTGCAATAGCTTGAAGTGTCATATCATCAACAGTCGGACCAAGACCACCTGTCGTTATAATAACAGCAGGTTTTGATTTAAGTATCCACCTTACAACCTTAACAATCTCTTCTAACACATCATCTACAATATGGATACTTGAGACACGAGCACCGAGTATTGTAACATTCTTTGCAAAATAATTAGAATTGGTATCCAGTGTTCTACCAGTAAGTAACTCTCTTCCTATAGCAACAATAACGACTTCATTATTCATGTTCTTTTACTTAACACATTTTTTTATTTGTGTAAGCAAAAATGGTTGAGTAAATAGAAATTGAAACAGTACTTTAGAATACCTCTATTCTGTATATGGTACCAGGATTAGATGGTTTTGCATCAAGCGTGAAAACATCATTTCCATTAATGGTAGCTTTTACACTAAAATCAGCCCCTGTAATCATGCCACATGCAACCACGCCCTTATCTTCTGAACTGCATTGCTGTAGTGCCTTTCCATTTTTATCTGTCAAAATCATACCAGTTTGAGGATTCAAACCATCGGTTGGGGATGTAAGTGAAAATGAAGAGCCATCATAAACAGAAAAAACTCCATTCGCACCTGGATAAACCCGAATAGTTTGTGCTGTAATTACATCTGCAAGGGTTGTAACTGTTATAGTTGTTCCGGTAATAAAGGTATCCGGTGTATATGTGAGCATAGGAATAATTGAACCTGCCCTGACAAATACGGGGATTGCCTCAAGTGGTGTAGTAACAGTTATATTAGTACCCCCTGCAACTGCAATACTGCCATTAAATGGATACCACCAATCACCTGCAGGCAGATACACTGTCGTAGTTGTAGCTCCCTGTGTAACAACAGGCGAAATAAGTATAGCATTGCCAAACATATATTCAAACGGATAACTAAATACCTGCGGGTCGTTCGGAAATTGAAAATATAATGGCATCATCATAGGGATACCTGTTTTGTGTGCCTGATAAGCATTTGAATATATATACGGAAACAGTAATGCATGCAGTGTCGTATATGTTTCATAGATGGCTAACAATTGTTGATCATACACAACCCATGGTCTTCTATCTCCTGAACCTCCATATTGCATAACAGGGGAGAATGCGCCAAATTCTATCCATCTTGCCATTACCTCCTCTGTTGGTGCGCCACCTCTATAACCACCAATGTCTGAACCGTAAAAAGGGAAGCCAACAATCCCAAGATTAACACCTCCGAGTATTGCTGATTTTAATCCACCTACATGCCCTGGAGGTGTACCATCTTCTGCAGGCTGGGTAAAATACATTGTGTTTGAAGAAAAATCATTGTCAAGATCGCCTGGCCAGATAGCGTGTATATAGGATTGTGAGCCAATAGTACCGGTCCTTGCAATTATGAAAAAGCTATCTGCCCCATTATACGCCTTTGGATAAAAGGTAGTTGCAGCATCATAAAAATCCTTATGGTAGAGAAGTTTATATTCAGCGTGCATATTGTACGCCCTACCATTGTTTGAAAATCTATAAATGTCTGCTGGTGTACCATTCAAGGAAGGAACAACATCCTCTCCATAATCCAGCTTAAACCCCCGCCCTCCGATTTCTAATGGCTTTTTTATAAGGGTTTGATACCAGGCACTGGCATTCTGGTTTGTAAAGTCAATAATTGCACCAACGCCTCTTCCCCATGGTAAAAGTAGTGTAGCACCCGTTGAACCCGTAACAAAATATCCATTTGCCTCACCTTGATCAAAATATGGTGCTGTAGCTGGTTCGTTAGATTGAACAGGATCGTTTATATGCTCTGTTGCCCAGTTTATAACATAAAAGCCTTCACTCTGAAGTTGAGAGATGGTTTGAGTCGGTTCACTAAACCTATTTGGATCATAATCAAATGTATTCTCTCCAGTCTCCCATGGGGCGTCTATCCATAGCACAGAAACAGGTATATGCCTGCTTCTTAATTGATATGCATCATCAAGTATATCCTGATCACCTGTGTACAAAGGATACTCATCCCTCCAGAACATACCTCCAAACGCCCACATTGGTGGCAAGGGTGGATAACCTGTTGTTTGAACATAATCCTCAATAAATTTTACAGGTAAATCATTTTGATCCTTGAAAAAGTAATGTAGTTCAAGTTCTGATGTTATAAAATTAAAGCACAACAGGTTCTGGCTTTCAGCACCTGCATCAAACAAACCCTGGTTTTTATTGTTAATAAAAAGCGCATAGCCTTTCGTTGATACAAAAAATGGTACTGGTACATGTACCTCATTTGTACCAGTTTCGCTTGATGGCAGTATCTCAAGATACATTCTTCTTATCTTACCCCTGTTGTCTATACTGTCAAAGTTCTCGCCAAGCCCTACAATGTGTTCAGTTTTATCTAAGTTATAGCATCCACCTGCCCATTTTATGGGCTGGGGATTCAGTGCAGTAACACTCAATGTGAATTGATAAGCACTCAAAGTAAAATCAATGGCAAATTGATCACCAGCATTATCAGCCACCAGCATCTGTAATACATTAGACTGTACAGAGGTATTATAATTTATGTTTATACTGCTTACAGAGCCATCAATAGCTGTAAAGGTAAAATTAGCACCCTCAACAACATTCCCATTATTCAAGAAAATGTAATAAGAAAATGGATGAGGATCAACAACAAGACTATAGCCCATCTCTTTAAAGGTAAGCACACCTGAATGATTTGTTTCACATGAAGTAAATAAAAACAATATTGGTAAAATTACAAGTAAATAAAATCTTCCTTTATCCAACATGTCTTAGTTTAAACCTGAACAGGTTTCATTTATTTGGGCCATGGCTTATATGTCGCAGTGGGAGTAAAATTGTTTGCAAGCAGATTTTTTAAGTTAAATACATAGTAGGTATTGTAATTTGCTGGCCTCCATGTAGCACCACTGCCTGATTCATAAGCAATAGCCATATCTAAATCCGTTGGTGCATAGCCAACAGATATGATATCACCGGACATAGCAACAGCGCTTGCAATGGTAACTGCCTGCTCAATGCCTATCTTTGTTGGTGGTATGTTATCAAGTACCTTCCAGTCATCCCGGTTATTTATATAGGTTCCACCTGTTTCATATGTCTTTAATAACCAGTACATTGCCCAGTATCTATTAACATCCTGAATAGGATCACCGTCATCCCCATTGCAGTTATTAAGATTAAAATCAGAGTTGCCGGGTCCCGAGGTTGCTGTTTGTGTTTGTCTTATTGATGGCGTGAGTGCTACATCGTTTTTGAATACTGCATAAGTCATAGGCAGACCGTAATGTATACCATACGCTAAACTACCATTAACATAATAAGATGGATGCAGGGGATCTGTATCTGATGCTACATCATAAGTAAATGGACTCGCAGCGGTAAAGGTTCGTGCTGCTGGCAGACCTGTTGCTGTATCTGTGAAGAAATAACAACTCGTATCTGTCAAACACTGCTCAGGGGCTTCATAACAGAATTTTACAGGCATGGGCGCAGCTGTAGGAGATGGATCTGTTTGGGTGGTGGAAGCTGTAAAAACAGCAGATGTGACAGGTATACCCTTGTTGTCAATCCATACTGCATTCCTTTCTATATCACTGTTATCACCAAATACAGAGGTTGTTATTGAATCGGATTCAACATCCAGTACACCAGCATTCAGTCCGTTATTAGCAGGATCACCATAGGAAAACATCCAGTTGTACCCACCTGTATTGGGTCTATTTTTGAAATCCCATAGTATGGCTTTGACCTGATCGAGATTGCCAGCGGTTGATAAGATGTCCCTCATCCTTAATGTCCATGGTTCGCCTTTCATGGTCGTATTGTTATTGTGAGAACCAATCTCTGAAACAGTAACACCACTCAGGTTCATACCATTCAAAGCACCGATTAACCCGGTGTATGTTGCCATAGCATACGGTATCTGACCCGTTGGTTCATAAAATGCAAGCATCTTATAGTTTGCAATACCTGTATCACTATTCCAATCAAGGTCTCTTGAGGCAAACATTTTACCATCTATTGTTCTTGGTCCCCATGCAGCAAAAAAACTACATGAAAATACATCTGTTATTACAATGACACTATGCAGAATATCTTCCATGTATGTTCTTTGAGTAGTGTTATCTGTTAGAAAACCACCTGCAACCGCGCCATCCACTATACCATTTATTTCATCATTATACTCTTGCGGTACATAAGGCTGATAATTTTGGTACAGACCTGTAAGTAAACTGATAGCATCTGACTCATTTAATCCCAGTTCGTTTTGTATACTAACCATAAATGTATTCCATAGCGAAAGGATCTTATCTCCTAACAGATAACCCTCCTGGTAGCCCATGTCATAGTAACTACCCTTCAGGTGTGCGACGATAAGTGGCCCCCCATCTGTTTGAATTGTTTCTACATGCGCCATGCTTACAATTTGTGCTGATGGATTTGTTGAAGAGCTTGAGGAACAACCAGAAACCATTACCAGGAATAAAAATGCTATTATACTGTAATGATAAATTTGTTTCATACCCAACCTCCTTGCCCTAAGGGCTAGGGTGATAACCTACCGTAATCCATGCTCTTTGTCAAATTATCTGGTGAAGCTCAGAAAAGCATAAAAGGGGATAAGGATTGATTTGTAACAGGTAGCTTTTTTATCTCATATGTAGACAATAATAAATTATTAAAACTTATACCCCCTGGAAGCACTACTGCGTGGGAAAACTCCCATCTCTGAACAAGTGTATCTCCATTGTATAGCTCTACAATTTTAGGAAGTATTATATCCAGGCGGGTATAGCTATCAATAGCAACACTTAAATGGGGTCCAATTGTGAGTTTAGCATTGTTATTTGCAAGCTCAGCGCTATCCAAATAGTCCTTTACAACCGCTAATTGGTAAACATGCGCTGAGACTATTCTATACATTAAAGGTACTGTGTCCTCATTATCTATAAACAACTGATTGTTATCACTACCAATAATATACGCAGCCCTATCATTCGCAAGACCATAGGCAACTTGAGATTGGTTTATACCAATTTCGTTAAAAATCTTTTGAGGATTATCTGATAGGTATAATTCCATTAATGCTGTGAACACCTTTTGTTGTGAAAATGGTGTCACTGGAGCAAGGACCCTCACATTATTTATGATGATGTTTTCATGATGCTCTGTATAGATAACATTAACATTTGCCTTTGGGAACATATAGTCCTGTTTAACATACCCATCTGATCTTATTATTACCCTGCATGGCACAGGTGTATTAAAGTATTCTTTTCCGAGATTGAAAAAGGCATTGCCAGTAAGAACAAGCATTGCCATGCCCTTTTGAGCCTTCATGAGCTCTGCCATCTTATATGCAGGAATAATAAAACCGCTGAACAATGCAATGGCAAGTACACAAGCTGCCAACCTTATTTTATGATCCCAAAATGGGAAATACAACACCCTTTTTCTCATCTAACATACTCTTTCATATAATTTAACAGTTTATCTTTTATCTCTGCCCGCTTCATTGCATAGGCAATATTTGCAAACAAAAATCCAAGCTTGTCACCACCATCATATCTGTTGCCATCAAACTTATAACCTATCATACCATTTTGTTTTAATAGTTCCTTTAGCCCATCAGTCAGCTGAAGCTCACCACCAGCACCCACTGGTACCTTTTCCAGTATATCAAAGATCTCCGGCGTGAGTATGTACCTGCCTATAATGGCAAGGTCCGATGGCGCTTTATCTATAGATGGCTTCTCCACCACATCATTGATTGTATATACCTTATCTTCTACCTTTCTGCCATCTATTATCCCATACCTTGGTATATCTTCTTTATTAACTTGCTGCACTGCTATAACAGGCTTCCTGTACCTTTCATAAACCTCTAACATCTGTAAAAGGCATGGTTTTTGCGCATCTATTATGTCGTCACCAAGGATCACGGCAAATGGTTCATCACCTATTAAATGTTTTGCTTGAAGTACTGCATGGCCTAAACCAAGGGGTTTTTTTTGCCTTATAGAAACAATCTTTATCATATTTGATAAGCCTTCTATAAGCCCTAACAAACCATTACTACCCTTTTTTCTCAATGTGTCTTCAAGTTCATAGTTAATATCAAAGTGATCCTCTATAGCCTCTTTACCATGATTTACAATAAGAATAACAACTTCAATACCAGAAGCCCTTGCCTCCTCAACGATATACTGGATCATGGGTTTATCAACTATTGGCAGAAGCTCCTTTGGTACTGCCTTCGTTACAGGCAAAAATCTTGTTCCATAACCTGCAGCAGGTATTATCGCCTTTTTTATCCTATTCATTTCAATCCACTCCTTGTTAATTGGTGTAGTTTTTCTTTTATTAGTTTCTTATCTAACATGTAATCTACATTTATATGCTTCATTGATGCAAAGATTGAATCCTTTATTAAGGGATGTTCCCTTTCAAGTTCTGATATAATCTTCCTTACTTTTTGCCTGATTGTCAACTCCGGCATCATAGAAACAGGACATTGAGGATCGATCAATGGTGCATTAAGCTCAGAGGCATAATCAAGTGCATTCTTAGCCTTGACATATATCAAGGGTCTTATCACTGTAACCTTATAATTATCCGAAATACTTATCGGGGGCATTGCCTTTATTTGACCATTGAAAAATATGTTCATAAGTAATGTCTCTATAAGATCATCCATGTTGTGTCCAAGTGCGATTTTGTTACAGCCAAACCGAGGTGCAAGGTTATAAAGCATACCCCTTCTAAGCCTTGAACACATTGAGCATAAAAGCTTTTTCCCCTTATTGCTTTTAATGGCAATCTGCAGGATCTGTGTGTACTCTATTCTGTAATCATAGCCATGTTCTTTTAAATATGCTTCTACAAGCTCGCTCTTCATACCCGGTGCACCGGTGTTTATATGAACTGCAAGAAGGCTATACTTAATGGGTGCCTTATGCCTTAAGATTTCAAGTGCGTCTAATAAGGTGTAGCTATCCTTACCCCCGGATATTGCAACAAGTATACGATCCCCTTCCTGTATAAGGTTATAATCCCCTATTGCTTTACCTACAAGCCTTACAACATTGTATTTGTTATCCGCCATGATTATATAGTATCATGGAACAATAAAAAGTAAACTATGTTTAACATACTGAAAAAGACCTTTGCGTCTTTAAAATATAAGAATTTCAGATTATTCTGGATTGGCCAGGGTATATCAGTAATAGGAACATGGATGCAAACAATAGGTCAGGCATGGCTTGTACTAAAGCTGAAAAACTCTCCTTTCCTGCTTGGTGTAATAGGTGCAGCTCAATACACGCCAATATTGATACTATCTGTATTCGCTGGAAGTATAGTTGATAGATTTCCAAAACGGCAGATTATTATAATCACCCAGATCACAATGATGTGCCTTGCCTTTACCTTCTGGATCCTGACAGCAACAAATGTCATAACATACTGGCAAATATTGCTGATAGCCCTGTTACTTGGTTTAGCTACAAGCCTTGATGTGCCGGCAAGACAGGCATTCATGATCCACCTTGTCGGTAAAGATTCTCTCATGAATGCTATTGCATTAAATTCTACAACATTTAATCTGGCAAGGCTTATAGGACCTGCTATAGCAGGTATACTTATTGCAAGGGTTGGTATTGCATCAACATTTTTATTCAACGGCATAAGTTTTATACCTGTCATAGCTGGATTGTTCTTTATAGATGTAGATGGCTATACAGGAATGTCCAATCACAAAAATATATTAGAAGATGCTAAAGAAGGGCTTAGCTACATAAAGAATAACAGGCTTGTCTTCAATGTCGTTATGCTTATGTTAATAGTCTCATTGTTTGCCATAAACTTTAATGTAGTGATTCCCATATACTCTAAGTATGTGTTTCATAGCAGTCCAGAAATTTTTGGCTTTCTTATGTCATCACTTGGTGTTGGTTCTATAATAGGGGCTATAATTGTAGCATTTAGAAGTACTCATAAACCAGATCCTGTTTTTCTTGTAATCGGTGCGATTATTCTATCTGCCTTTCAAATGCTTATAGCCTTTGTGTCTAATTTTTACCTTGCTGTACTGGTTCTGTTTTTAATAGGATTTGGTTCCATCATCTTTACAGCACTTACAAACACAACAATACAGCTTAATACCCCTGATGAATTAAAAGGCAGAACCATGAGCATCTACTCTTTTGTATTTATGGGCATCACCCCCATAGGAAACCTGTTGATCGGTGGTATTGCAAGTATAATAGGTGTAAAGGCAGCTATCTTTATTGGCGGCATGTTTGGATTACTGCCAGCTCTATATTACTTAAGACAATTCCGTTACCTCAGCCACAAAGCAGCTAAAACACAATCGTGAAACCCGACAAGGTGTTTTTCATTTAACCAAAAATGCAATGGGAAGGTTTGCTCATCCGCCCGGTTCTGCGAGTCGGCTTCTGCGTCATCCCTCTTTTATAAAGAGCGACCAGAGGGCGTTAGATCTTATTTTAAACTCCTTAACTCCCCAACTCCTCAACTTTCCCCCTATCCCCATTATCACAAGGACAGGTTTTGCAAATGCATTTTTTAGCTTAAAATTGAAAGTTTCAACTTCAGCTCTATTCATTACATTCAGCACCATTTCTCTCACTGTTTTACAACCTTCCTGTATTCTGCCTTTCATACATCCATTCTGGATAAATACTTGAAGGCTTTGTAACATTGTTTAATGCATTTAGCTCATCCGCAGTTAGACTTATATCAGTACATCCAAGATTTTGTTCAAGCTGCTCCATCTTATTCGCACCTATTATGACACTTGTTACGCCTTTTTGATGTAGTAGCCACGCAAGGGCAATTCCTGCAATTGAAGCATTCTTTTCTTTAGCGATTTTACCAAGTAAATCTATCGCATCAAAACACCTTGCCTCATCTATCGGAGGAAAGTTAAATTCTGTCCTCCTTGCATTTTTAGGTTTTTGATTTTCTCTTGTATACTTACCTGTTAAAAAACCTCCTGAAAGTGGAGACCATGCTAAAAATCCTAAACCTTCCTCGTTACAGAGAGGCAAAAGTTCATGTTCCACATCACGACCGATCAAGGAATAATAAGCTTGAAGTGACACAAAAGATGCCAAGCCTCTTGCCTTTGAGATATATAAAGCCTTTGCAATATGTCTGGCGGACCAGTTGGAAACACCTATGTATAAAACCTTCCCTTTTTTAACAAGATCGTTTAAAGCCTCTATAGCCTCTTCAATACCAGTGAGAATGTCCCATCCATGAATTTGATAAAGATCTATGTAATCCATGCCCAGCCTTTTCAAGCTGTTGTCACATGATTCTATAATATGTTTGCGAGATAATCCCACATTGTTAAAATCCCCTGTGCCTGTCATTGCTTCTTTACTCATAGCACTGCGCACCTTTGTAGCAATAATCAGTTTGGACCTTTCTATTCCAAGTTTTTTAATAGCCTTTCCTAATATAATCTCAGACTCGCCAAAAGAATATGCATCCGCGGTATCAAAAAAATTAACACCACTATCGTATGACCTTTTTACCATTTCATATGCGAGATCCTCTCCCACTGTTCCTATGTTATAGAATTTGGAGCCAAATGTCATAGCTCCAAGACACACCTGCGAAACCTTTAGCCCGGTTGCACCAAGTTTTACATACTTCATAACAACCTCCTAAGAAAATATAGAATAATATCTGTATTTAACGAACACATCATCGGATCCTAACTTCGTTTGCTTTTATACAGCATTGTTTTCGTTTGATAAATCAAACCGCTACATTTCATATTAACCCAAAAATGCATTTGAAAACAAGGACAGGTTTTGCAAATGCATTTTTTGGAGCAAACCCTATCATATTATTTCTATCTTATGGATGCCTCATGAACAAAATCTACCAGAAACCTTACATTAGGCTCAGGTGTGGTTGGCAACACACCGTGTCCAAGGTTGAATATATGTCCGTTATGTCCAGCTGTCAAATCTATAATGAACTTTGCATGCCTTTTTATCTCATATTGTGGTGCAAACAAAACAGCTGGATCAAGATTCCCCTGAATAGCCTTATTGTATCCTATACGCCTCCATGCCCTATCAATACCTATCCTCCAATCAACACCTATTACATCCCCTCCTGCTTTGCTCATAAGCTCAAGTAAACCAGCATTGTTTGTTGCAAAATTAATTACAGGCACGCTATATCTTTCTAAAGCCTTAAATATTGTTCTGTTGTACGGCATCACATATTTTTCATAATCATAAGGGCTCAAACATCCAGCCCATGAATCAAATAACTGCACAACATCAGCACCTGCTTTTATCTGTGCCGCTAAATAAAGCACTATGATCTTTGAAAGCTTTTTCATCAATGTATCCCACATGTCAGGTGCTTTAAGCATCATTATTTTTGTTGTAACATAATCTTGAGAATGACCACCTTCTATAAGGTAGCTTGCAAGAGTAAAGGGTGCACCCGAAAAGCCTATAAGTGGTATATCGTTCCCAAGTTCTTTTTTTACAATCTTTATAGCCTTTAGTACATAATGTAACGATTCCTCTGGTTGTGTAATAATAAGCCTTTTAATCTGATTGGCATTTCTTATAGGGTTATGTATAACAGGCCCATCCTGCGCAGTAAAACTGAAGCCAACTCCCATACCCTCCAGAGGTAAGAGTATGTCTGCAAATATAATAGCCGCATCTACATCAAGTCTGTACACAGGAAGCAGGGTTACCTCTGCTGCTATCTCTGGTTCCTTGCACATCTCTATAAAAGAGTGAACAGCCCTTTTCCTTCTATAAGCAGACATAAACCTGCCTGCCTGTCTCATGATCCATACTGGTGTCATATCAACAGGACGCCTGTTGCAGGCATTTAAAAATCTTTGTTTTTTAGTTAAAGTCTTTGACATAAAAGTCTTTCTATCACAGCCCTGTTTACATAGCAAAGCTAATTATATCACGGTTCTTACTTTACCGTTATAAATGTTATAATGATTAATACGCTTACAAATGCAGAGGCAATAGCCCATTTCCACTGTCTTCTACAGGCAAAATATACACCTATAGAAAACATTGAAAAGATGGGCGTGAATATCAAAACAACAATTCCTGAAAGCGCGAATGTATTCTGAATAGCATTGTTGATGCGAACAAAATTATTTATCAACTCTAATATAAAACCGATAAAAAGTAATCCTATCCCTGTATAAGAACCTGTCTTTATAACCATGCTTACCATTCTACTTGCATTATCCATTATAATGTCCCCCTTACGCCATGATAAAACATCTCTATAGCAATAAGGATCATTACTGTAACAAATATACGCTTTAATAAAACAGCATTGATCCTTTTAAGCACACCTGATCCAATTCTCGCACCTGTAAACACACCAATAACAACAGGCACCACTGCATAAAGGTTTATAGCCCCTTTTAATAAATACACAAATGCTGCTGAAGAAGCTGTAGGTCCTATCATAAAATTACTTGTGGCAGTAGCAACCTTCATGGGAGCGTTCATTAGAAGGTGCATTACACTCACATTTATAGCACCTCCACCAACACCAAATACACCTGCAAAAACACCTGCAAAAAATGCAAGAACCACACTGATCACAGGATGCTTATGATCCACATTGTTTTCATCTTCTCTGAATTGACTTTTTAACATTTCATAAGATGCATAAAACAGGACTACAGGAAAGATCATCTCAAGCACATTACTCTTTAATGCATGAGATAAAAGGCTTCCGGTAATAGCGCCTGATGTTGTTCCAAGCATTAAAAGTGTTCCAAGCTTCAGATCGGTCAACCCCTGAGATAAAAACCGTGATGTTCCTCCAAGAGAAGTGGCAAGAACCCCTGTCATGCTTATAGCAATTGCCTGATGTATGGTCATATGGAAATAAGGTATTAATGTTAAAGATGGAACAATTATAATACCACCACCTAATCCCAACAAAGCACCTATAAAACCAGCTGTTATTCCAACCACCAACAATAAAAACAAATAAAGCATCTTTTGACCTTATCTGCCTTAATATATAAGTTAACCCAAAAAATGCAATAAGGAAGTTCGTTTGTTCATTCGGAACACCCACTGCACAAACTTCCTTATTTTCAAATGCATTTTTGGGTTAAGAAGTATGTGATAAATGCGGGTATGATAAAGAGAGCATCTTTGATACAAACACAGGTATGCGCATGACGGATATACCTGAGATGCGGGAAGAGGTAGTATTAGGGAACATTCAAGAAGCGAATAGAAGCGACCTTTTTACGCTCTGATGATGGATGCACTTTAAATGGGTGACACTGTGTGTTTTTCGGATATTTCAAATATGGAACAATATCCCGGTATTAAAACTAACACCATGCGCCCCATTCCCGTCAAAATTGTCAAGGAACGCCTGATAACCGACTTCTATATACAGATGTGTTGAACTTGTTCTAAAGAAAATAAGTCCACCACCCAAGAATAGTCCAAACTCAGTATTGTTATAATTTTTCGCCTCTGATTCCTGTGTAGCGCTTTTAGACATGTTTAGAAGATCCATGCTTATTCTTCCTCCTACAAAAGGAGAAATGTCTCTAATGCTTGATGCATAGTAAGCACCCATTTGCATGATCCTCCAATCAAAAACACTCGGGTTACTAGAACTGTTCCAGCTGAACCCCAGAACAGGTTTAAATTGTAGCATGATGTGATCATCCACTTCATAGTTAAACACTAATAGATCAATGTCATTCAGAGAACCGGCATTTAAATATGAGGACGCAACAGGAACAATTACGCCCATATCCAATCCCATATAAACAGAACTTTTGACCCTTCTCGGTTGCGTGGTCTCTTGTTGTGTAATGTTATTCAATGTTGTCACATTTGATACAGGTTCGTTCTTGGCAATAGCATCCGAAAGTTTATGCATGACTGCGTCAATGTCCGAAGGACTTTCCGCAGTCAAGGAATTATACAGTACCGGATCTTTAGTTTTAACATCAAAAACGGTTGATTCAACAATAATTTTATTGCCTATAACGATCATTGTACCTGTAACAGCCTTATCTGCACCGTGCGACTCTGCAATAGGAACCGCACATGAAGCATCATAACATGTACTCGCATCCGTAAAGTTGTCCGCATCAAGCACATCCAATACCCCGGTTTGTATTAGATCCTGTTTCAAAAGGTATGAACCCGCTGTCAATATTTCTTTCATCGCATATATTCCTCTAAAGTCAAACACCATTATCTTCTGCTTTGAAGCGAGTGCAGAAGATGTATACATCAGGATTATTAGGGAAAATAATAATACTCTTTTCATATATATCCCCCCTTTCAAAAATTTTTGTATCACACTTTTATAAAAGAGGCAATTTTTTGTAGAACTTCATGATATATCAAACCGGGCGAATTGGTTGATAAATGCATTTACCCAAAAATGCAATAAGGAAGTTCGTTTGTTCGTTCGGGACACCCACTGCACAAACTTCCTTATTTTCAAATGCATTTTTTTGAAACTTTTGAATCAAAAAACTGGATTCCCGTTTTCACGGGAATGA
>Ga0078972_1007170_pt1 | contig 25233 bp, 19 predicted proteins | sample YelNatPaOPGAMG01_FD_67568 | JGI IMG/M metagenome (GOLD analysis project Ga0078972, IMG submission 67568) | Hot spring thermophilic microbial communities from Obsidian Pool, Yellowstone National Park, USA - OP-RAMG-01 (SPADES assembly) (version 2) | ecosystem: Environmental > Aquatic > Thermal...
CGTACCAGCCGGAAATCAGCCAGGGGCGGCTGGAGGCGCTGCTGAACTTCCAGACCATGGTCGCCGACCTCACCGGCATGGACGTGGCCGGCGCATCGATGCTCGACGAGGCCACCGCCGCCGCCGAAGCCATGACCCTGGCACTGCGCGCGGCGAAAAACAAGTCGCAGCGGTTTTTCGTCGCCGACGATGTGCTGCCACAAACCCTCGAAGTGCTCCACACCCGTGCGGCACCGCTGGGCATCGATGTGGTCTGCGCCCCGGTCGATCAAGCGCTCGACGGCGACTACTTCGGCGTGCTGCTGCAGTATCCGGGAGTCGATGGCACGGTGCGCGACGACCGCGAGCGCATCGCGCAGCTCAGGGCGCAGGGCACGCTGGTCATCGTCGCCGCCGATCTGCTCGCCCTGACCCTGCTCATGCCGCCGGGTGAGCTCGGCGCCGACATCGCCTGCGGCACCACGCAGCGCTTTGGCCTGCCGCTGGGGTTTGGTGGCCCGCATGCCGGGTATCTGGCGGTGCGCGATGCGCTCAAACGGCAGCTACCCGGGCGGCTGGTCGGCGTCAGCGTCGACAGCCACGGCCAGCCGGCGTACCGCCTGGCGCTGCAGACGCGCGAGCAGCACATCCGCCGCGAGAAGGCGACGAGCAATATCTGCACCGCGCAGGTGCTGCCCGCCGTATTGGCCAGCATGTACGCCGTCTACCACGGCCCCGAAGGGCTCAGGCGCATCGCCCAGCGGGTGCACGCCTACACCGTGCTGCTGGCGCAGGGGCTGGAGCAGCTCGGCCTGCCGGTGATCAACGCACAGTTTTTCGACACCCTCACCGTGCACACCGGAGCGCGTACCGCGGCGATCCATGCCGCGGCGGTGCAGCGTGGCATCAACCTGCGTCATGCCGGGCCGCAGCACATTGCGCTATCGCTCGACGAAACCGTCACCCGCGAAGATGTGGCCGACATCCTCGCCTGCTTTGGTTTGAGCGACACTGCCGCGCTGTTCGCCATGGCCGACAAAGGCGTGGCCCCACGCTGGCCGCAGCAGCTTGCGCGCAGCAGCGCCTACCTCAGCCATCCGGTGTTCCACCGTCATCGCAGCGAAACCGACATGCTGCGCTACCTGCGCCGGCTGGCCGACAAGGACATTGCGCTCGATCGCGCGATGATCCCGCTGGGCTCGTGCACGATGAAGCTCAACGCCACCAGCGAAATGCTGCCGATCACCTGGCCCGAGTTCGCGCACATCCACCCGTTCGCCCCGGCCGAGCAGACCCGCGGCTACGCCATGCTGGCGCAGCAGCTCGAACAATGGCTGTGCGCCGCCACCGGCTACGACGCGATGTGCCTGCAGCCCAACGCCGGCTCTCAGGGCGAATACGCCGGGCTGCTGGTCATCCGCGCGTACCACGCCAGCCGCGGGCAGGGGCACCGCGACGTCTGCCTGATTCCCTCCTCGGCGCACGGCACCAATCCGGCGTCGGCGCACATGGCCGGCATGAAAGTCGTCGTCGTCGCCTGCGACGCGCAGGGCAACGTCGATCTGGCCGACCTGCGCACCAAGGCCGAGCAGCACAGCGCCAACCTGGCCGCGTGCATGATCACTTACCCCAGCACCCACGGCGTGTTCGAGACGCAGGTGCGCGAGATTTGCGACATCGTGCATCAGCACGGTGGGCAGGTTTATGTGGACGGCGCGAACATGAACGCGCTCGTGGGGCTAGCCAGCCCGCCGGAGTTCGGTGCCGACGTGTCGCACCTCAACCTGCACAAGACCTTTTGCGTCCCGCACGGCGGCGGCGGCCCGGGGGTCGGGCCGATCGGCGTGCGCGCGCATCTGGCGCCTTTCCTGCCGGTGCACCGCAGCGCCGGCATCGACCGCGCCGGGGCCGTCGGTGCGGTCAGCGCCGCGCCGCTGGGCAACGCCAGCGTGCTGCCGATTTCGTGGATGTACATCCGCATGATGGGCGCCAAGGGACTGACGCAGGCCAGCCGGGTGGCGATTCTCTCGGCCAACTACATCGCGGAAAAGCTCAAGTCGTTCTATCCGGTGCTTTACTCCGGGGAGAACGGTCGCGTCGCGCACGAGTGCATTCTCGACCTGCGGCCGCTAAAGGAAGCCAGCGGCATCAGCAACGAGGACGTGGCCAAGCGGTTGATGGATTACGGCTTTCACGCGCCGACCATGAGCTTTCCGGTGCCGGGAACGCTGATGATCGAGCCCACCGAGAGCGAGCCGCTGGCCGAGCTCGACCGCTTCATCGCCGCAATGACGGCGATCCACGCCGAAATCACCCAGGTCGCCAGCGGACAGTGGCCGCGCGACGACAACCCGCTGGTCGCCGCGCCGCACACCGCGGCCAGTCTGCTGGCGGCGGACTGGCTGCACCCCTACAGCCGCGAGCAGGCGGCGTTTCCCCGCCCCGAGCTGCGCGACACCAAGTACTGGCCGCCTGTCGGCCGGGTGGACAACGCGTGGGGAGACCGCAATCTGCAGTGTGCCTGCCCGCCGCTGAGCGACTACGCCGAGTGATCCGCCATGCCGAATGCTGCGCACCACCAACATTTCGCCAGCGACAACTACGCCGGCATCTGCCCCGAGGCGCTGCACTGGTTGCTGCAGGCCAACGCTGGCGGGCATCAGCCGGCGTATGGCGACGACGACTGGACGCAGCGCGTCTCCGATGCGCTGCGCGAGCTGTTCCAGACCGATTGCGACGTCTATTTCGTGTTCAACGGCACCGCGGCGAATTCTCTCGCGCTGGCGGCGATGTGCCAGAGCTACCACGCGGTGATCTGCACCCCGGTGGCGCATGTCGAAACCGACGAATGCGGCGGCCCGGAATTCTTTTCCAACGGCTCCAAGCTGCTGGTGGGCGAGTCGACCAGCCCGGCGGCGCGTCGTGGCAAGCTCACCCCCGAGGCGGTCGATGCCTTGGTGACCAAGCGGCACGACATCCACTACCCCAAGCCCAAGGTGGTGTCGATCACCCAGGCGACCGAACTCGGTACGGTCTACACCGTCGAGGAAGTGCGCGCGATCGCCGCGATGGCCAAGCGCCACCACCTGCGGCTGCACATGGACGGCGCGCGCTTTGCCAACGCGGTGGCGCATCTGGGCTGCCACCCCAGTGACATCACCTGGCGCGCCGGCGTGGACGTGCTGTGCTTCGGTGGCACCAAAAACGGCCTGCCGGTGGGCGAAGCCGTGGTGTTTTTCGACCGCGAGCTGTCGCAGGACTTCGCCTGGCGGGTCAAGCAGGCCGGGCAGCTGGCGTCCAAGATGCGCTTCATTTCCGCGCCCTGGCTGGGCATGCTCGAAGGAGACACCTGGCTGCGGCACGCGCGGCACGCCAACGCGATGGCGCAGCGGCTGTACGCCGCGATCCGCGACGTGGCCGGCGTGCAGGTGCTGCATCCTCCCGAGGCCAACGCGGTGTTCGCGCAACTGCCGCGCCACGCCATCGACGCGCTGCACGCCAAAGGCTGGCGCTTCTATGAATTCATCGCCGACGGCGGCTGCCGGCTGATGTGCGCGTGGGACACCACGCCCGAGGCAGTCGATGCGTTTGCCGCCGACATCGCCGCGGTCTGCGCCCAGGGCTGAACGCAGCAGAGAGGAGGGCGCCGTGGCCGTTTCGGTGTTCGACCTGTTCAAAATCGGCATCGGCCCAAGCAGCTCGCATACCGTCGGGCCGATGCGCGCAGCCGCACTGTTCGTCGCGCATCTGCGGCAAGGCGGGCTGCTCGATCGCACCGCGCGCATCCACTGCGCGCTGCACGGCTCGCTGGGTGCGACCGGCAAGGGTCACGGCAGCGACACCGCGGTCATGCTCGGGCTGATGGGCGAGGCGCCCGACATGGTGGACGTCGACGCCATTCCCGCGCGCATCGCCGCGCTGCGCGCAGACCATCGCCTGCCACTTCCCGGCGGTCCGGTGATCGACTTCGACCCGGCGCGCGACATCGCCTTCATCGCGCTGCAGCCGCTGCCGCTGCACGCCAACGGCCTGCGCTTCACCGCGTTCGATGCCGCCGGTGTCGAGATCGCGCAGCGGGTCTATTACTCGGTCGGCGGCGGCTTTGTCGTCAGCGAGCAGCTCGCCGCAGACGGCAGCCGTCAGCCGCTGATCGCCCCCGACACCACGGTGCTTCCGCTGCCGTTTCACAGCGGGCAGGATTTGCTGCAGCTGGCGCGCGAGCATGGGTCGATCGCCGCGGTGATGCGCATCAACGAACGCCACTGGCGTAGGGACGCCGACATCGACCGCGGGCTGCTGGCGATCTGGCAGGTCATGCAGCAATGCGTCGCCCGTGGTTGCGCCAGCGAAGGCGAACTGCCGGGCTGGCTGCATGTGCGTCGCCGCGCCCCCGCGCTGTACCGCCGGCTCGGCGGCGCGCTGCCGGTGCCGCGCGAGGGCGTGTGGCCGCCGGCGCAGACGCCGGCCGACGCGCTGCAACTGCTCGACTGGGTCAACCTGTTTGCGCTGGCGGTCAACGAAGAAAACGCCGCCGGCGGCCGCGTGGTCACCGCGCCGACCAACGGCGCAGCGGGCATCGTCCCCGCGGTGCTGCACTACTACACCCGCTTCGTTGCAGGGGCGAACGACGCCGGGGTGATCGACTTTTTGCTCACCGCCGGCGCGATCGGCCTGCTCTACAAGGAAAACGCGTCGATCTCGGGCGCCGAGGTCGGCTGCCAGGGCGAGGTCGGCGTGGCCTGCTCGATGGCCGCTGGCGCCTTGTGCGCGGTGCTCGGCGGCACCCCCGAGCAGGTGGAAAACGCCGCCGAAATCGGCATGGAACACCACCTGGGGCTGACCTGCGACCCGGTCGGCGGGTTGGTGCAAGTGCCGTGCATCGAGCGCAACGCGATCGCCGCGGTCAAGGCGATCGACGCCGCGCGGCTGGCGCTCGCCGGCGACGGCCGGCATATCGTTTCGCTCGATCAGGTGATCAAGACCATGCGCGAAACCGGCGCCGACATGCAGACCAAATACAAGGAAACCGCCCGCGGCGGCCTGGCCGTCAACATCGTCGAGTGCTGAGTTCGTACACACAACAGTGCCTGCGCACTGTTGTGTGACGAACGAAGGGTCTCGGGCCTTGCAAGGCCCGAACCTCCTGAGTCGGCCAGTTCCAGACGACGGCAGTGCCTGCGCACTGTTGTGTGACGAACGAAGGGTCTCGGGCCCTGCAAGGCCCGAACCTCCTGAGTCGGGCCAGTTCAGACGACGGTAGTGCCTGCGCACTGTTGTGTGACGAACGAAGGGTCTCGGGCCTTGCAAGGCCCGAACCTCCTGAGTCGGCCAGTTCAGACGACGCTAGTGCCTGCGCACTGTTGTGTGACGAACGAAGGGTCTCGGGCCCTGCAAGGCCCGAACCTCCGCGCCGGCAGGGGTGTGCAGCCGGCGGCGGCGCCGCATAATGCGGCGCTGGGTGCATCGTTTCGTTTTCTCTGCCATGACTCAACCGGGCGCTGCGGCCGAGTCCGCTAAAGTCAAACCGCATCTGCTGCGTTACATCGCCATCGGGCTGATGACGGTGGCACCGGTGTGGGTGACCTGGCTGGTGTTCGATTTCGTCTTCGGCCTGCTGGCGAAGGCTGGTTCACCGCTGGTCGGGCTGCTCGATGCGCTGCTGCAGCCGGTCCTCGGCGGCGCGCTGAATCAGCAACTGCATCCGGTGTCGCATTACCTGCTGGCGACGCTGCTGACACTGGCCGTGTTGTACGGTATCGGCTGGATGGCCTCGATCGTCATCGGACGGCGCATCATCGCGGCTTTCGAGGCGCCGCTGGCGCGGTTGCCCGTGGTGCAGACCATTTACGGCGCGACCAAGCGTTTCATCCAAAGCATGCAGACCTCGCCGCTGCAGGGGCAGCGGGTCGTGCTCATCGCGTTTCCCTCGCCGGAAATGAAGGCGCTGGGGCTGGTCACGCGCATCATCGAGGAAGAGGGCACGGGCAGGCAGCTGGCTGCAGTGTACGTCCCCACCGCGCCGAATCCAACGTCCGGTTACATCGAAATCGTCCCGGTCGAAGAACTGGTGACCACGGACTGGAGCATGGAGGAGGCGATGGCTTTCGTCATGACCGGCGGAGCCAATTCCCCTGACACCGTGCGATTTACCGCGCCGGCCCCACCGCCAGCGGCGGGCAGAAGCGGCTGACGCTCTGCAACAATGTTCAATTTCCGCGTTGGGCGTCGCCGGGTTGGCACACCAGGCTGCCCTGAACTGACCATGATTTTCCTCACCGGTGGCGCCGGTTTCATCGGCGCGAATTTCGTTCATCACTGGCTGGCCGCGCACGACGAGCCGGTGCTGGTGCTCGATGCGCTGACTTACGCGGGCAATCTGGAAAGCCTGGCGCCCGCAGCGGGCGATCCGCGCTACCAGTTCGTTCGCGTGGACATCTGCGACCGCGCCACGGTGGCCGCGCTGCTGGCCCGCCACCGCCCGCGCGCCATCCTGCACTTCGCCGCCGAGAGCCACGTCGACCGCTCGATCCACGGCCCGGGCGACTTCATCCGTACCAATGTGCAGGGCACCTTTGAGCTGCTCGAAGCCGCGCGCGCCTACTGGGCCGAGCTCCCCGCGGCGGACAAAGCCGCGTTTCGCTTCCTGCACGTGTCCACCGACGAGGTGTACGGCAGCCTTGGGCCCACCGACCCGGCGTTCACTGAAACCACGCCGTACGCCCCCAACAGCCCATACAGCGCGAGCAAGGCCGCCAGCGACCACCTGGTGCGCGCCTGGCACCACACCTACGGCCTGCCGGTGCTGACCACCAACTGCTCGAACAATTACGGCCCGTACCAGTTCCCCGAGAAACTCATCCCGCTGATGATCCATAACGCCCTGGCCGGCAAGCCGCTGCCGGTGTACGGCGACGGCCAAAACGTGCGCGACTGGCTATACGTGCTCGACCACTGCCGCGCGATCGACCGCGTGCTGGCTGCCGGCACTCCCGGGCAGACCTACAACATCGGCGGGCACAACGAAGTCAAAAACCTCGACGTCGTCCACACCCTGTGCAACCTGCTCGACGAGCTGCGCCCGCACGCCGATGGCCGTTCGTACCGCGAGCAGATCACGTTCGTTGCCGACCGCCCGGGGCACGACCGCCGCTACGCCATCGACGCCAGCAAGATCGAACGCGAACTCGGCTGGACGCCGCAGGAAACCTTCGCCAGCGGGCTGCGCCAGACCGTGCAGTGGTATCTGGATCACGCCGAGTGGGTGCAGCACGTCACCAGCGGCGCGTACCGCCAGTGGGTCGACCGCCAGTACGGCGCGGCGCTGGCATGAGCGCGCCGCGCATTTTGCTGCTCGGCGCCGACGGCCAGGTCGGCTGGGAGCTGCGCCGCTCGCTGCTGCCGCTGGGCGACGTCCTGCCCTGCACCCGGCAGCAGGCTGACTTCAGCGACCTGCCGGCCTTGCGCGCCTTGCTCGACCGCGAGCAGCCCAGCCTCATCGTCAACGCCGCGGCGTACACCGCGGTCGACCAGGCCGAAAGCGACCCCGCTGCCGCGCAGCGCATCAACGCCGAAGCGCCAGCGGTGCTGGCCGACTACGCTGCCGCGCAGGGGGCCTGGCTGCTGCACTACTCGACCGACTATGTGTTCGACGGCCGCAAGCCTGAGCCTTACGTCGAAACCGACGCGCCCAACCCGCAAAGCGCCTACGGCCGCAGCAAGCTCGAAGGCGAACAGGCGATTGCCGCCAGCGGCTGCCGGCACCTGATCCTGCGCACCTCCTGGGTGTACGCCGCGCGCGGCGGCAACTTCGCCAAGACCATGCTGCGGCTGGCTGCCGAGCGCGAGCGGCTGCGGGTAATCGCCGACCAGTTTGGCGCACCCACCAGCGCCGAGCTGATCGCCGATGTCACCGCGCTGCTCATTCAGCGGCTGCGCCACGACCCGCAGGCCGAGCGTCTGTCCGGCCTGTACCACCTCACGGCGCAAGGCGCCACCTCCTGGCACGGCTACGCCCGGTTGGTGATCGAACACGCCCGCCGCCGCGGCTGGGCGCTGCGCTGCGTGCCAGAGAACATCGACGCCATCACCACCGCCGACTACCCGCTGCCCGCGCCGCGCCCGGCCAACTCGCGGCTGGACTGCAGCAAGCTGCAAACCACCTTCGACCTGCACCTGCCGCCGTGGCCAACCCAGGTGCAGCGCCTGATCGACGAACTCACCCCGAACACCCCATGACCCGCAAAGGACTGATTCTGGCCGGCGGCTCCGGCACCCGGCTGTACCCCGTCACCCAGGCGGTGAGCAAGCAGCTGCTGCCGGTGTACGACAAGCCGATGATCTACTACCCGCTGTCCACGCTGATGCTCGCCGGCATCCGCGAGGTGCTGATCATCTCCACCCCGCAGGACACCCCGCGCTTTGCCCAGCTGCTGGGCGACGGCAGCCAATGGGGACTGAGCCTGCACTACGCGGTGCAGCCCAGCCCAGACGGGCTGGCGCAAGCCTTCCTCATCGGCCGCGACTTCGTCGGTGGCCACTCGAGCAGCCTGGTGCTCGGCGACAACCTGTTCTGGGGGCACGATTTGCAAGCCGCGCTCAAAGCCGCCAGCGCACAGACTGCGGGTGCCACGGTGTTTGCCTACCACGTGCACGACCCCGAGCGGTATGGCGTGGTTGAGTTCGATGCGACGGGGCGGGCGATCAGCATCGAAGAAAAACCCGCGCGGCCCAAGAGCAGCTATGCCGTCACCGGGCTGTACTTCTACGACGCGCAGGTGTGCGACATCGCCGCCAGCCTCAAACCCTCGCCGCGCGGCGAGCTGGAAATCACCGACGTCAACCGCGCCTACCTGCAGCAAGGGCAGCTGCAGGTGCAGACCCTGGGCCGCGGCTACGCCTGGCTGGACACCGGCACGCACGAGAGCCTGCTCGAAGCCGGGCAGTTCATCGCCACGATCGAAAAACGCCAGGGGCTCAAAGTGGCCTGCCCGGAGGAAATCGCTTGGCGCGCCGGCTGGATCGACGCCGAACAACTGCAACGCCTGGCCGAGCCGATGAAAAAGAATGGCTACGGCCAATACCTGCTCAAGCTGCTGCAGGAGGGCGCATGAACGTCATCGCAACCGCGTTGCCCGAGGTGCTGATCCTCGAGCCCAAAGTGTTCGGCGACGACCGCGGGTTCTTCTTGGAAAGCTACAACCGCAAGACCTTTGCCGCCGCCACTGGGCTGGACGTGGACTTCGTGCAGGACAACCACTCGCGGTCGGTGCGGCATGTGCTGCGCGGGCTGCACTACCAGCTGGTCAGGCCGCAGGGCAAGCTGGTGCGGGTGGTTGCTGGCACCGTGTGGGACGTGGCGGTCGATTTGCGCCAAAGCTCGCCGCGCTTCGGTCAGTGGGTCGGGGTGGAACTGTCGGCGGACAACAAGCGGCAGCTGTGGGTGCCGCCGGGGTTCGGTCATGGCTTTGTCGTGCTCAGCGACTTTGCCGACTTCCTCTACAAGACCACCGACTACTGGTACCCCGAACACGAACGCGCCGTGGTGTGGAACGACCCGCAGCTGGCGATCGCCTGGCCACTGGGCGGCGCCACCCCGAAGCTCGCGGCCAAGGATGCGGCCGCTCCGAAACTACAGGATGCCGAGGTGTACGCCTGACCGCAAGGCCCAGCGCCGCAGCGCGGCTTGGGCTTTACGCGGCGCTGACCCTGGGTGGGGTCAAGCCCAGCCGCTGCGCAGCCAAGCGGCCCAGTCCGCCGCGCCGTTGCGCTGCGCCTGCTCGGCCGCGGCGTCCCAGTCGTAGGCGACGGCAATCAGCGCCGCGGTCCAGCGGCCGCTCCCCTCGCGCTGGCACAGCGCGTAGCGTGCGTGCGGGCTGCCGTTGCGCATGCGGTGATAGCCGCGGTGGTCGTCGTCGAAAGCGGGCAGGCCGACGCTGCCAGCGTTGACCACCAGCGGTCCGCCGGGCAGCTGCATCATCCCGGGATGATGGCTGTGACCGCAGACCACCAACTCGGCGTCGATGCCGGCCAGCCGCTGCCGCACTTCCTCCGGCGTAGCCAGCCGCACGCCCGAGGGTTCGGCGGCGTCGACGGTGTCGAGCAAATAGTCCAGGTCGCTGTCGGGACGGCCGTGGATCATCACCACCCCGGGCGCGGGTTGCAGGCGCGCGGGCAGCGCAGCCAGCCACTCGCGCTGCTCGGCCGTGGTCTGCTCGAAGGCATATTGGTCACCGTCGCCGCCGCGCTGCTGCGCGCAGGCCAGCAGCTGCCGCTCGTGGTTGCCGGCAATCGTCGGCAGGTTCAAGGCCAATAGCCGCTGCGCGGTTTCGCGCGGCCACAGCGGGCCGCTGAGCAGGTCGCCGCAGTTGACCGTGAGGTCGGCACCGCGACGGGCGATGTCGGCCAGCACCGCGTCGAGCGCGGGCAGGTTGCCGTGGATGTCGGAAACGATGGCGATGCGCATAATGTGCATGATGCCGCAAATTCCGCCGCAGCGGCAGGGCCGGCAGAAAAGCCGGGGCGCTGGAATAATGCCCGCATGCCCGACCACCACCCCCGCCTGCTCGATCCGCGCACCGCTGTACTGCTCACGCTGCCGCCGCTGTTCTGGGCCGGCAACGCCGTGGTCGGGCGGTTGATGGTCGGGCAGATTCCTCCGCTGGCGCTGAGTTTTTACCGCTGGTTTTTCGCCCTGGCCATCGCCCTGTTGCTCGTCGGCCCGGATTTGTGGCGCAACCGCGCGGTGTTTTTCCGCCGCTGGAAGTCGATCGCCATCATGGGCATTCTCGGCGTCGGCAGCTATAACTCGCTGCAATACGTCGCGCTGGAGACGACCACGCCGCTGAACGTGTCGCTGATTACCTCCAGCGCACCGGTGTTCATCCTGCTCATCGGCGGCGCGTTCTACAAACAGCCCGTCGGGCGCGCGCAATGGATCGGCGCGCTGCTGTCGATCGCCGGGGTGGCGCTGGTCGTGGCCAAGGGTGATGTGGCGCATCTGGCGGCGCTGCACTTTGCGGCAGGCGATCTGATCATGCTGCTGGCCGTGTTCCTGTGGGCCATCTACACCTGGGAACTGCGCCAGCGGCCGCTGGGGCTGGCGCCGATGACGTCGCTGGCGGCGCAGATGATCTGGGGGGTGCTGTCCATCCTGCCGTTCATGCTGGCCGAACGCTGGCTCGGCGGGCAGGTGACGCACTGGGGGCCGCACGTCTGGGCGGCGCTGGCATACGTCGCCGTGCTGCCTTCGCTGCTGGCGTATTGGTGCTGGGGCAGCGCGGTGGGCAAAGTGGGGGCGCAGATCCCGGCCTACTTCGGCAACCTGGCGCCGCTGTTTGCCGCCATACTGAGCTGGCTGTTCCTTGGCGAGACCATTCACTGGTACCACCTGTGGGCGGCGCTGCTGATTTTCGCCGGCATCCATGTGGCGTTGAACACGCGCAGGCAGGTCGTTGCGCTGGAACAGGAATTGTGAAATGCATCACACAATTCACCTTTGCGTGCCGCCCTCCTGGAACGCGGCGTTGTGAACCGCATGTTGCTGCCGCTACAGTGCAGGCCAAAACCGGTGTGACCTCCCGCTGAAGCGGTGGCCGGTCTGCCGGTGCACTTTCAGTTCCGCCTCCGCCTCCCGTCCTGCATGGTTCCAGCGCAGATCGCCGATGATGCTCCCGACACCCTGTCGTTCGGGGCGCCGCAGACGGGCACGCTGTCCCTGCCGCAGCCGTCGCCGCCTCTGGCGAGCACGCCGCTGGCGCAGCGCTGGATCGGCCGTCTGTACTGGACGCTGTTTTTGGTGTTCGTCTCGCTGGCGCTGTTTTACGCGCTCAACACCTGGCGCGGGCAGCGGCAGATTCTGTACGCCTCGCTCGACACCAGTTCGAGCTTTCTGGTCAGTGCCACGCAGTCGTACTTCCAGAGCTTTTCCGCGGTGCTCGAAGCCACCGGCTCGGATCTGGCGGAAAAGACCGATTTGCTCGATCACCCGGAGGCGCTGCAACTGCTGCTCGAACGTCGGCAGGCGCTGCTGCCCGGGGCGCTGTCGCTGTGCATCGTGTCGCCCGGCGGGCGTCTGCTGGGCAGTTCGCTGCGCGCCGCGGGGCTGCCGCAAACCCACGCCGACCCGGCTCTGTTCGAAGCCCACCGCGTGCTGCGCGAGCTGCCGCAGCGCGACGGTCTGCTCATCACCCGTGCGGTGAAAAGCCCGCTGGTGGGCAAATGGGTGTTTCCGCTGGTGCGCGAAATTCCTCCGGGCCGCACCCATCCCGGCTATTACGTGATCGCCGCGGTGAGCACCGAGAGCTTTCTGCAGCACACCCTGTCGAACACCGCACTGCCCTACCGCGGCATGGCCGCCGTACTGGCGCGGCAGGACGGCTACGTGCTGGCGCGCTGGCCGTCACCGAAAGACGCAGCGTTTTTTGCGCAGCCGCAAAAAGGCGCGCTGGCGCGGTCACTGGCCGAGGACCCGGTGCGCAAAGGCGGCCACTACAGCGGCTTCGTCACCGCCGACGGTGTCACCCGCATCGGCAGTTGGCAGCGGCTGCAGGCCTACCCGGATCTGGCGGTGGCCGTCTCGGTACCCGAAAGCGTGCTCTGGGCGCAATACTGGCGCACCGTCTGGCCTCCGCTGCTCGGTCTAGTGTGCTTTCTGCTGCTGCTGACCGTGCTCTACCGCTACGCCCGCGGGCAGATCGGACGCGAGCTGGCGCTGGCGCAGACGCAGCAACACCATTTGCGCCAGCTGGCGATCACCGATCCGCTCACCGCGGTGGGCAACCGCACGCTGCTGCGCGAACGCCTGCAGCTTGCGCTGGAGACGGCCTGGGCGCAGCAGGGCGCGTTTGCCCTGCTGCTGCTCGATCTCGACGGTTTCAAACAGGTCAACGACGCCTACGGCCACTCTGCCGGCGACGTGCTGCTGCGTGACACGGCGCAGCGGCTGCAGTCGATTCTGCGCGAAGGCGAGGTCATGGCGCGCATGGGCGGCGACGAATTCGCCGTGTTGCTGACCGACAATTTCGGCGGCGAAGCCGCGGCGCAGGCTGCAGCACAGCGCATCCTCGGCGCGCTGCGCCAGCCGTTCGATCTCGGGGTCGGGCGGCAGGCGTCGATCTCCGCCAGCGTCGGTTGCGCCCTCTATCCCGACGACGGCGGCGACGCCGAAACCCTGCTGCGTCGCGCCGACCTGGCGCTGTACGCGGCCAAGGCTGCCGGGCGTGACCGCTATCTGCGCTTCAAGCCCGACTTCGAACATCAGGCGCAGAAGCAGAAAAACCTGCTGGAAAGCGTCGAAGCCGCGCTGCACCAGGGCCGTCTGCTGCTGTACTACCAGCCCATCGTGTCCATCGGCGGCGACCCGGCACGGCCGGCGGTGGTTGGCGTCGAGGCCTTGTTGCGGCTGCGCACCGAGCAGGGCACGGTGGTGTCGGCGGGCGAGTTCGCCAGCGTGCTCGACCACGGCAAGCTGGCACGACCGATCGGCCGCTTCGTGCTCGACCAGGCGCTATCGCAGGGCGCGCTGTGGCGGGCGCAGGGGCTGGAGCTACATGTCGCGGTGAACATCAGCGCCGAGCATCTGCTGGCAGCGGAATTTCTCGACGATCTGCAGCAGGCGCTACGCAACCACCCAGGGTTTGCCGCCAGCGCGTTGATGCTCGAAATCACCGAATCGGCGCCGCTGCGCAATCTGCAGCAGGCCAAGCAGGTGCTGCAGGCGTGCCAGGACCTGGGGATGAGCGTGGCGCTGGACGATTTCGGCACCGGCGCGGCGTCGCTCACTTACCTGCAGCAACTGCCGGCGCAGTCGATCAAGATCGACCAGTCGTTCGTCCGCGACATGGTCAACGACCCCAAGGACTTCGCCATCGTCTCGGCGGTGATCACCGCGGCCAATCTGCTCGGTCTGGAAGTCATCGGCGAGGGGGCGGAGACGCTCGAACATCTGTCGATGCTTGCGGCGATGAACTGCACCCTGGCGCAGGGCTATGCCATTTCGCGGCCGTTGCCGTCGCAGGCCGTTGCCACCTGGGTGCAGACCTGGGTGCGGCCGCAGGCCAATCTGCGCGCCGCGCCGTTTCCCCACGAGGTCGAAGTGGCGCAGCAACGCCGCGTCGAACGCCTGCAGCAGGCGCTGCGCGGCGAAGTGCCGTTTCCCGAGCATGTGCTCGACGTCGAGGCGGAAAACCAATGTCACCTCGGTCTCTGGCTGGGTGGGCAGGGCCGGTTGTACTACGGCCGGGACCCGCGCTATGCCCGGCTACTGGAGCAGCACGCGCAAATCCACGAACTGGCGCGTCAGGCCAAGGCGGCGCTTGACATCGGCGATGTGGCCGGGGCGCGGCGGCTCGGCGAGGACGTGGCTGAGCTCAGCGCCATCGTGCTCGCCGGCATCCGCGAGCTCAGCGCCTCATCTCGCTGATGCCGCGCCGGCTGCTGCGGCGGCGGCCGACACCACTTCGCCGAGTTCGATCACCGCCAGGGCGTAGAACGCCGAGTGGTTGTAGCGGGTGATGACGTAAAAATTGTCGGTGCCGAGCACGTAGTCGGGCGCGGCGTCGGCGTTGGGTAGTTGCACCACGGCAAGTTTTCCCGCATAGGCACGCGCCTGCGGCAGCAGCGGCAGACCGAGCGCGGCGAGCTGTTCGGCGGTGAACGTGGGGGTGATGTCCGGCTCCAGCAGAGCGTCGAGTGTGGCGGGCGGCAAACCGGCGGGCAGCTGCAGCGGGAAATGCGTCGGCTGACCCGGCGTCCAGCCTTTGGCCGCCAGAAAATTCGCCACCGAGCCGATGGCGTCCGCCGGGTCGTTGCTCAGGTCGATGCGTCCGCCCTGGTCGAAATCCACCGCGTAGCGCAGGATGTTTTCCGGCATGAACTGTGGCATGCCGATGGCGCCGGCATACGAGCCGCGCACCTGCAGCGGATCGCGGCCGTCCTGCGCGCACCACTGGAAAAAATCGCCGAGCTGCGCGCCGAAATACGCGCTGCGGTCGCGCGGCGCCTGCGGCGGAAAACGCAGCGCCAGCGTGGACAGCGCATCGAGCACGCGGAAATTGCCCATATTGCGGCCGTAGATCGTCTCCACCCCGAGGATGCCGGCGACGATGTGCGGCGGCACGCCCCAGCGCTGCTGCGCGCGGGCGAACCACACGCCGAATTCCTGCACAAAATCGCTGCCTGCGCCGATGCGCAGCGCGTCGACGAAACGGCTGCGGTACACGCGCCAGTTCTTTTTTGCCGGCGGCCCGGGCAGGATGAGCCGTGCCACCGTGGGCAGGTATTGCGCCTGACCCAGCAGGCGCTCGACCAGGCTGGGCGACAGGCCGTTGCGCTGCACGATGCGCGCCACCAGCGCCTGCACGCCGGGCGCCGGCCAGTCGCCGCTCCACGGCGCAGGCGGCGTCTGATTGGCAGCCGAAGGCGCGGCCGCGGGGGTGGATGCCGCGGGCTGCTGGGCGCGGGCGGTCGGCAGCAGCAGGTTCAGCGCCAGCGCCGCGCCCGATTGCAGGCAGCGGCGCCGTGAGGCCGACGCGCACGGCGTCGGGTCGGTGGGCAGGGGAGTGGGCGGAACAGACGGCATGGCGGGCAACGGATGGGCCTCTATGTTCGCACGCCGCGGGCTGCGGCCCCACGGCGCCGACCTTCTGCGCCGTCTGTTTCAAACGCCTGTCACAGTCGGTTTGTAACGTTTCGTGTGTTTCGTAACCGTGCCTGTGCACATCGACCCAACGGAGTCTCGCATGTCCCAAACCCCTGTCAATCCCTCCCGCCGCCAGGCGCTGAAGCTGTTTACCGGTGTGCCGCTGTTTCCGCTGGGCGCCGGCTTCGGCGCCTCGGCGCTGCTGACCGCCTGTGGCGGCGGCGGTACGGCGGCCACCGCGGCGACTGCGGCCACCCCCACGGCCGCCGTGTTCACCGGCATGGCCGCCCCGTCGCTGGCCGACGCTGCGGCGATGGCCACCACGTCCGTCGCCTCGTCGCTGCAGGTCAGCTACAGCGACGGCAGCAAGCAGGCGTACAAACTCGGCTACCAGCAGTTGTTCATGACCGGTGACACGGTGCCCAACCAGCAGGGCGGCAGTATCGTTGCCGCAGGCTACTTCGACATCAACGGCAACCCGATCATGGACAAGTCCGTGCCCGGGCAGGAGCGCCAGTTTTTTTCCGACTGCCCCGACGGCATGAGCCTGTTGCAGCCCATCGCCGGCGCTGACAAGGCCAAGCTGGGCGTCAAGGGCAATCCGGTGTTCGCCGTGGTGCAGTTCGAATACACCACCCGCGACCTGTCGCAAGCCAGCCAGTACGGCCGCCTGCCGTCACCGATCGCCGTGCTCACCCTCGACCAGGACCCGGCTACCGGCAAACTCAGCCTGGTGAAGTATTTCAACGTACCGACCAAACCGGCCTACGGGCTGTGGATCACCTGCGGGGCGAGCCTGTCGCCGTGGAACACCCATCTGAGCAGCGAGGAGTACGAGCCCGATGCCTTCGCCGCAGTGGCGGGCAAAGACGCGCGCTTCAACGCCTTCATCAACAATCTGTACAGCGATCCCAACGCCGACAAGGACCCGGTGCGCGCCAACCCCTACCTCTACGGCCATACGCCGGAAGTCCGCGTCAATGCCGACGGCAGCGGCACGCTGGTCAAGCACTTCTGCATGGGCCGCATTTCGCACGAACTGGTGCAGGTCTGCCCCGACCAGCGCACCGTGCTGATGGGTGACGACGCCACCAACGGCGGCGCGTTCATGTTCATCGCCGACAGGGCGGGCGATCTGTCCAGCGGCACGCTCTATGTTGCCAAGTGGAACCAGACCTCGGGCGTCGGCCCCGGGGCAGCCACGCTGACGTGGATCAAGCTCGGCAGCGCCACCAGCGCCGAAATCGAAAACCTGGCCAAGACGCTCAAACCGAGCGACATCATGGACCTGGCCACCAGCAACCCCAACGACCCGAGCTACACCAAGATCCGCTATTCGGGCAAGGACAACTGGGTGCGTCTGAAACCCGGCATGGAAAAAGCCGCGGCCTTCCTCGAAACCCACCGCTACGCCGCGCTGGTCGGCGGCAGCCTGGGCTTCACCAAGTGGGAGGGCACCACGCTCAACGCCAAGGACAAAATCGCCTACGTGGCGATGAGCTACATCCAGACCTCGATGATCGACGGCACCACCGACATCAAGGTGCAAGGCCCCAAAGCCGGCGCCACCTACGCGCTCAACCTCAAGGGCGGGCAGAAAGACACGTCCGGCGCGCCGATCAACAGCGACTGGGTGCCGGTGGACATGGCCGCGCCTGCCGCGCTGGTCGGCGAAGACCTCGCCACCCCCGATGCGCTGGGCAATCTGGCCAACGCCGACAAAATCGCCAACCCGGACAACCTCAAGTTCTCCGAAAAGCTGCGCACCCTGTTCATCGGCGAGGACAGCGGCATGCACGTCAACAACTTCCTGTGGGCGTACAACGTCGACACCAAGCAGCTCGCGCGCATCCTATCCACCCCGGCCGGGGCCGAGAGCACTGGCTTGCAGGGTGTGGACGACGTCAACGGTTGGACTTACGTGCTCAGCAACTTCCAGCACCCGGCCGACTGGGAAAGTCCGCTGCACGACAAGGTCAAAGCCACGCTCGATCCCCTGATCAAGAAAAACTACAAAGACCGCTTCGGCGCCTCGGTCGGCTACATCACCGGCCTGCCGCAGACCGCCAAAGTCTGACCCTGCCTGACTGCTCCCCGAGCTTGCGGCCCGCCTGGTGCGGGCTGTTTTTTCTGCGGGTTGATCCCGGTGTCAGCCGGGCGCAAAGCCGGCATACTCCTCCCACTACGGCGCGACGAGCGCATCGACTGTGAGGAGGCCGGCGCGGCTCGTGACACCGCGCCCGGAGGCGATGTCTGTAGAACTGCCCCTGGACTGGATACTGGAAAAAACCCCAAAAGGCCGCGACGAGCTCGCCACCCGTGCGCATCATCTTTTGCCCGGGCAGCGTAACCTGCTCATCATGGCCGACGGCCGCCGGGCGGTGAGCGAGCTGCTCAAAGCCGGCACCGATCCGCAGCGCTGCATGCAGGTGTTGCGCGGGCTGTTCGACGACGGCTTTCTCATGCGCAGCGACAGCGCCAGCGCCGCGCCGGCGATGGCTGCGGCCGCAGCCGTGTCGCCGCCGACCACGGCAGCATCGGCTGCGACCACTCCGCACGCCCTGCTCATTGCCCTGATCCAGGAGCAATTCGGCGCGCAGGCGCCGCGGCTGGTGCAAAAAATCGAGCAGCATCCGGACACTCCCGAAGGCCGGGCGGCGGCGGTGCAAGCCTGCGCCAAATTCATCCGCCTGTTCATCGACGAAAAGCAGGCCGACCTGTTCGTCCAGCGTGCGCAGGAATTACCGCAGGAATAAGCCGTTGTGATGCTCCTGGCCACTTCCATCAATCCGCGCCTGCCGTGCCGCCGCGCCACGGCAGGGCCGCCTGTCCCCTGCGCGCATTCTCGACATTGACTTGGAGACAACACCACATGAAAACCGTGTTCACCCCCCGCCGCCCGCTGCAAGCTCTGGGCCTGGCCCTCGGGCTGGCGCTGTCCGGCGTGACGGCGCAAGCCTGGGCCGAGGCCCCCGTGCTCATGTCGCCGCAATGGGCCGCCGAAGCCTGCACCGCGTGGAACAACACCCCGGAGCTGACCAACGGCCTGAAAGGCGAGTTCATGCATGACGACAAGGGGCGCGGTTACAAACTGGTGGAGATGTATCGCACCGACTGCGGCAAGGACACCGCTGTCGAGCTCAAACTGCAGCTGCAGAACGACAAGGCGATGTGCGTCTATGGCGGCGCGCCCACGCTCAAACCCAATTTCGACGTCGATTTCCTCATGCACGCCGACACCAAGCGCTGGGAGGAAATGGGCAAGGGCGAATACGGCCCGATGAAAGCCATGATGTTCGGTCGCCTCGAATTCCAGGGGCCGAAAATGGTGGCGATGCGCGCCATGGACCCGTTCAGCGCGTTCCTGCTCATGGTCGGCAAGGTGCCCAGCACGACGGTGACCTGCCCGAAATAAGCTGGGCGGGGATTTGCCCATCAGCTAGCACCAGGCCGGGCGGAGTTGCCGTCCCGGCCTTTTCCATATGCCCGATCATAAGCCCGGGTTGGGTGTCGAGGGATGGATGTAGGCCCAGCCCTCCGCCTCGCGAATGGTGATCTCGCCCATGCCTGAGGGCACCACGGTGATGAACGGATAGAGATCGTTGCGATCGACATGCAATTCGCGCAGGGTATTAGCGCATTGTGCCAGTAACACGCCTTGCTGCTGCAGCGCCTGCAACTTCTTCTCGAAACCGTTGTTCTTCACATAGACGGCGAAACCCTGGGCGTTGGCGATCAGCTCAACCTGCACCTTACCCTTGAGCCTGGGGTCATGCAGCAGGTTTTCGATGTTGTTGAGAGTTTTTTTGATCACTCCCGGACTACCGGAATCGATTTGGAAGATCGCGCCGTAATGCGCCTTGGTGGCGACAGCTGGGGCCGTGTCTTCGGCGCGTGCTGCACCGCAGGCCATCAGGGCTAGGGTGGTAAGGGCTGCACCAACGAAGGCGCGGCGTGTGGTCATGGTCATGGTGTTCTCCAGGGTGAAGGTGGGCGATGGCGAGGCGCCGTCAGAAGAAATGGCGTAGGCCGACGGTCAAGCCGGTGGCGCTGGCGCCACCAAGCGTTCCCTGCGCGGTGAAGCCGTTGTCGCCGACATAAAGATCAGTCGCCGAGCCATTATCAATGTGTGAATACGAGGCATAAACATTGGTTTGCCTCGACAGCGGGTAAACATAACCGATGGCCATTTGCGTGGCGGTGGTGCCGGATTTATTCACGTCCTTGCGCCGGGTGATTGATGCCAACAGTTTGCCGCGCGGCAGCGGAACTGTGGCCCCCAGCATCCAGATTTTCAGATGTGGAGCGAACTGGCCGGCTGCATAAGGCAGCCCTTCGCCATATTTTTCATCTGTATAGAGTGCGGTGATTCTGGCGACAGAAAAGTCGTATCCGCCATACAGCTGCATCACCTTATTGTCGAAGCTGCCCTGTTGTGTCAGCGTGGTAGCGGGTCCGAATTCCCAGGCCAGTGCCACATATGGACTGTATTTGGTGCCGGCGTTGTACACCTGGTTGCTTTTCAGATAATCGAATCCAGCGATCCATGTAGGGGATGTGTAATCCAGATTCAGTTCGTACGACTGGCCCTCGGAGAAACTCCCGGGAATGCCACCGAAGGCATAGAGCAGGGCACCAGTCAGGCCGCCGAAATCCGGCGTGCGGTAGCCCATTGCCTGGGAAAAACGGACATAGTTATACCCTGCGGGATCGATGTTTTTCACCGCGCCGGTCATCCCCGTCATGAACGGATCGATCTTGACTAGATTGTCGTAATTCAAACTGTAAAATCGACCGGCCTTCAGGGTACCGTATCGGCTTTTCAAGCCGAGCACGCTAAGACGACCCATGAAGCCGCCACCTGAGCAGAAGCTGGGTCCCACTGCGCTGCCTTCGCCTTTGTAAACCAGACTGCCAGGCGCTGAATTGGAGCCATTTCCGCAAAACCCGGTTTCCACGTCAAAAAAAGTGTGCAAGCCTCCACCCAGATCCTCAGTGCCACGGACGCCGATCCGGTCTGTGGATTGCACGCCGGAGCCTAGGCGATTCAGAGTGGTGTTGTCGTAGGTCAGCCGTTCGATGCCCATATCGATGACTCCGTACAGCTGGACACCCTCTTTGTTGGCATGGGCGATTTGGCAAAACGCCCCGATGAAAACCGCCGCCATGATGCACTGTTTCATGCAATCTCCTCGTTTCTTTGTGTTTTGAATGCCGACACGGTGTGGTGTGGCTCGTGACTGATCGAGTTCAGCGAGGCGATTCCAATCGAGATTGCAAGTCTCAACAAATGGATTTTTCTTGTTACGTCTATAAATTAAATTTGTGTGAAATGTACGGATTTATATTTCATCGCATAGGTATACAATGAAATAATTAAATTAGATTTATCTAATAATTACATTGATACAGCGACTTGCGGGCGGCTTTGGCAGAGATGTGGCATGAAACTAGACGCAGCTGTACCGCGCATGTCGCTTGCGCAGGTGACCATGGGCATACCGCTGCGAGGATGCTGGACGGGCTCGACAGTTACGTTTAGACAGATTTGTTGCAAAACGCGCCGCGGGTTTGCGAGGTCGCGCGCAGTGCGGCGTCAGGTCAGCACGATGTCGTACTGCTGCTGTGAAAACGCCGGTTCGACCTGCAGCGATATCGGCTTGCCGATGAAATCGGACAGGCTGGCTAGGTGCTGGCTCTCTTCTTCGAGAAACAGGTCGATGACGTCGGCGGAGGCGACGATGCGGAATTCGCGGGGGTTGAACTGCTTGGCTTCGCGCAGGATTTCGCGCAGGATGTCGTAGGCCACGGTGCGCGCGGTTTTCACCTGTCCCAGTCCGCCGCAGGTCGGGCAGGGTTCGAGCAGCATGTGGGCCAGCGAGTCGCGGGTGCGTTTGCGTGTGAGTTCGACCAGTCCGAGCTGGGAAAACCCGCTGATCGTCACCTTCACCTTGTCGCGTGACAGGGCACGGCGCAGCTCGTCGAGCACGGTGGCGCGGTGCTGCGGGTTGTGCATGTCGATGAAGTCGATGATGATGATGCCGCCGAGGTTGCGCAGCCGCAGCTGCCGGGCGATCGCCTGCGTGGCTTCGAGGTTGGTGCGGTAGATGGTGTCGTCGAAGTTGCGCGCGCCGACGAACCCCCCGGTGTTGACGTCGATGGTGGTCATCGCCTCGGTCTGGTCGATGATGAGGTAGCCGCCCGATTTGAGGTCGACCCGCCGCCCCAGCGCCCGTTCGATTTCTTCATCGACGTTGGCGGTTTCGAACAGCGGACGCTCGCCGCGGTAGAGCTGCAGCCGGTCGACCACCCGCGGCATGTATTCGGCGGCGAAGGCGCGTAGCAGCTCGTAGTTCTCGCGCGAGTCGATCTGCACTGCGCGCGTGGCATCGCTGACCAGGTCACGCAGCACGCGTTGCGCCAGGCTGAGTTCCTGGTAGATCAGCGCAGGCGGCCCGGATTCGTGCGCGCGCTGCTGGATGGCGCGCCAGGTCTTGCGCAAATAGGCGATGTCCTCGGCCAATTCCTCGTCGCTGGCGTCCTCGGCGTTGGTGCGCACGATAAAGCCTTGCGATCCGCCGGACTCGGCGGCGAGCAGCGCGGCCATGCGTTCGCGCAGCGTCTGGCGCAGTTCGGCGCCTTCGATTTTTTGCGAAATGCCGATGTGGTCGTCCTGTGGCAGATGCACCAGCATGCGCCCGGCCAGGCTGATCTGCGTCGTCAGCCGCGCGCCCTTGGTGTTGATCGGGTCTTTGAGCACCTGAACCATCAGCGTCTGGCCTTCGTAAATCAGCTTTTCGATCGGCTGCGCCGCCGGGGAGGGCGCGTCGCTGCTGTCGGCGGCTACGGGGATGACCTGGCGTTGCCACAGGTCGGCGACGTGCAAAAACGCCGTGCGTTCCAGACCGATGTCGATGAACGCCGACTGCATCCCCGGCAGCACCCGCACCACCTTGCCCAGGTAGATATTGCCGACCAGCCCGCGCTCCAGACTGCGCTCGATGTGCAGCTCCTGCACCGCGGCGTGTGCCACCAGCGCGACACGGGTTTCCTGCGGGGTGATGTTGATCAGGATGTCTTCGGGTGTCGGGTTCATCACGGCATTGTCTGTGGTGTTGTGGAGCAGGGACTGTCCGCCCGCCAGCCTGCGGCGCGCAGCAGGCTGAGCGTTTCGTACAGCGGCAGGCCGATGATGCCACTGGCGCTGCCGCAGCAATGTGCCACCAGCGCCGCGCCGCGGCCTTGCAGCGCGTAGCCGCCGGCCTTGCCGAACGGCTCGCCGCTGGCGACGTAATCGGCAATTTGCTCCGCGCTCAGCGCGGCAAACCGCACCTGCGACACTTGCAGCGCGTGGTGCCGCGCCGCGCCGCGCTGCACGCTTACCGCGGTCAGCACCTGGTGTTCGCGTCCTGACAGCAGGCCCAGCATGCGCGCGGCGTCGGCAGCGTCGCGCGGCTTGCCCAGAATCCGGCCGTCGATGGTCACCGTGGTGTCGGCGCACAGCAGCAGCGCGGACTGGGCATCGAGCCCCGGGTGCAGGAGTTGCAGCCGCTGCTGCGCGGCGTCGAGTTTGCGCTGCGTCACCCGCTGCACGTAGTCTGCCGGCGCCTCGCCGGGCAGCGCCGCCTCCAGCGCTTCGCTGTCTTCGTCGGGCAGCGGAGCGAGCAGGCAGAAATCCACTCCCGCCTGCCGCAGCAGATCCTGCCGGCGTGGGCTGGCCGAAGCGAGAAACACGGTCAGAGGCGCGGCGGCGGGGGCAGGGAAGGACGACATGCGGCGGGGTGGGAGCAGCGACGAGCTGCTATTGTCGGCGCAAATCCACCGTTGCAAATCCGGCAGCGGCACCCGCGCCCTAGAATCGCCGCCATGCAAATTCACATTCTCGGCATTTGCGGCACGTTCATGGGGGGGCTTGCGGCGCTGGCCAAGGAGGCCGGGCACCGCGTCACCGGCTGCGACGCGCAGGTCTACCCGCCGATGAGCACCCAGCTGCAGCGCCTGGGCATCGAGCTGATCGAAGGCTACGGCGCCGAGCAGCTGGCGCTCAAGCCCGACCTGTGGGTGATCGGCAATGTGGTGTCGCGCGGCAACCCCTTGATGGAGGCCATTCTCGACGCCGGCCAGCCCTACACCAGCGGCCCGCAGTGGCTGGCCGAGAACGTGCTGCGCGGCCGCTGGGTGCTGGCGGTGGCCGGCACCCACGGCAAGACCACGACCACCTCGATGCTCGCGCACATCCTGGAGCATGCCGGTCTGGCGCCGGGGTTTTTGATCGGCGGCGTGCCGCAGGATTTCGGCACCACCGCGCGGCTGGGCGACAGCGATTTTTTTGTCATCGAGGCCGACGAATACGACACCGCGTTTTTCGACAAGCGCTCCAAGTTCGTGCACTACCGCCCGCGCACCGCGGTGCTCAACAACCTGGAGTACGACCACGCCGACATCTTTCCCGATCTGGCGGCGATCGAAACCCAGTTCCACCACCTCGTGCGCACCGTGCCGCGCAGCGGGCAGATCGTGGTCAACGCGCAAAGCGAGGCGCTCGCTCGGGTGCTCTCGCGCGGCTGCTGGAGCGAGGTCGCGCGCTTTGACGCCGCCGACGGCTGGAGCGCGCAGGGGGATGACGCAACGTTCGACGTGCTGCTGCGCGGCCAGACCGTCGGCCGGGTGCAGTGGAACCTGACCGGCGCGCACAACCGCAGCAACGCGCTGGCGGCCGTCGCCGCGGCGCACCACGCCGGGGTGATGATCGACGCCGCGTGCGAGGCGCTGTGCAGCTTCCAGGGCGTGAAGCGCCGCATGGAACTGCGCGGGCAGGCCGGCGGCGTGGCGGTGTACGACGACTTCGCGCATCATCCGACGGCCATCGCGACGACGATTGCCGGGCTGCGCGCGCAGATGCGCTCTGACCTCGCGGCGCGCGGCGCGCGGCTGCTTGCGGTGTTCGAGCCGCGTTCCAACACGATGAAACTCGGCACGATGAAAGCGCGTCTGCCCGAGGTGCTGCGCGACGCCGATCTGGTTTACGGCTATGGCGGCGGGCTGGGCTGGGATCTGGCCGCGGCGCTGGCGCCGCTGGGCGGCAAGGCGCGTGCTTTCGATGATCTGGCCGCGCTGGTGCAGGCGGTGGCCACCGACGCGCGGCCCGGCGACCGCGTGCTGGTGATGAGCAACGGCGGCTTCGGCGGGGTGCACGACCAATTGCTCGCTGCCCTGGACGCGCGCGCGGCGCAGCCAGCGGCTGCGTCTTCCTGAACGAGAGGCTTTCATGTCCGGCAACACCCTCGGGCTGCTGTTTGCAGTCACCACCTTTGGCGAATCGCATGGCCCGGCGATCGGCTGTGTGATCGACGGCTGCCCGCCGGGCATGGCCCTCAGCGAGGCCGACATCCAGCCCGACCTCGACCGCCGCCGCCCCGGCACCAGCCGCCACGTCACGCAGCGGCAGGAGGCCGATCAGGTGGAAATCCTTTCCGGCGTGTACGAGGGCAAGACTACCGGCACGCCGATTGCGCTGCTCATCCGCAACACCGACCAGCGCAGCAAGGACTACGGCAACCTGCTCGACACCTTCCGCCCCGGTCACGCCGACTACACCTACTGGCGTAAATACGGCC
>Ga0078972_1007172_pt1 | contig 25231 bp, 40 predicted proteins | sample YelNatPaOPGAMG01_FD_67568 | JGI IMG/M metagenome (GOLD analysis project Ga0078972, IMG submission 67568) | Hot spring thermophilic microbial communities from Obsidian Pool, Yellowstone National Park, USA - OP-RAMG-01 (SPADES assembly) (version 2) | ecosystem: Environmental > Aquatic > Thermal...
GCACATTCTGGCTTATCCTCTTTACAGATGATTTCTTTAGTGGTTTTCTGACCGCATCCAAATCAAAGAAATATTTCTTGGATTTTGCGAAGAAGAATACGTATTCCCACTTGTTGTTGAATCGGTCTTTGACTGAGGATGGCATACCGTTGCGTTTATACCAGATAATTTTATTCCTTAGTGTCCATCCCTGATCAATCATTCCTATGGCAAAGCGTTCTGGTAGCAACATTAGGGATTTATCCTGAATGTTGCCATAATCGGCATTCAGATGGATAGAAGTACCATTCTCAAGTGCTTCTTCTCTTGTGTATGTTAATTCATTATCGTTCCATCCTGACCTCTTGCCCATCTTACCGGCATAGCTGTCTCCCATGTTCCAGAACAGTGTGCCGGTATTCTTCAAAATACGCTTTAGTTCAGCGGTAATCATTAACAAATGATCCAGATACATCTGATATGTGGGTTCAAGTCCAAGCTGTCCTTTCCATGCTCCGCATTTTGAACAATATCCCTCTTCCCATTTTTTCTCCAATCCTTTAATAGGAGAGTCTGTAGTTGCTTTGTCTGACTGTCCTTGTGTATAATGGTTTTTAATTTCAAAATTATGTTCGCAATTAGAATCACCACCCCATACCGTTTCAGCACCTTTGTATGACCTCAAGCCGTAATAAGGCGGAGACGTTACTACACAGTCTACGCTTTCATCTGGGAGTTTCTTTAGTTCATCGTATGAGTTGCCGTTGATTATAGTCATTTCATCACTTGACCTCAAACGGGGAGAACCTCATGTAATTCCCGTGGCAGCCGCATTCGCAACCGGTCATGTGGCATGAAAAATGCAGGGCCCTGCTGCACTCATGCGATATCCTGCTGTTAGGGCGAACAGACAAAACTTTCATTTACTCACTTCACACTTTTAACGTCTGACCCGAAGAGGTTAACACACCTGACACTATTGGCTTCCTGGATATTCATCTTGGGGCCTCCTGCTTGAGAATCTCTTGGATCTCTACGATTAATATGTCTCCCTCTCTTATTCCCAATCTCCTCCTGGCGTCGATTGGAATCTGTCCCCTCCCTGCTGTTCCTACTCTAATATTCGTCCTGTACATACTTACCAGAATTGGTAATCGAAATGTGAATAAATACTCTTCTATTACCAGAGTATTTATTTCATTAAATGAATATTATTTCTGTTTTAATGTGTGAATGACAATGTCCGAAAATGTCCGATAAATTTATATATTTTTAAAATATATCATATTGTCCTCGAATGAGGACAGGTGAAAAAAGATGGAAATGGAAAACAAAGAAATGAAAAAAGAAATAGAGAGTGAGGATATCGTGAGAGCTCTTGAAAAATTCTTCAGTAGCGGATACACCCACTTGACAATGTATAAAGATGGAAAAGTGGGAATGTTCATGGACGGGAACAGTGACATAATGGGATCAGCTGAACCGCTGTTCAATATATCCTTGCAGAATCTTCTGGAAGGATTCGTGGAAGACTCATCATTGTTCCCAGAGGACGTAAAAAGCCTCAGGACGAGAAATCCTGAGGGAGTAAGCTTTGGTGACTATCTCAGCACGATCGCAAACAAAATATACGATAATTTGGAGATGGAGTGAATGGAAAACGAGATTGAGATAGAAAAATCCCCATTTGGGGATTTAAGAGCGACCGTGCGGTATCGAAAAGATTTGTTCGCAGGAGACACCGTATCTGAAAAGAGGGACAGTGCCTACTGGCACCTGAAGTCCATTGCCGAGCAGGAACACCCACAGCCGCAGTGGGGGATAATACACGGCAACGCCTTCTTCAGTGAAGAAGAAGTGGAGAAGATGATCCGGGAAGAGATAAAGGAGGTGGATTAAATGGAACAATACAAAATGATTGTCGCAAGCAACATAGATATGTCAGGGAAAATCGACGAAGGCACACTTGAGGAATTAAATAAAAACACGGGGTTCTTTTTCCTTGAGATCGATGACGATGAGAGACCTTATCTGGTATACTCTAATGAGAACCAGATGGAACATGATCCCGATGGACGTTATGCCATCGGTTATCTTACAGTTATACAGGAGGAGGATTAAATGGAAAAGATAGGAGTGACGGAAAAACGGGAAGAAATTGAAAAAGAGATAAAAGCCTTTATGAAGTCAGGAGAAAAACTCAGGAAACACCTAGAGGAAAGAATGACCGCAATACTCGGAGGGGCATTTGATATGGAAGTTAACTATGAAGTGACACTTCAAAAGGAGGAAGGAGGGAATATAACTTGGTGGTTATTTTGTCATCATCAGCCAAAGGAGGAGGCGGAGTAAATGGAGAACGAAAAGAAATACGAGCTAATCGTGGGTGTGGACAACCGCCGTGAAATCTACGACAGCCTATGGGAAGCGGAACGCTGGGCCGAAAAAGAAGGATACTACCTTCTTGATCCAGATTTCCAACCCTATAACGAGGCTATCGAGTACTTCCTTTATCGGAGTGAGGAGGCGGCAGAGGAGGATACTTATGCTACCTACCCAATCGGTGAGATTAGGGAAGTTGAGGAGATGGATTAAATGAAAATCAAGTATAACATAACAGATAACGAAAGCCCACAATACCTTCTATATTGCACTCTATGCGGAGCAGTGATACACAGTGAAAAATTACATAGCACATTCCATGAAAGTTTAGCTACAGAGGGGAAAGAATGAAAAACGACAGAATCACTATTCGCATTCCCTCTTCTCTTCTCGTTGAGATCGATAAGGAGATCAAAGAAAAGGGAACCAGAATGTCCGATATTATCAGGGAATCGCTGGCAGAACATTTTCGTGGAAAGAAGAAGAATGAAGATGTCGTTGATATCCTGAAGGATATAGTTAAAGTGCTTATCGAAATGGAAGGATCACTTCGTGGAATAAGTGATTCTGTGTGTCACGTCGACTCTTCTTTGGCGGAAATAAGGAAATTTCAGATTCTAGGCCCGTGATCATCCGAATGGATTCGATCCTCCTGAACCGCCATTCCCTCTTTTATTTTTCTCAGAGCCTTCCTGAAATTTCATTTATCAGCCATCTTGCATTGTTCATGACTCTGTCCAGGTTCTCCTTTCCCAGGTCTTGTCCCTTGGATTTTGCATCATCAAGCCAGCCTTTGATATAGGTAGCCGAATCTGTTTTGAAGTCAAAGCCGAAGTGAGCACCCACCAGGTAAGTGGAGAGTTCAGCCTCACTCTCTGCTAATCCTCTTGGAAGGTCTTTCCTGTAAAGATGCTCCAGCCTGGCATGTGACATTTCATGAATCAGGGTGTGAAGAACATTCTCATCTTCTCCTGGTATTTTCATGACAACAATCTTCTGTCCTTCTCCACTGTGCGCAGTGTATCCCCGGGCACCATTGAAGATTGTGTCCTCTTCCACAGTATAGTGCTCTTTAGCAATCTTCTTGAGAGTGCTGTAAAGCTGTGTGGCCCTGATATCCTGCTCAACCGGTTTCATCTTTCCAGGTATCGGCGTGGTCTGAGATATATCGTATACAGTGCCGGTGCTGAAAACATGAGTTACTCCGGTCCGTTCGAGATTGAATTTCTCCCTTACGAGCTGATCTATGGCCTCATCGTCCAGTCCTTCTTTCCTCTTCTTCTCAATGAAATCCTTGACCTTTCCCGGACCATCTTTCCTTGGTATCCCCACAGGATAAAGAATGGATATTGATCTTGCATCATCCTTCAGTTCCCTGCCGAAATACTTCCACTCGTTTGCTGATCTAACAATGGTTGCGTCCTGGTTCTGCATATAGATCAGCACTGAATTGAATGCTGAGTAATCACCAAGTGTACCTGAGTACTTCTTCATCTGTAAGAGTAACTGATCCACACTGGTGATCTTGCTGAGATCTCCAAGCATGTCCCATGCCTGCTTCTCCAGTTGGGCCGGTGTTGGTCCTATATTCTTAACCTGTACTTCCCTTGGCTTTCTCTCTGTCTCAATCATAACATGCTTGCTTTCATTTCCTTTCTTCTTTGTTATCCATTTCTGTGTCATTTCTCATTCCTCCTTCCTAATTTCATCATTATTGCTTTCCAGTGGATCTAAAGGATCCACGATTATGGCCTTGCCATCCTTGAGCCATACCTGCCTCTGGTACTTCTTTCTCGGTTTTATCCTATACTTTTCATCTATTATCTTCATTTTTCAACCACCTTGTTCATTTCTCATCATCGTTTGGGATCCATCTATCGTACAGACTTCTAATGTCTCCTAAATAACGCCAAAACTCCCTCAATCTCTCAGGTTCTTCAAAATTAGCCTTAAACAGGCGAACAATAGATACAGCATAGACATTTTTTACATCTTCTATGCTAATGTCTTTGGTGACTTCTTTCAATTCGAAATACTTATTACGCAAATACTTTGTCCTTTCAGTGTCCATTCATTTCACCTCTTTCCAAATTTTATTTTTCAAATTTTCCTTTTTACTTGGATTTGTTCGTATTTAGATATCATTACACTCGAATTTCGTTGTAACCATAATCACTTCCAATTTTGAGGCATTATTATACACACTTCTCACGTGATTACGTACTGACCACTTTGTGAACCCAGCTTTGGCTTGCTCCAATTTCTTTGGCGATCTCTCTCTCACTGTATCCTTCACCCTTCATCTCTATTGCCTTCCTTTTTTTCACCTCCTTTTTCGAATCTTCTTCCCCAGCCATCTGCATTTTCATCATACGTTTCTGCATCTCCTCCTGTGCCTTCTTCTCTAAGGTCTCGGCATACTGAAGTTCAATCTCGAAGGCCTTATTCGTGTCTTCCATGTATGCAAATTTTTTAGCCTCGTATGCCTCCCTGAGTTCCGTTGATGGAAGATCAAATAACGTAGTCCTTATCTGCACCTCCCTTCCCCCTATCTGCATCCGTGGGTATCGAAAGCCTAAACGGTCATCCCCTCTTATCGGGTTGAATGGGAAGAACGGCTTCATTATTCCCTGAACATCCGTGGCTTCAAAGTACAGGTGCATGAGCATTCTTGATTGCTTTTCAATAAAACCGAAGTTGGGCACTGTTATCATCGATATTAGGTTCTTGTAACGGAAGCCCTGGAAAAGCTTTCCAAATATTTTTGCCGAGGTTCTCTGCCACTCCCTGGCCGGTATACCGAGGCCCGCATCATCAAATACGATCACGGAACCTTTGGGGAGGTCAGAATTTACGAGCTTTATGAAGTCTATCGTCTTGAATACTACCCGGTCCGCCGAGAAATTGGGGTCAACCTGCTCTGCCAGGGATATAGATGAATAGGATTTACCTGACCCGGTATCCCCCACGAACACAAGATTTGCATTTCTGTTTTCTTTTATTTTTCTTTCTATCCAGGGTATAAGCCATTGTGATGACGCATTTACGTCAACAGAAGTTTCATTGTCTTCGTTATCCTGGGTTTTCAGCTGTACCCCTATGGAGGAGAAAAGCATATCCGTGTCAAGGATGTCTCCTGCGAATGCTTCCGGGAAGATGTTTTTCAGAAGAGAAATCCTCTCATCCGATAGATCCATGAGATGCTGTCCTGTCACTGTTTTCGCCTCCTGGCCCGGTCACTGAATATGAGGTTTTCCGGTATGACCACGTGAAGGCTGTCCAGCAATCTCGATATTGCCCCAAGCCAGTCAATTGAAACTGTCTCCATTTCTGAAACATAACGTCCGGAAGGATAGTAAGAAGATGCCTGGATAGCCAATCTCCTTATGATTCCATACTCCCTGGTATATTGTGGATTATGGTGGGCCTTCAAAATGAAGTGAACGGCCTTCAGCCTGTCCTGCCATTTCAAGACACTCGCCATGTTTAAAACATTGTTTTCCTGAAACTCCATCAGCTGCACAACAAGATCATAAATTATACGCAATCCTCCCGGGTTATCCAGGAGTAATCCTTTGTTTTCGTAACCGCTGGCTATGACACCGAATAGGTCGAATCCCGCTTCATACCCCTCTACGAGGTACTTCAGCGAAGGATAAAATTTTGAAACCTCCCTTATCCTGTTCTCAGCCTCATGGTATCCGGCCATTGTTTCCTCTTCATAAAACTGTATAAAGAAGCTGTGCAGGAAATTTAGCCGCATAATCCATCCATATAGATTCCCGGGATTGTGAGGTCTCTCACCTGGAAACTCTGCAACCATTAGGATCTGGTTATAAAGAAAGGACATCCCCGGTTCTATTCCATCGTCTTTATACACGCTGATCCCTCCTCAATATTCGAAAAATAGGCTTATCGGGAATATCAACAAGGCTAATTCTCGTGTGCTCTGGGCTTTTCCTTATGTCTTTCCTCTTGCCTGTATCGTCCAGTTCAGGCGGCAGGTAGGCAGGCGGTGCCCTTTCGCCCTCATCCTCCATCTCCTCAAAGGATCTATACATATGCTTTATCCATTCATTGTCCTTCAGTTTAGGATCCATGAAGAACAGGTCCCGGTAGGCATTCTCCACGTTCCAGTCCTTCACGATGTTTCTGCCCGTTTTTCATCCACCTCCTTTTTTTCCCTAATGAGCGCCCTGACATATTCCGGGTTGCTGAGCAGGTCCTGAACTTCCTTCTCGTATGCATCCGCCTCATCCGCGCCGAGCTTCTGCCTCCTTATGACTGCCATAATGCTGTCCCTGTGTGCAGATGTGATGGCATCGATGGTCTCATCGGTCTGCCGCGTAGCTTCCGTGATTGCCTCAACCTTGGACATCTTCTTCAGCTTGGCAACCTCCAGAAGGGTTTTCTCCAGCATCCTCGTCAGGTCATCGATGACGGAGGCGAACATGGCGTATTTTGCCCTGTTGTAGTGTGCCCATGCTATGTCCACCCTCCAGGGTATGTTCGATCCCTCGAGGTAGTCTATGTCAACGCACCAGTACGTTATCCTGCCGTTTATCCGGCCGGATTCAAGCGTCAGCCCGGTTTTTTTCTCCACCAAATCCCAGATTTCATCGCTGATGAAGAGCCGGTCCCATCCGAGGAAATCGTCCGTGGGCACCATGATGAACACGCCGTTCCTTGTTCTCAGGGTGCGTGAATAGAAGTATATCATGGGCACATAGACGAGCACTGAGACTATGGTGTACGTCAGCCCAACAAGATCGTATTCCACGTATGCAAGTATGATCCCTATTATGAGCTGGGGGAGCATGGTTCTCAGGAGCGATCTGAACGATACGAACCTGGTGAGCCTTGCTATGTTCTCCCCGGATTTTGTTGCGAAGGCCTGCCGCAGTGCCTGCTTCCTCTCCTCATCGCTCTCGTGCAGCGTCTCGAAGGACTTCTCCCTGTGCCTCTCCCAGAATCCCCTGCCCTGCGCATCCCTCATATCCTCACAACCTCCCTCTTCTCCCTCTCCAGCAGGTACTTCCTGGACGTGAACAGGGCTATGATGATGGCAAATGCACTCGCCACGAACGCCCTTGCTATGCCGTATTCATACTGGGAAAGGGTGTACTGGAGTGCAGGAGGCTGCGGACCGTAGTATTTCTGGATCGGTATGGTTGCGATTAACTCATTGGGGAATTTGTAAACCTGTTTTCCCAGCCCTATAGTGACAGTCGCAGATGTTCCAGATACATTGAAGTCCACTGTCTTTGATCCGTAGACATAACCGGACTGCAGTTCCTGCCCGTTCAGGTATATGCTGTAGCTGACGTTCTGCGTGCTCTGCATGGTGACCTGCCAGTCCGGATACATGAGTGCGCCGGAAACGCCGGGAGCAACCGTAAGGTACTGGTCCTGCCCCGGATACGATGAACTGACTGTAACAGACTGGATTACACGGTTTGAGAGCGGTCCTGTTATTATGGTGCTAAAGGAATAGGTTGTTCCGGCAAACACAAGCGTAGCGTTTGCGAATGCCCCTCCTGGCAGGTTCCATGTATATGAGAAGTTGAATGCACCCAGAGAGACACCGGATTCCACCGTCGAACCGTTTGCGGAGAAGTCAAAGCTCCCTGAACCGTACAGGTAAACATGCCAGTCCGGATATACCGTTATGCCAGACGAGTTGACGGGAACATACAGAAGCTCATTGCCGGAACCGTCAGTGGAATACACGATCACATGGCTCGAAGGGGCTGGAGATGCAGCCACAACGGGAGCAAAAACAAGCCCAAGAAGAGCCACGAATACGAGGGAAGGTATGAGAATATGCCTCAGTGCTTTCCGCCCCCTTCTTTCGTCGATTTCGGTATGATCCTGTTCTGCTCGAGGAAGATTCTCCTCCGGAGATATTCAATGAACCGTTTCCTTTTCTCCCTGAGTTTGGAGACGGATGCAGCCATGCCGGACATTATGATGCCGGCAGTGGTGTTGGTTGTGCTGCCTGAGGAGGGGAAGAAGAACTGGTGGAACATCCTCTCAATTGCCGGGAGCGTCAGTCCCAGCCTTGTCATGACCCACAGCCCTATGATCAGGACGATGACGGCGATTGCGGCGTCGGTGATCTTTCCCATTCATTCACCCATCCTGGGCGCAACTGCCCCGTCTATATCTATGTGCTCCCCATTGGGCCCGATGCGTCTGGTTTTCAGGACAAGCGGATAATCCTGCTTGAACTGCATTGTAAGAACCTGGTCCGTGGGATTCATATATCCCTTCCTTCCAAGCATGGCGGTTAAGGTTTTAGTGATGTACTCCTTTGGCATGAGTACCCTTTCCGCTGTGCTCCATCCCTCAGGTACATCCTTATTTTCTATGCGGTTTGATGACGCATTCATTGTGTCGAGAGGGATAACTGCCGGCTTGTGGCTGTCCTCGCGGTCTTCGAGGCGGCATAGCTGCACTGAACTCTTATCCGTGCCCCCTAAAAGATTAAATCTGATTACATCTCCGTCGACGCTGCGAAGGGCCTTCACGAAATTTTTCAGTTCTTCTCCTTCCAGCCTCACCGTCCAGGAATCTTTTGAGTAGTCAAGGGGTGGAAATCTCGGTGTGCGGCGATCATCGGGCGGAGGTGTTTTGGTCCATTCCATGCTGAAGTCTGTGCCATAGGAAACCGGTTTCAGGTAACCGTCAGGGAGATTCGTGTCCATGGTCTCCATGATCAAGCTTATGGTGGAAGGATCTATTGCGACGAACGTGAGCTTCCCGTCCTTTATAGTGGCATTCATTCTGGTTTTTTCTGAAAAATACTCATTCAGCACACCATTATTCAGGTCGGGTTTTCCATTTTTGGTTACAAGTCCCAGCTGGTTCAGCATATCTATCTTTCCCTGAGGTATTTTTTTCTCGGTGTTCTTGGTGGATGCTTTTGGTTTTTCAACATCCTTCAGTATTTGTTTCTCCGCAGGTGCCTTTGTGGATGCTTTTGGTTTTTCAACATCCATTGGTTCTGCGGCAGGAGGCAGGACTGATTCATATGGGGCGAAGAGATCAAGTCTCTGGTTAGTCTTTATGAGCCTCGCCCTCTTTCCATCCTTCCTCAATGCCTGCACATCTGCATACGCCAGCTGTCTGGATATCCCATACGCCTTTTTGCGAACCGGGAATACTCTCCCGTCATCTTTACGTCTTCTAAATTCAGTCATTTTATATTACCTCCTATTCTCGTTTTTCCTCCTTGATGGAAATCTTTCACGTCTGAGTAGAATACTGTGGCAACCTCTTTACCGGCGCTGTTAAAGGTAACTGCTTCTTCGCCAAGGTAAATCGTGTCCACGTCGGAAAGCCTCATTCCGTTTACGCTGAAATCCCTGGGAGAACCTGTGAACTCAAAGGGATCATAGTCTGTGTTTTCAAACCCAACCGATCTTACCACCTTCCCTATCTTCTGTGGTTGCCATTTGAGAATGTCTCTTGATGTTACCTTTCTGGTCACTGGATATCTCTTCCTTTTTATGGGCACGACTCTCTTCTTTCCGTTTTTCCTTACCGTTCTAAACCTTGTTGCCATCTTTTTCTCTCCTTCTACCTCTTCGTGTCCAGCCTGTACGTCTTCGTCTTGCCGCCGCTGGTGGCGACAACGTCTATGGGGGGTTTCCTCAGCTGCATGGCTGCTATCCCGATGCCTGAAAGCGTCAGCATGATGATGAGAAAGTTCGGCAGCCCGCCGAAGAATGCTATGACCGTCCCGATGGATATGGGGTTCTGCGACAGGCCGGATGACACTGAGAAGGGCATGGTCATGCTGTTGGACGCCGAATCATTGTTGAATGCCACAACCTTGATGCCGTATGTCCCGGAGTTGTAGCTGCCCTGGTCCATGGTGAGGTTGAAATATGCAATTTCGCCCTGCGGTGTATAGGATGAGTTGATCTCCGCCGGGGTGATCATGGCAGTGCCCAGGAATGCCTCGACCGCGGTTATCCCGTCCAGCGACTGTACCTTGATGGTGTAGTAGTCCATGGGGCCCCTCGTTGCCCTGGAGTATGACAGCACTATGCTGCTGTTGCTTTCCTGGGGCAGCACATCTATTATGCGGGTTGCCGTCGCCGATGCGCCGAGGCTGTCTGTTGCAGTGACCGATACCGTGTAGTTTCCCGCATGGCTGAAATAGTACAGGACGGACTGCCCGGAATCGGAGGTGCCGTTGATGTTCCAGGCATATGAGAAGGCGTTTGAGTCGGGTGCAGTTGCTGTTGCGTTCAGGGAAAGCATTGTGCCCGCGGGAATTACCGACGGGGGCGTGAACGAGATCACCGGGGTTGCAGGCACCATCCTGACGGTGATGATCCGGGACCATGTCTGTCCGCTGCCGTATGAGAATGTTGCAATGACCGTGTCTAGCTCGCTGTAAACGGGGAATTTGTAGGATATATCCATACCGGTTATTGTCTGCCCGTCGGGGAATGACCATGACATGCCGTAGGGCCCGGAGGCATCCCAGTTGGGTATGGCCTTGAAATCAAAGGCCTGCGTTATGTTAAGGTCCGTGGAATAGATGAACGATACAGGAGGCGGAAGGCTGAATATTGATATATTTGCATAGCCCTTTGCACCGTTATCAGACGTCACCACAAAGTGGACTGTGTAATTTCCAGTTGGAAATGTATATGATGGATTCTGTACCAGTGAATAGTGACCAGGCGAGAATGTCCAGTTATAAGCATATCCAGACCCTCCTAGAACGCTTGACGAAAACTGCACTGATAACGGGCCAAGACCGGAAGTTTGGTTAGCTGCAATTGCCACGAACAGCCCAACGTCAACGGTGAAGTTCCTCGTCTCCATGAAGCCTCCCTGATCCGATACCTGCACTTCAAATACGTCCGGTCCGGAGGATGAGAACACATGGGAAATGGACGGCCCTGTCTCGTGCTGCCCCGAAGGGAATATCCATGAGATTGCATATGGCGCTATGCCCCCGGTAACGTTTGCCACCATGGGGGAAGGCTCCGAAACAACCGGCTTTCCTGACCATGTTACGCTCACGGAAGGATCACGGTAAACGGAAACGTCCACGGAGGCGGATGCGTCCTTGCCGAAGCTGTCCGATATTATCAGTTGAACAGTGTAATTTCCGGGAGAGATGAAGGCATAGGAAACAGTTGAATTTGTATAGATGTGACCTGCAATGATCCACTCATACCCATAAGGCCCTATTCCTCCAAAACCTGATGCCCTGAACTGGTCGCTCACATTGGCATCCAGGTTTGTCCTAGATGAAATGATCGAGGCCTGTGGATAGTGAACTACAGTTACATCCGTGACGTATTGTGCCTCCATGCCGAGAGAATCGTACACCACTACCTTCAGCGAGAATATGCCCGGGCTGCCGAATGAGTAATTCAGGGAGCTTCCTGAGCCCGCGGACGTACCGCCTACGTACCAGTGGTACTCAAATGCCGGGGTGCCGCCGGAAACTGCTGCGTTGAAGGCATCCGTTACATTGGGATCGACGTTCAGGTACTGTGCCTGGATGGACACTTCCGGAATCTGCGCAATCCTGATCTCAATGGATGCCGATGCAGAATTGCCGGACCCGTCGCTTACCCTGACGGTCACATTGTACGTACCGGGGGAGAACGAGTAGACCAAATCCTGCTGGTATCCCACGAAGCCGACGCCGGATAGTGTCCATGTGTAGTTGAAGAACGGTGTCCCGCCGGTGATGCTGGAATTGAAATATACGGGCATGCCGGCATCTGCCTCCGAGATCGATTCCGTAATTTTGACCGTGGGAAGGGGCTGGACGGTGACATTCATATAGGCATACGCCTTGGATCCCTGGCTGTCGTCTATGAGCAGGGTGATGTTATAGGACCCGATATCCGGGAAAGAGTAATGGAGGTAAAGGCCTGCTGAGGTGTTCACGCCGTTCAGGTACCAGTAGTAGTTGTACGGCGCCGTCCCGTATGATCCATATCCCTCCCAGTACGTTGCCGTGGAAATATCCGTCCTGTTTGGTCCCTCGATAAGTGCGGAAGGCTTTGCAATGACCTTGATGGAATAGGATGCAGCCGCAACCTCGCCAAGAGAATCAACAACGGAAAGGTTCACCTGGTACGTTCCGAGGCTGGAGAAATTCATGTGGAAATTCTGAGAATAGTTCAGGATCTCGGCACCAAGTGTCCATGTGTAGTTGAAGGGCCCGGTGCCGCCGCTGACGCTTGCCGAGAATGTGTTGCTGATTCCCTGGTCCACGACAGCATATTCGGATCCGATCTGAACCGTGGGATCCGGGTTTACCACTTCACTGACGGTTCCGGTTGCCTGGTTGCCGTTGGCATCCGTGATGGAAAGGCTTACCGGATATGTACCGGATGACGTGAATGTGTAGTTGACCGAGGAAGAGGTGAATACCTGCCCGTTCACGGTCCAGGAGTATGTGAAAGGCCCGGTGCCCCCGGTAATGTCTGCCGTGAAAGTTGCCCATATGCCCACATCTGTGGGATTGTGCACCACATTGATGGTCACTGACGGATCAGGATTGACGGTTTCCGTGAGGCTGTAAGATGCCGTATGCCCGTCCCCGTCGGTAACTGTGACGTTGATATAATATGTGCCTGCTGAAGAGAAAGAATAGGAAAAAGATGAAGCCGTGGATTCCTGCACTCCATTGATATACCATAGGTAGGTATCCGTGCCGGTTCCCCCAGAGACTGATGAAGAAAAAGTAACAGAGTTACCCACATCGCTTGGATTCTGGGAGCTTGATACTGAGATTGAGGGGTTGGGGTTTATTGTTACGGTAACGGAAGCACTCGTTGGCGTGTCAACGGCATCTGTAACAGTGACTGTCAGCGTATACGATCCGGAAGAGGAAAATGAATACGAGAAGTCCTGGGAGGTTGACAGCTGGTTGCCGTTGAGTGTCCAGGAGTATGTGTAAGGGCCTGTGCCTCCTGATGGTGTTGAGGAGAACGAGATGGAGTAGCCGACATCGGCGGAACTCACGCTGCTTGATGCCGAGACCGTCGGATCCGAGTTGACGGTCTCATCCAGCGTCTGGGTGACGACATAGCCGGCCGCATCCGTTACACTGAGCGAAACAGAGTAGGTACCACTTGACGTGAAAGAATAGGACGCGCTTGAGGTCGTATATGTATTGCCGTTTATGGACCATGAATATGAGTATCCAGCCGTCCCTCCGGACACCGATGATGTGAATGTGACTGTATTCCCGACATCCGTCGGGTTCTGTGAGCTGGAAATGCTCACTGTGGGATCCGTGTTGACGGTTTGTGTTATGGTGCCGGATGTGGCTGAGTACCCGTTGGAATCCGTTATGACCACGTATACGCTATTCGACCCGGTCGAGGTGAAGTCCTCAGTCCACTGGTTACCGGATGATGACTGAACGGATCCACCGTTCAGGTAGAAATTGTAATTGTTGTATGTTCCGGAACCTCCTGACCCGGACGCGGTGAAAACTACGGACTGGCCGATGTCGCTGGGGTTCAGGGATGATGATATGGATGCCCCAAGTGCCGGGTCTACTGTCTCTGCATATGTTGACGAATAGGCACTCCCATCGGAATCTGTTACCTCAACATAGAAATCATAAGTTCCTGATGAGGACTCGGATGTTGTGTATGTTGATGAAGTGGCACCGGATATCGCCGTTCCTGAACCCGATGAACCGGTGTACCACTGGTAAGAGTAGGGGGTGGTTCCTCCGGACGCTGTGGCGGTCAGTGTGAAACCCTGCGATGCATCTACCGTGCCCTGTGATGAGGCAACAGTTACTGTGGTAGGACTTGTTACCGTCTGGGTATACGAAACCGTTGAGGTTGTCCCTGTATCGGTACTGATATACAGGGATATGGTGTACGATCCGGGCAGGGAATCCGACCATGTCGGGTTGGCTGCCGACGTTGAGGACAGGGACCCGGCAGATGATGACCAGTGGTATGTCCCGCCGTCAACGTCCTCGAAATTGGCATTGCTTGAGAGGTCCACAGTCCCACCGGTAGTTACGGGATTCGGTGATCCTGAGACTGAGGACAGGGATGGGGGCTGAGGAGACCCGGAATATGTGCCCGTGTATGTCGTCCCGCCCAAGCTTCCGGTGCCGGACGTTGGTCCGGAAACTGAGTATCCGGGCACCCCGTTCCATGACCATGTTAATGTCGGAGAAGAATCAACCGTGGATGAGGTCGAGTATGTCAAACTATTGCCCGGGGATGTTGAGCCGTGACCGGACACTCCCCATGATGATATTTCCGAACTTAGCCCGCTCTCAACCCATATCCATTTGAACGTGTAAACCTGAGTATCCGGATTGTATGCGGCAATCTGCTTCTCCGCAGGTGCAAGGACTACCAGGATCATTACGGCTGCAAATATGGCTGCAATGGGGACGGCATACCGCTTCCTGCCGTGCAGTGCCCTGGCAATTGGCCTCACGAGAACGCCCCCACGATTGGAAGATCATGCAGGGCCATCACAAGAACCAGGGCAAAGGAGATGAAGGCAGCGAAGAGGACAGCGAATACGGGAAGCGACAAGGGTCCCAGCCCCACGGTTGCCTGCACAAAGGTGCCCACTGTCCCGGATATCACGCCCTCCATAACCGCAAGGAGGAGATTGACCAGTGCCGCAATGTAGAACAGCGCCATTGCAAAGAAATAGAGGACGATCTGGATCACGTTGTTTATGGCGGCAAGGGGGTTCAGCCATGATGCAACGGACGGAGGGGAAACGCCGTAATATGACATCAGTCACCTACCATGTCCTTCACCGGGACCGCAATGGAAAAAACAAGGTACATGCCGGCAAAGGTGAGGCCGGCGGATGCCACCAGGACCGTTGGCATAAGTATCCCGTAGTTCCCCTGCCAGGACTGGAACACCGCCACAAAGCCGGATGAGATGGACTGGAACGTTGGGGTTATGAGGGTGTTCTCCAGGTCCGAGAGGATGTTCTGGAAAAACCTGAAAAGGACCTGGAGGAACCCCCATACCGGGGACGACATGATCGACGAAGCCACGGACATCCATGCTTACCTCAGAGATCGTCTTCCATGCCCACTATATCCCTCAGGGGCCCGATGACCGCGAATATGAGGAATCCCATGAGGAGCGCTATGCCGATGCCGAAGACAAACATCAGGGGGCCGTAGACACCGTATCCGGAAATGCTGAAGCCGAATCCCTGGAACATGATGTCTATGGACTGCGTGAACCCGCTGAAGATGCCGCCGAACATGGTGCCGAGCCCGTTCATGATGTCCTGGAGGAATCCCATAAGGAGGCCCCAGATGGAATTGAAGACCGTGGTGCCCAGGGAGGATGTAGCCATGGGCACGAATGCCATGTTCGACATCTCACTTCCCTCCTACAGGGTTGCGCCTGTCAAATATGCCGATATCATACCATGGAGCCACAAGTATGGCTGCAAGGAAGGTGAATATCGTCCCGATCAGGTATCCCGTCTGCTCCGCGCTGTATGATCCGATTATGGTCGTCAGGCCCGTATTGCCGTATATGTGGAAGCTGACCGACATGCTCGTGACATTGCTCTGCACCAATACCATGATGTCCTCGGACTGATTCCCCGTCAGGTATGCCGGGGATATGGAGAACGAGACTGAGGTCATGTTTTTGAGGCTCTGGTAGGCGAAGGGCTCGAAGCTGGATACGTTGTATCCCGTACCAATGGAGACATTGGATGGGTGGGAATCCGTGCTGGATATGACAAGTTTGGAAACGGCAAAATTGTTCAGCTCGGCTACCGTAAGGTTCGTGCGGATCCATACCTCGTTCTGGTATGTCGTAACGTTGCCGGCCGTGGTCGATGGAAAGTCGAAGGTTGCGGTCCCGTTGGCCTGCCCGAAGGGTATTGCGCCGGATGACCCGTAGACATATGACGTGACCGCCTCGCTCTGCAACACCGGGGAATTGTCACTGCCTGAAACCAGCGCATGCCCTATCCCTGCGGACAGGAATATCATGAGGAAGACCGATATGAGGGCTATGACCAGTCCAATCATCTTCCTTGCTCCCTTCCCGGAACCCGATTCCTTGTTGTCCAGTGGCTTTATTCCTTTACCTTTCTGCCCCATGTACCCTTTCTTGTCGGACCACGCTGCATCCCATATCACCACGAGGCCGAATATAAGGATTGACACAAGGTAGAGGATTGCGGCACTGTTGCCGGCATATGCAGGCACAATGATGTACTGGGCAAAGGAGAACTCATATCCCAAGAATCCGCCTATGAACCCACCAATAACGAAACCGGCGAAGGCACGCCAGACCAGGTCCGGTATGCCCCTGCCCGGCGGCGTGAACGTCTCGATGACAGCCCATATTACAGCCCCGAATATGATTGCAGGGGCAATGATGCCGTCGTTGAACACGATCACGTGATTAAGGATGGTGTACGTCGGCTTCGCCAGGAGACCAACGAACAGAAGAACCGTTGCCAGAAGCCCTATGACAAGCTCGCCTATGCCCCACTTCCCGACGTGCGTGGGAATGCTCTTTTTCGTCTTTCCAGAACTCTTCGCCGGATTACCGGCCTTTGAAACTTTACTTTTTGCAGCCATATCCACTTCTCCCCTACGGAAGAAGCAGTGCCTGAACTTATAGAAATTAGCATCCACTTCTCCGTAAGTTCAATTACCCTTACTACTAGGATGCTTAAATAGATTTGGCTAAACTTAAAAATACGGCCTTCTCCTCATCGGGATAAAGGTACAGCCGGACCTTCATTTTACCGAATGTGAGTGTTTTCATTTCACGACCTCCAGTATCCGGACAAATTCAGGGTCAGATTGCATCCTGTCCTCCGTCTCCCTCTGTGCCTCCGGGTCCTTCCAGCTCGGATTGAAGAGAAGAGTAATCTCCTCCAGATCCACGGGATACTCAGATTTCCTGATACAATCAATCAGGGCTTTCCTCTGGTAATTCAGTTTTTCAAGCTTCATCTCGTACAGAGGGAGAAACATGGTTCTGTCCTGTAGATCAACATACAACCTTCTGGCTGCTTTCATCTGCATTATTATGGATCTGAGGAACCGTGCGGCTGATGTCTCCTGGATCCTCTGTCTTGCCCTGATTTGTGCCTCTATTTTTTCCTGTGCCTCTATTGATTCCAGCTCAGAATCTATCACGATGAGCTTATTTTTCAGCTCGGACCGTTGGGCCACTAGCTCGGCCTTGCGCAGAAGCCTGGCATCCCCGTACTTTGCACGGAAGTATGCGTTTATTTCACGTGAGTTGTTCTCGACTTTCCTTCCGGCTTTCTTCGCAGCATAGATCATTGCCCTTACGTCCTCGTCCAACACGAAAGTGCTTACCTGGGTACGCGATTTCTCCTTCATCTCAGACATAAAAATTCCTCCGCTTGAAAAATTTTGTAGCTGTTAGAGTTATTATTATTCGATTGTTACATGAGCGATTATATATATTATATATATAATCTGAAAATGAATAAAAAAATGAAATAGGAAAATGGCGGATTTTTAGAATCATTATATAATGTGGTAGCCGGATCACATTATATAATGAAAAAAAACTTCGCATCTTATTGTAGCTTTCCAGGATAATTGAGGCGCAGTTCATATCTTCCCCTCCGTGAGCATCCTGGAATATTTCTCTGTTACGGACCTGTACTCTGTGTAAGCCGCCTTTTCCTCCTGGGTCATGCGCATCAGCATTTCCTGGCTGAGCGTGTAAGGGGACATGCTGGCTATCTTGCCGAATCTCCTCTCGAAGAATGCCCTGAAATCCATTTCAGCGTTTGTGAGCTGCTCCTTGAGGAGGACATACTGCCGGATGTCGTTGTTGGCCAGCATCTCATCGCACTCCCTCCGCAGGTCGGAAATAATCCCCTGATAGCGCGAATAGAAATCATCGCGTACCTTCGCAAGGGACATGGACTTAGACTCAACCCTAAATAAATCTCTCAGCTCTGTCCTAACCTTGTCTGCCGTCAGGATTTTCATGGCTTCCATCAGTGGCCACCTCTCCGGTAAAGCCTCTGTTCCGGCAATCTTCCTTCACGGAAGCGCTTCTGTCTTCTCACATACCTGCCCTTTAAAATATCCTGTTCATGATCGAAAAACAGTGAAAATACCTTGATCACGAGCGGCCTTTCGCCAGAAATAATGTCGACCTTGCCCGTCTCAACACCATTCTTGAAGGCATGCCTTTCATAGAACGTCCTGAGCCCGCGGATTGCCGCCTCCTCATCCCCGGAAAATATGGCAAGAATGTCTGCATCCCTAGATGAGATTGTGTCCCTGGATCCGTCCCTGTAAATGAGGTTGTCAATGGCCTTCTGGAGGCTTCCCTCGTAGTTCATGCTCTCATCTCCTCGACCATCCAGTCCTGCTCCTCCTGCATCATCGCTTCTGCCCCCCGTTGGTCCCGTTGAAGATCATGTCTATTATTCTGAAAGCCTCTCTCGATGACAGTTTTTCCATCGGTTTTCCGGTTTCCCCAATCATTGACATTATCATGGCGCCCTTGGGGCCGGAGAGGTGTTTCACAATTGTGGCCAACTGTTTCTCTGTCAGCGGGTGGTCCTCATCATGGCCCGGAGCCCTGTTCCCCGGTTCGCCTGAAGCAGCCTGTGCCTGTCGGGGTGCCTTCACGAGCCCCCATGGCTCGACCGCCGCCTTTACCAAAATAAGTTCGAGGTCCCGGTCAATATTTCCGAACGTCTCCTTCAGTTTTTCCCTTATCTTCACTACATGATCAATGCTCTCTTTCACGTATTCGTCAAAATTCATAAAAAATCCTCCAGTGTCGTTTTCCTGGCAGCCGATTTCTGCGGCTGCATCTTTTCGTAAATCCGGAAGACATCCTTTGCGAAGTCCCTCTTTCTCTGGTCCGTCGGGACCTTGTCAATGCCCCACATCCTCAAAACCTCATCGGTTGCATCCCCCACGGTGAACGTCATGACGTCACCCCTGCTATCTTCTCCCTGATCGTCCTGACCTCAGCCTGTAGCTGGTGCAGCCTTTTGGTGTTTAGCTCGATCCTCCGTACCAGGGCTCTTTCCCGCATTCTTAGGAACCCGGCGGGTTCCATCTCGCTGGCAAGGTCGTTCCGGACCCTCCGGAGATCGTCCTTTTCCAAGTTTATCTTCTTCTCCAGCCCCTCGATCATGGCAGGCCCGACCCTCAGGATATGCATGGTTCTGTTCTCTAGATGTCCGGATGCGACCGCATGAAGTGCAGGCTGGCCCGGTCCATCACTGCGTTGGACAACCTGTACCTCCTTTGCCGTGGATTCCCTGAAAACTTCCGGGTGGACCTTGTGGAGATGCCCTCTCCGTGAGGCCACGACAAACTCTCCGCCGCATATTCTGCACCTCCATATCCCTCTCGGCATATTTGTTCCTCGGGATCTATCATAAACGTAGTGGGAGAAGTCGAAATAGTCCGCACCGTCAAAACCTGGCACAAACTCAAAGCTCATTCAGAACCCCTCTACCTGAACCGGAACTGCAACCCGGACAGCTATTTCACCAGGGAAGTACTTTGAAAATTCCTCCAGCAGGCTATCGTACCTGCTGGCTGCCTTTGTATAGGCATCATGCAGGTAAGCATTCATTGTGAACTCGGCCGAATGGATTATCCCGGCGCACTGCCTCATCTCCAGGAGTGCCTTCGATATGTCCGTCTGGAGGGAGGCGCGGAAATCCACGAGCAAAATCTCCTCTCTCCGGGATACATTATATTCCTTTCCTGCGATCTCTCTTGTGAGTTCAGTAAACTCACTCATTTTTTCCGTTTTCATTCTGACACCTGTTTATTTTTTTCCTTATAATAAGCCTCCAATAACCTATCAACAACCTCTGGGTACGTCTCAACAAAGAAGACGTGCCTCAGATTCTTCAGTTCCTTATGGGCCTCTTTTGATACTTTTATGGTCACAACTTCTGAAGTCATATTCATTCAAGCATGAGTAAAACGTAGAAGTATATAATATTTTTTACACTGTGTAGAATGCATTAATATACACCATAAGGAAAATAGGGTTTTAAGTTCTGCATTGGCAGATAAATTTAGAACATTGCCAGAAAGTCTTCACCGTCCGAAAAGGGTTCTTTATTTTTGGCTTCCTTTTCTTTATATACCCCTGCTGAGCTTTTTCTGTCCCAATTAAGATGTGTTTGTCTGGACAGTATAGAAGATACTGTGGAACGTGGGATATTGGTCTTCTGGGAAATCTTGCGGATTGATTCCCCCTGGGATCTCAATTCGAGGATCCTCTTTTCCATCCTCTTTGTTTTTTCCGTTGGGCCTCTTCCGATTAGTTTTCCCTGGCGCCTCGCACGGTCCATCCCGTCCCTTACTCTCTCAGAAATAAGTTCTCTTTCAAATTGTGCTGCGGCGCCCAGTATCCCAAGCATGAAATCTCCCATTGGGTCCTTTTGGTTGTTGAGTTTGAGGCCCTGGTCGATTGCCTCAAAGAATTTTCCCTTCTGTCGAATGCGATCCAAGAGGTCCAGGAGATTGCGAAGGGACCTTCCAAACCTATCTAACCGAAGGACAAGGACGCCGTCGTAAAAATCAAGATTTAGCATCAAGGACTGGAGGCCTGCTCGGTCCGTTTTTCCCCCTGACGCATAGTCACTATATTCTGTGTATTCCCAGCCCCTCTTCGTGGCGTATTCACGGAGGCGGAAGAGCTGGTTTTCCGGATTCTGATCTTTGTCCTTCGTAGAGACCCGGGCATAGAGGATCACTCTCACGAAATCACCTCATTTTTATATTTCACAATTTTCATACGTACACCTACCTCTTAAGATAAGCATTCAGTTGCTTTTTGATTTCCAATATTACCGTGAGCCTAGGATCACCGGAATTTCCGGTAAAAATGTCACTTGGATATAACTCTTCGAGCAACGCAGCGGTAGACCTTGCCCATTCATACACCAGGGCGTATTTCATCCCGGTTAATTTTACGTCGGCTGCTTCTGCTGTGGTGGCCTCTTTAATTAAGGTCTTAAATATTTTGCTGTACACTTCGCCTTTGTTCACTTAATCGTTCACCTCATTTTTATATTTCATATTTTTAGAAATGATTTTAGCCTTTGAAATTATCCTCTCAATAAATTTATCCATTGACTCTCCTCCATTTGCCTTAAACGGCGACCTAGATGCCATCGAGAAAACCTTCCACTCATGTGCCCGGGTGAAATAGATCAGGTAGTAAGCTTCATGATCGGGCCAGTCGATCGGAAACTGATTTTTCAGGTATTCGTATTGATCCGGATTTTTTGATGGATAATATTTTTGGGATCTTGTGGATTTGATTTCCAGGCCAACTTTGTATGCCGGTACGATTAGGTCAGGCGATTCGTCAGGTTGAAGCCCAACAGAGAAGATCCCTTTGGACGATAGAATTTTTCTTGCCTTTCCCTCGTATGCTTTTCCAGAGTGTTTTGTCATTGTTCATCCTCCTGTTGTGAACTCTCCGAACGTTTCAAATGTGATTTTATCTTTAGTTGACTCTTCCACTTTATTTATATAGTCCAACAGGTACGGCACTTTATTTTGCCATGTCATTCCTTTCGTGTTTTTGCCGGTCCACGCATAGTGCCTGTTTTGTATTCCCCATGCGGACGAATCAGCGGTAGAGAGGCTAAAACGTGCCTCAGTGTTTAATACAGACGTCTTTACTCCGAAGCCGTGGAGTTTAACCCATCTCGGAACGTTGTTATGAATTGCCTTTATGATTCTCGTGATCTCTCTCGTTTGCCCCCTACGGCATATTGAGCCTATGCCCAGTCTTTCCGTCAGCAGCCCTGCACTTTTTATTTTGTCGATATTTTCAAGGTAATCTTTCAGGCTCCATCCTTGGACCACTGACATAACATTTTTGAATCCGTAAGAATCGCGCAGCATTGCCGTGTTTTTATTCGTCATATCCTGCGCTTCAGAAGGTGAATATCGATATTTTGCCCTGATAGAAGGTTCGCAAGGGTAATCGTAGGTCCATGCAATAGGAGGCTCGTGCAATAGAATAATATTGACGTATTCTTCTACACTCAACCTCGGTGACGAGTTATCCTTAAACATCCCTCCTATTCCTGAATCCATCATCCAGGGTTTTTCGATTTTGAGTTTGCTTTTCCTAGTTCTTAGAAAAGAGGCTGTAATCATTACCCTCGGTAAGTATTGAATTGGCCAGACCCATGTAGTGCCATAATAAAATTCTATCATTGTTCATCATCCTGTTGCGAGCTGTGTTCCAAGCGTTTTCATGTATTCCTTAGCAGCCTTTTCCGCCTCGCTCCATCTTTCTATTGCTGGGAATGTCCTTACTCTCAATTCCTCTGGGAAATCTTCCAGTTCCCCTCCAGGTCTCAGTCCCCCCAACTGCTTCATCCAGACCGGGACTCCTTGTCTCTTTGCCTCCCTGATAATGTTGGCAGCCCATTCTATTTTCATTGGTCTGTGGCGCGGTCCGGATTCACCGCCGATTACGACCCAGTCTATTCCATGTGCCATTTCAAATTTGAACTTTTGGTATTGACCCATATCGGCAAGGAGAGGCTCGTGTGATATCCATTTAATTCCGTCATGCCTGATCCTTACCAATTCATCTATGCGCTCCACGTACTGTGGCATTTCAACGCTAACACCTAGCCATACGTTGTCCGGTATCGGAAAAATTTCATTCTCCCGTAATTTGATTTGCTCCGGCCTTTTGGTCAGAATCTGGAATACAACATCAGGTCTCCTTCTTATTGCCAGAAATACGTTGTTTATGAAGCTCGTTGGTACGTCGGGGTGGAAGAGATCGCTCATGGAGTTGACGAATACTTTCGATCCTGCAGGGATTTTCTCAACTTCCCCCAACTTCTCCGGATGCAGTGTGACCTCAAACGACCTGTGCCATCTTTTAGCCCATGCCTCCGCATAGCAGTTCTGGCACCCTGGGGATACCTTACTGCATCCCGATACGGGATTCCACGTTAAATCCGTCCAGCTAATTCCTGTTTTATTCATTTCTCAACCACCTTCGGATAGCGTTTTGAAATAATGTCGATGGCTCTATCATAACCTTTGCTCTTAATATCATCAAGCCAGAGAAATGCATCCCAAACGTCGTCATATAGTGGACTTCTAGATTCTTTATTTGGCATGATATGAACGAATCCTACTGCTTGGATAGAGGCTATGTGACCGCGAAAAACCCTTCTTTCCCATCCGTATTCTTTCATTTTCGATACAAATTCGGTGTATCTCATTTACAGTTCATCTCCCTTCCTCACATTAAGAACCTTCATCTTTCCATAATATTTTGGGATAGATTCTGGCATCTGACCCAGGACAAATTTCATAAGGTCACGTTTGATTTCCCTGGCGTTTGACAGTTCTAACACTATATTATAGCCCTTCTGTACGTGTCCATAATCATCGACGTTCCTGGCAACATAGGCACTGAAATGCATCTCGGCGTACCAGCTCTCAGCTATGCGGACGTGGGCACTAAAATCCTTGGGTATCGACGTCTTCATTTCCTCCTCCTCGGTGGTACGCTCGGTGTCTCCCAGCGTTATGCTCTGAGTGTCCAGTCTTTCGCTGACCTTCATTTCCCTGATGGATTTTTTAACGTTCTCATCGAGGTCTTCAGTGTGCCTCGAGAGCCATTCAAGGAGAGATTTCTTCGTGAATCTTGCTTTCTCGTAATCACCGTCCCACACTATATAGCCGGTGTTTCTGTCCCTGTAGTTGGTTTTCCGTTCAAAAAACATGTGAACATCGGGATCTAATTCAGGCTCAAACCTGATTATTTCTCCATTTACCGTCCTAACAGAAAGGTAATCCTCATTCCAGAAAACGCTGTCTATCTTATTCTGGTTTCGCTTTGTATAATCGATTAACCCCTCGGATTCGCCGAACGATATTGCTTCCACAACCGCAGGCGGTGCGTTATATATCATTACATTATTGCCGTCCTTTAACCATTTTTCCAAACCATTTGATTCATTCATTTTTTTCTCACCCTGGAATTTGTCGCCATTTGACACCCGTAGCATATCGTGTGTACATTCCCATATACCTTTCTTCGTACCTTTCCATTCAATCCACCTCTTCATGTGTCTGGTTAATCTCCATAACTCAGCTTAATTTTTTTTACATCCTTCAGCCTAAACTCGCCTATCTCAGTTGTGTATTCATCATCTTCAAAGAATTTAACATTTCCCTGAACACATTTATATCTATTCGCATATATCAAATTTCCATCATTCCCAATATAAACTATTATATCATCAGGGGGATACTTATACCCCTTTTGCAATTTGCTCCACTTTTCCTCAAATTCTTTTCTTTCCATCTTCACTCACCTTTCCCCTGTTCCTGCTTTTCCGACAGTATTATACGGACTACACCTGATAGATCATACAAGAACTGCTCAACATCGAGATCAGTGTATCCGGAATGGCTCGCAATGGAAGCGGCAATGAGATACGGGAGTGCCTTAATAATTCTTGCGGGAGAATAATGCTTTGCCATATCCAGGGCAATCTTTACTCCATCCTCCATAATGCTATCCACAAGCCGCTCCTGATCTTCCATCGATACATTATGCCTCTTCACATAATGCTCACGCAGGGATGTGCGGAACACCATTTCATTGCACATGTAGCACTTAACCAGGTCGGGCATTACTTCACCGCCTTTCCTTTCACGAACACATTGCAACGTGAGCAGTAGAGTCCGGCGAATCTCCCGTATTTCCTCACCTGCGTCAGCCTCTTTTCGCAGTCATGCTTCATCGAGGGCATCACTTCACCTTCTTTACGGACACCTTCACGAAAGTGCCGGGTGTGATGCCGAGAAACG
>Ga0078972_1007174_pt1 | contig 25223 bp, 18 predicted proteins | sample YelNatPaOPGAMG01_FD_67568 | JGI IMG/M metagenome (GOLD analysis project Ga0078972, IMG submission 67568) | Hot spring thermophilic microbial communities from Obsidian Pool, Yellowstone National Park, USA - OP-RAMG-01 (SPADES assembly) (version 2) | ecosystem: Environmental > Aquatic > Thermal...
AGTTAAAATCTTCTATCGTAGCAGCCAGACATTATGGAGCGGATGCAACAAAGTATGCCCGATATGCATATGGAATAAGATTTGAAGGAAGCACGAAACAGAATATGGTTGCTGGCTTCAGTGCAGTAAGGACATTTGACGACAGGGCTTCTCTTCCCGGAGGGCCTGTCATATGCATAGACAACCGGGTATATGGACTGGACCTGAAACTACCTGAATTAAAAGCAGGGGATTTCTGCAAGATGTCTGTAGAACAGAACATTGCAGGCACATGGCTTGATACCGGAGCAAGTGCTATCCCGCAGGCTGACTTCGCCTATAAACTTTCTGCTACTGGACTTTTGGATTTAAAGATAGAAAAAATAAATCTTGGAATTGATTGCGAAATAGCGGGTCCTGATTTTAATTCCTATTCCGGTTCAGGAACAAAAGACCAGGCAACTCTTGGGCTTAATGTGAGGACAGGTTTAGGCAGCAGGAGCAATATGAGGATTTCCTACCAGAACTACCACAACAATCTCCGCAATAACCTAACATATACAACGAACAATAATAACGCTGGCATTTCTTTTGATGTGCTACCTGTAAGACAAATCCAATCTCTGAACCTTAATATGTCATACAGTTTCAGAAGGGCAGATACTTCAGATAGGAGCAGCGATAAAATTAACCACTCCATTTCAACAAGTGCAAATTATTCGTTAAACAAAATGAATTTTAATCTCGGCTATCAGTATTCGCACGCCATAGATGCACTCAACTTTTCAAACAATAATCAGACCAACAATATATCCTTTGGTTTTTCAGTGAACAGATTGAACCTCCCTCTGAAGGAACTCACTATTTCACCTCAATTGAGATATTCTCTCCAGGAATATGATATAAACTCTGTGCAGGGTCAGGATTATACCCATGACATAAGGGCAGAGTGTGGATTTGGCTATGGAAACAATATTAATTTTAACCTTTCACTGGGAAGGAATATTGCTGACCGCGCCCTTAAACTCGCGGATTCTTTTATGACACAGCTCAATGCACAGCTCATCTACACCCTGAATACACAGTCTTTCGGAAATATGACATTTTCCATAGACTACACAAACAGGAACAACACCTTTGAAATAGCAACAAAAAATTATAACGAGAGTACATGGAGTGCAGGGGTAAGATACAGATTTTAAACGAGAGGGCAAGGAAATGTGTAAACGAGGTATTTAATGGAGGAAGAAGATGAAAAGATATACAGGCTTAATATTCCTGGTGTTAATCCTTTCCAGTGGATGCTGTCAGGCAAAGAAGTATGATAGCATTTACAGGCAGGTGTTTCTGGAATTTCTTGAGGACTTAAATCCAGAAAGTGCAGAAATTAAAGTGATTGCAAAAACAGGCGCAGAAGGAAGTATTCCAGCACAAAAAGTTCTTGCTGAATTCTGGAATTTTGCTGTTTTAAAATCAATGGAAATTGAAAAAAATGTTAGTTCACGGGTTTTTAAAAAAGAAACCGGAAATGACCTGACAAAAGTAATGCTCAGGGATGGCGAATATCCCGTTAATATGGCCGGGTCTGTTATAGCGAGAGCATACAGAGACTTCTACAGGTGGGCGGGCAACGAGATATCTTTAGAAGACCTCCAGCACAGGATAGATTCTATTCCTGATACAGGTTCAATGGACGGGATAACAGCAATAATGGTTAAAGCTAGTGTCCCTCCTCAATTAATTAATTCATTGAAGGCAACCATTATGGATAAAATTGACAGGGCAATCAAAACTGTACAGGTATCAGGGGGGAAGGCAGCTAAAGAGTTTGAGTTGTCCAGAAAATTTGAAGATTACAGAACCAGACTTGCTGACCTGCAGGCACAGCTTGACCAAAAACTGTTGAAGATAAATAGAATGACAGGTCTGTGGACAATGGGAGAGGCAGTTGAGTCAATCCTGTCAAGATACAATCCCTCAGTTCCCATGCATTTTTCAAGTTATAATTATCAGATTGCAGTATTTATTGAAGATGCAACAGAATTTGTATTTGGAATCGGCAGTGATTTAAAGGTAAACGATACAAATAAAAAGGATTTAAAGGAGAAGATAGCAAAAGCAAGGGAATTCTATAAAGAAATTCAGGATTCAGTAAAGGCTTCGTCCGCAGCCATAGCAAAGGAATGTCAGGAGGCTGATAATATATCTGCTGAATTTGAAACACTGAAGAGTCAGTATGTACAGTTTGTAGCAGACAACAGCGATATGTTTACGCTGGTGCCCCTGTTTGATATTAAGGCAGCGCAGGAGGAGATTAAAATTACACTTAAGAACTTTGAGGATTTCAAGAAAGACCTTGAGAATGTCATAGCCAGTAAAATGAAATTCATAAACCAGACTGGTTTATAACAGGGAGGAAGCGATGAAAAGAAATATAGCAGGATTTTTAGCTCTGTTACTTCTTTGCATGTTTATATGCCCTGCAGTCTTGGCTGTTGAGGTAATTGAGGGCGAGCCTGTTGCAGGACAGGTTTTTAAAATAGCCAAAAACACATATCAGGTAGTTGATTTTGGAAAAACCTTGCTGGACCTGGATGTAGAGGCACTCAGCGAAGTACTGGATAAGGCATGGGGATATACAGGGAAAGGACTTTCTCTGGGCCAAACAACTTATGCATGCTGGAAAGACCTGCAGAATAATGATGTTGAAGCATTCTGGAAAGATGCTATAGAAGGATATGGAGGAGTTGTTAAAGATATAGCAATGGAGATGATAGTCAAGGCAGAGGAAAAAGCAGCCCTTCAAGGAGCATTCACAATAAAAGTAATGCCTGGACTTTTCTCTACTATAAGCGGTGTTATGGCAGCAGTAGATATCACCCAGATGGTTGGGGACTATATCGGGATGAAGATTCATGGTGACGCAGTAATGACTTATTTTAGAAACTACTGCCATTATATGCGTGTATACAATGGAAACCAGGAAGAAGTGAAAAACACCTTGTGTGCACTTCCTTTTACAAGGCTTGCAATGGACGCTATCGCACAGCAGATTTTAAAACTTGACCCGGATAAAGTACCGGTTTCTGAAAGGGATAGGCAGGCTGAAGAATACATACATCAGAAATATCTGGAGATGCTAAAAGAAAATGAATTCCGCATCCGCCAGCTCAATGCACAGGTGACTGCAATGCAGAAGTTTATTAGAAACCGCATTGCAAAAAGGCTGGAAATTATAATACCATTTGTGGAAAATGAGATAGCTAAAAAACTGCCTTATATAATGAAATATAATCCTGAAAAAGCAAAAGAAATAAGAAGGGAGTTATCCATTGGTATGATTGATTCACCATATCCAAATGGAACAGGTGTTGTTTATTCCATATTGATGCCACAATATCAGGAAGAAGAGAAGAAATTGAGAGAGAAAATGCAAGCCTATGAAAATGAAGTAAAAAACGCAAGGATGTCAACAGTTCTTGCAGTGGAAAAACTTATAAACCCATCGCGGGTAGGGGAAACAGAAATATCCAAAGTAAAGAAAGAAGGAAGTATTGACTTTGTTAAAGCAAAAGCATTGATAGAACCCACTTTTGAAGACATAAACACCGGAAAGCTTGCAGGGTTTTATATTGCATTTCTCAACCAGGCATTTAAGGAGAAACTGGATAAACCACTGGAATTGAAAGGCGAAGAGTTTAGAGGAATATTTCTCAAAGGATTAAAGGAATTCAAATTCTCTGCATACCAGATACTCAAAGATGCTTTTTATATGGCAAAGGATTATGCCAAAGCCAAAAGGTATACTTTAAAATATAGTACAGTCACGTTTAAGTGGAGACAGGTTACCAAGACAATATATGTTAGTGTTTTATATCTAAAACTCTATGGTACTCGTGAGCAGTATGAAATGGTTAAACATATGCGCGACGAAGAAGAGGTCCCCATAACAGCTACAGTCTATGAACCATATGGTCATCAGTGGGAAGACAGTATTCTTATTTACTATCCTTTCGGTAGCAGGGACGAGTTAAGAGATGAAGAAACTTATCGTAGAAAAAGAGATGAAGTGTATCGCGCCCGGAGGGATAGGCCCGATTGTGTTAATATTTTTGAAGATAAAGTGGAAGAAAATCTGGTTTCTATTGAAGAAGCAAAAAATAAAATATTTTATCCTGTTGTGCAGCAATATATAGCCCTCCTTGAACAGTTTAAGCAGAAATATAAGAAGAATGCTACAATATCTACAGTAATTAAGAAAAGTATAGACGAATGGAAGGAAAAATACGCCAATAGGGTCAATACAAACTTTGAAAAGTTCTTTGTCCATGGTTCGCCAATAAGTAAATTGAAGGATTATGCAATGCAGGGCATACCCGGTGAGGGAATAGGTAAAATAGTTTACAGAAATATAGTTTCAGGCGGAATAAATGCTGAAGATCTTTCACAGGCAGTTGAGAAAACAGTGTTTGCCGTTGCTGAAGAAGATGGAAAAGATGGTGTACTGAAAATGCTGGATAATATCCAGCCGGTTGTGGATGCTAAAATTGCTGAGATAGGTGAACTTCCTTCCAGAAATGAAACAGTGCAGAATATTGCTAACCTTGATAAAATTATAAATGACCTCAGCGTTCTGGTCGGTCCCTCATACGCCAGAACAGCTAAAAGGCCCGACGGCAGCATTGTGGTCGTGGGCGAATACACAAACGAAGCAGGTAAGCAGGAATATTTTTCAACAAGCAGCGGAAAGGGAGGGGAAGCTGAGGCTAAGGATGAAGCAGAGATAACAAACATTGTTTTTGGAGAAGCCAGCAGCAGCCAGGGAGGAGTTTTTGAATTCAGTTTTGGAGATGTAAGTAAAGATATTCAGGATTTATATAAGAAAACATACAAAGATAAAGAAGAGATTCAGGAAATATCATACAGAGCAACTGCTCTTGAGAATTTAAAACAGAATTATCAGGCAATTGGCAGGGAATTTAAGAACGCTGGCAATAAAGTTATAATGATGTATGCAAATCAAACAGACGTACTTGAAAAATACAGAAAATGGCTAAAGGAGAAATTTCCTGTTCTTATAGATGTGAATAAAAAAATTAAAGAATTGCTTGATAGTAAGGCAGGCATAGAACAGTTTAAGGAGCCCGTTGCAAAAAGAAAGGAAATTGAAAATAGCTACAAACAGCTGATTGAGCAGAATTCACGGTATATGCCTGCTAAAGGTGAACTTGGAAGAATTATTGAGGAACTGGGTATGAGGCAGTTTTTTACAATCACTGATGCCCTGCAATACAGGGTATCTGACTTTCAAAAGGATATAGAAGAACGCTACCTGAATCCATTGAATATTCCAGGCGTCAGTGAAACCACCGGAGTAATTTCAGGCGAAGAGGCTGCAAGAAGAGTAAGGAGCGTTCTGGATGCTCTCATCAATGCCTATCAGAATGAAAATGTTAGCCAGTTTATGTCAAATGTGGATGAGAATTTCAGTGTCACTGGTTCCAGCTCAAAAAATTATACTGTCCTTCAGCAGTCCATATCTGATGACTTCAGACTTCTTTCTGATATCAGGTTTACCACCTACATTAAAAGCTCACCCGAATATTACCCGGTTTCAGGATTATGTAATGTAAAAATAAGCTGGTTCAGAAGAGCATTTATAGAGTTGACAGGGCATGAATGGGTAGTGGAAAACAAGGAAACGACTTTTGTTTTCAAATTTAACCTTGAGGGCAAACCCCTGCTTTATAGAACAGAAGGTGCAAATATGTTTGGACTTGCAGATCCATTTGGCAGGATTTATATAACAGAAGGTAAGATTGATGGAAAAGAAATTACTGAGGATATGAACGTTACCATTGAAGACGGCAGAGTTTACCAGAATGGCACTGCAATTCCGCCTGAAGGTGTGCCCGGAGAAGGTAACGCGGCAGGTGTTGTGACAGGTTCGGCAACGATATTCGATGCAGGAGACCCACCCGCAGGGATTAACGGGTGGGATTTCTCTGCAAATGCAGGTCACGGAGGGCTTGCAGGACCCGGTGTTGCGGATATCTTTTACGGAACCGTGGGAGGTTATTATCTCTGGCTTGGCCCAGGACATACTCCTATTAAGAAACTGGGAACTTCCTGGCAATCTACTGTTCCGACTGCCGGTTATAATATTTCAGAGGATATTTTAGTCGGGGACGTTTGCGCTATAAAAACACAGGAGGGAAAATACGCCCAGATAAAGATTAAGTCTTTTAACGGAACACAGTGCCAGTTTGATTTCAAATTCCAGACAAACGGCACCCCTAATTTTTGATAGATTATTTCCGTTTTCTGCTCAATATTATAATACATTTATAGGTGGAATCCAGGCACTGGGTAGGGGTGAGATGAAGGATTTCCCGACCGTTCCTACAAGTGGCTACAATTCTGATATTATCCCTGCCACAGCAGGTTATGTATATGCTATCCGGACAGCACAGGGAAACTATGCGAAGGTAAGGATTAACAGTATCTCAGGTGACAATGTAATCTTTTCATGGGAATACAGGTCTGACGGTGGCACTATCTTCTGGAAATGAACTGTTTCTTAAATTTATAAATTAAACACCTGATTATTATTTAGAATTATTCCTGAGGAATCTCTGAACTGTAAAATGGATACTTTTATGCTTGAGAACTCTTTAACTTTTTGCACTTAAAATGGGAAAGATTCGAACTTTACACTTGACAAATTCAGCCATTGTGATATAATATTTTCTGGCATCTATGACCTCCTTTCTTGCCTGGGATTTCTCGTTAAAGAATATTATACCCATAGCAGGAAAGAAGTCAACAGGTGCCTTTTATTTTTCAAAGACCATCTCTTATTTAATATAATTTACACTATCTCACGACACTTTCTGGAGAAGAACCAATTTTTCTAACACTTCATCAGAAACAGAAATTTCTTTTAAATCTCTCAATCTTTCCACTTCGCTCTTTAACAATGGTCTAAGCCTCTGTCCACAGGGATAGTCAAATATCTGCCATATTTTTATCAGTGTAATTACTACATCCAGATTATAGATACTACTTTTATTTCTTTTCCTCTTTTTCTTAAGTGAGAAATCATAATGATTAATTTTCCTTACTACATATTTTCTCTTTTGTCCTGTGTTTCTACAATACTCATCCAGGATAGACGATTTCTCTTTTTTGCTCTTTGCCATGAAATACTTATCCTGTAGCACCTGTAGGTACTGGTTCTTTGTATGCATATCCATAACCTCCTTCTTAGTCCTGAGGCCCTGAATTTTTCAATTTTATCCTTAAGACTAAGGAATATTATATCACATTTCGGTTACTTTTTTGATGATTTAATGCATTCGCTTGACTTTTATTAAAATATTTGATATACTATTACAATGTATTAGATTAGATACTAGGAACAGTTTCGCTTCTATGGCTATCAGCCCGTAAATTAATAAATTTATCCAAGGCGGTCTTTTGAAAAAAGTTAAGTATTCATCACATTTAATAGCAAGAATAAGAATTAGAAAAATACCGTTTAATTTGCCAAGGAAGATCTACATTGAAGCGGATGAGTATTACCTTGATAATCAAACCTTACTTTTCATAGCCTTGAAGAAGGTAGAACACAAAGGGAAAATTCGTGATTTTATAGTTGCTTTCAAGGAAACAGGAAAAGTAGTAGAAATTATTACTTCTCATCCCTTGAAACCATATCAAAAAGAAGCAAGAGTAAGAAGCGGGAGGTGGACAAAATTATGAAGAAGCACAATGTCAATTATGATCCTGAAAGCGACGTTCTCTACATCGCAACAAAAGGTGGAGAAGAAGAGGAATTTGTGGAGGTTGCTCCAGGTGTAAATGTCGAATTAGATGAAAAAGGTGAGGTTATTGGGATTGAAATACTCAATGCATCCAAATTTCTTAAACCAATTGCCAAGCCTTTGTATCGCCAGATGGAACTTGCCAGGGTCTAAAAATAGAAGAAAATACTATTTTTTTTCAAGGCGGCGTAGCTCAGCTGGTCAGAGCATGCGGCTCATACCCGCAGTGTCGGCCGTTCGAATCGGCCCGCCGCTATTCTCCCTGAGAAAAAGCAATTTGAGAAAGTGTAAGAAATAATATGTTAAGAGAGAAAGTGATAAATACAATAAAGAAATATAGAATGGTGGAGAGCGGAGATAAGGTTGTGCTCGGGGTTTCTGGAGGGCCTGACTCTGTCGCACTTGCATATATCCTTGCGTCCCTGCAGGGCGAATTTAGGCTTTCCCTTTTTATTGCCCACCTCAATCATATGTTCAGGCCTGTTGAGGCAGAAAAGGAAGTGAGGTTTGTGAGGGAGATGGGAAACCGTCTGGGTTTACCTGTCTTTGTCAGGCATGAAAATGTTCCTGCATATGTTCAGGAAAATAAGGTCTCTCCTGAGGCAGGTGCCAGAGAGATTCGCTATGCGTTTTTGAAAGAAATTGCAGCAAAGACAGGTGCTAAAAAAATTGCCCTGGGCCATACGATGGATGACCAGGCTGAAACATTGCTTTTAAATCTGTTGAGGGGAAGCGGGCACACGGGTCTGGGAGCAATTATGCCTGTTAATGAGAGTTTTATCAGACCACTTATTGAATGTTCTAAGGAGGAAATCCTTGTATATCTTGACCAGAATAAATTATCTTACTGTGTGGATTCTTCAAATCTGGAACCTTTGTATCAGCGCAATAAGATCAGACTGGAATTGTTGCCTCTGTTAGCAAAAGATTATAACCCTAATATCAGAGAAACATTATTCCGCACCAGCCTTATTCTGCAGCAGGAGGATTTATATCTTGAATCCCAGGCACAGAGGCATACAGGGCATACACTGAAGTCCGGCAGGAGAGGAGAGGTTATCCTCAATCTGAAAGAGTTTGAAAAAGTCCCTGCTGCACTTAAACCCAGGATATTGCGAGAGGCGATAAAGAGGGTAAAAGGCAATCTGTTGCAGTTAAATTTTATTCACATTTCAGATATGCTTGATTTGATACAGAATAAGCCCACAGGTTCAAGCCTTAACCTCCCGGAGATTACAGTGTATAAGGATTACGGGAGATTGCGGTTTTTTAAGGGAAAGGCAGCAGGAATTGAAATGCAATTCGGATCTCCAGAGGAAGAGGCAGAATATGTAATAAAAAAATCTGTACTTGAAAGGGATAGGCCACTCTCGTTTTACCGTGCTACACATGATACAGCATATTTTGACTTTGAGAAGATAAGTGGTCCTTTATATGTGCGCACAAGGAAAAGCGGGGATAGATTTTTTCCTCAGGGTGCAAGGGGCCATAAGAAACTTTCTGATTTCTTTATTGACCAGAAGGTTCCCAGGGAAATGCGGGATAAAATTCCGCTTCTTGTAAACAGGGGAAAGATTATCTGGGTGGTAGGCTACAGGGTCAGTGAAGAGGCAAAAGTTAGTTTCAGGACCAGGAAGATACTAAAGGTTGAAGTGTTCAGGAAGGCAGAATAGAAAATAGATTGTAGGGCTAAGGAGGCGAAAAATATGAAGAGAGCACTAACAGTTGTATTCTGGATAATAATACTTGTGTTTTTTATGGCACTGCTCAATCAGCTTAGACCCCCTTCTGAACCCATTTCTTCTCAGATGGGTTTTAAAAAAGAGATTTCTTACAGTGAATTTCTGGACAGGGTAGAAAAGGGAAATGTTGAGCATATAATTATCAAGGAAAATAGTATTGAGGGAAAATACAGGGATGAGTCAGGTAAGTTTGTAAATTTTATCACTTATGCCATAGAGGACCCTGACCTTATAAAAACACTCAGGCAGCACAATGTTCAGTTTGAGGTTCAGCCACCTTCCAAATGGCTGAGTGGATTCTTCAGTTTTATCCTTCCCATGCTGTTATTCATTGGTTTCTGGTGGTTTATTATAAGGCAGATGAGAAATCCTGCTGAGAGGGCATTTTCTTTTGGAAAGATCAAGACAAAATTGCAACCTCCTGATCGGAACAAAATTACTTTCAATGATGTAGCAGGTGTAGATGAAGCAAAAGAGGAACTTAAAGAAATTATTGAGTTTCTAAAGGACCCCGGAAAATTCCGCAGGTTGGGTGGAAGGATTCCCAAAGGGGTACTGCTCCTTGGCCCTCCAGGGTGTGGCAAGACCCTTCTTGCAAAGGCAGTGGCAGGGGAAGCAAATGTACCTTTCTTCAGCATCAGTGGCTCTGATTTTGTTGAGATGTTTGTTGGGGTTGGTGCAAGCAGGGTGCGTGACTTATTTGATCAGGCAAAAAAGAATGCACCATCTGTAATTTTTATAGATGAAATTGATGCTGTGGGAAGGCAGAGGTTTGCAGGTATTGGAGGAGGTCATGATGAGAGGGAACAGACCCTGAATCAGCTGCTGGTTGAGATGGATGGATTTGATACAAAAGAGGGTGTGATTCTGCTGGCAGCTACAAACAGGCCTGATGTGCTTGACCCTGCACTGCTTCGTATGGGAAGGTTTGACAGGCATATAATTGTCAATCCTCCTGACATACTGGGAAGGGAAGAAATAATAAAGGTACATATACGCAATATTAAGATTTCTCCTGAAGTTGACATAAAACTTCTTGCAAGACGCACACCTGGATTTGTGGGTTCTGATCTTGCGAATATGGTGAATGAAGCAGCACTATTAGCTGCCAGAAGGAACAAGGAATCTGTTGGAATGGAGGAATTTGAGGAGGCAATAGAAAGGGTAATTGCAGGACCTGAGAAGAAGAGCCGGGTGATAAGCGAGAGGGAAAAGAAGATTGTTGCCTACCATGAAGCAGGACATACATTGATTGCCAAGTTGATTCCCGGGACAGATCCGGTGCACAAGGTTTCTATCATACCGCGTGGACTGGCTTCCTTAGGATATACCCTGCAACTTCCACTTGAGGACAGATATCTTACTTCAAAGAATGAAATTCTGGACAGGATGACAGTGATGTTTGGAGGAAGGGTGGCTGAAGAGATTGTGTTCAATGAGGTTACAACAGGTGCCCAGAATGACCTGGAGAGAATTACAGAGGCAGCACATAAGATGGTTAGCGAATACGGGATGAGCGAAAAACTGGGTCCCATTACCTACCGCAAAAAGGAGGAATTGATATTCCTTGGCAGGGACATAACCAAGGAGAAACAATACAGTGAAGAGGTTGCATATCTCATTGACCAGGAGGTCAAAAGAATTGTGGAGGAATGCTATGCACGTGCCAGGGACCTCCTTCAGCACAACAGGGATAAACTTGATAAGCTTGCGCATGCCCTTATTGAGAAGGAGATACTGGAAGAAGAAGAGGTAGATGAAATATTAAAAGATTAACCGGAGAGATGATGGATAAAAAAAAGATTGAGAGAGCAGTAAGGATGATTCTGGAGGCAATCGGAGAAAATCCTGAAAGGGCAGGAATCCTGAAGACTCCTTCAAGATTCGCCAGGATGTGCGAGGAGATTTTCTCCGGTATAAGGGAAAAGCCAGAGAATGTTCTGAGCACACTACCAGCCGAGAATTACAGGGAAGTCATTTTGATTAGAGACATACCTTTTTATTCCATCTGCGAGCACCATCTGCTTCCATTTTTTGGCAGGGTGCACATTGCATATATCCCTTCCAGGAAAATAGCGGGACTGAGCAAGTTTGCACGACTTGTGGAAGTGCTTTCAAGGCGCCTGCAGGTTCAGGAAAGATTTACCAACGAGATATCTTTTATCATCCAGAAGAACCTTAAGCCCAGGGGGATACTTGTTATTGTGGAGGCAGAGCATCTCTGTATGAGTATGCGTGGTGTGAAAAAAGAGAAGTCCAGGATTATTACAATTTCTACAAAAGGAATTTTTTCCAGACAGGGAAAGAGTGCACAGGTGTTGAATCTCATAAAAAAAGAAAATGCGTACCCTTAAATGTAATGGCTATACTTTAAAGTTTACCCGCCCTTTAATTATGGGAATTCTGAATGTCACCCCGGATTCATTTTCAGATGGTGGAAGATATCTCAAGCCTGCTGATGCCCTGGCACAGGCAGAGAAAATGGCAGAAGAAGGTGCTGACATAATTGATATAGGTGGGGAATCCACCCGTCCGTTTGCACAGCCTGTGAGTGTAGAAGAAGAGATAAAGAGGGTTATTCCTGTAATAAGAATGGTTAGAAAAAAAATTAAGATTCCAATTTCCATTGACACTTATAAATCTGAGGTTGCGCGTGCTGCACTTGAAGAGGGAGCAGATATCATAAATGATATAAGTGCTTTGCGGATGGACTCCAGGATGGGAGCACTTGTAGCCTCCAGAAAGGTTCCGGTAGTGTTGATGCATATGCAGGGCACTCCCAGGGATATGCAAAAAAATCCCAGGTATAGAAATGTAATTTCAGATATCAGGGATTTTTTAAGAGAGCGGATTGAAAGGGCAAGGGAATATGGTATAAAAGAGGAGAGGATTATCATTGATCCTGGAATAGGGTTTGGAAAAACAGTCAGGCACAATCTTCAGATAATCAGGAATTTAAAAGAATTTAAAAAATTGGGTCGCCCATTGCTTGTAGGTCCGTCCAGAAAATCTTTTATAGGAAAGATCTTAAACCTGGAAGTCCGGGACAGGCTGGAGGGAACTGCTGCTGCAGTTGCGCTGTGTGTGTGGAATGGTGCAGACATTATCCGCGTACATGATGTGAGGGAGATGAAGAGGGTATCAGATATAACCTGGGCTATAAAAGAGGAAAAATGGTGAGTATTTCGGGAGAGAAAAATGCCCAAGCTATCAGTAAATATTGACCACATTGCTACAATTAGAGAGGCGAGAGGAACAATCGAGCCCGATCCTCTTGAGGCAGGATTAATTGTGCAGAAATGTGGTGCGGATGGAGTGACGGTCCATCTGAGAAGTGACAGGAGGCATATTCAGGAAAGGGATGTATGGAATCTGAAGAAGAAATTGAGGATAAAGCTGAATCTGGAAATGGCTGCCACAAAAGAAATGTTGAATTTTGCATTGCAGGTCAATCCAGACCTTGTAACGATAGTGCCTGAGAAAAGGAGAGAGCTTACAACCCTGGGAGGACTGGATGTGGTGAGCAATAAAATTGCACTTATACCATTCATAAAAAAGCTGAAGGATGAAGGAATCGCAGTAAGTATTTTTGTAAATCCTGATAAAAAACAGATAAGAGCTGCAAAAGAGGCTGGCGCAGATTTTGTAGAGATTCACACAGGAATCTATGCCGAGAAGTTTCTTGAACACAAAAATACGGGTGCTGAGGTTGAAAGGATAAGAAAAGCAGTATTTTTCGCCAGGAGCCTGGGACTGAAGGTAAATGCAGGTCACGGCTTAACTTACAGAAATGTAAAACCCATTGCAAAAATTCCAGGTATTGAAGAAATGAGTATAGGACACAGCATTATCTCAAGAGCAGTATTTGCCGGGCTTGAATCCAGTGTAAGGGAAATGCTTGAGCTTGTCAGGGATAGATAAAAATATGGAAATTCTTGTAAGCAATCTTCAGGATAAAATAAAATTAAGCAGGAAATGGGTGAAGGATATTGCATCCAGGATTTTGAAAAAGGCAGGTGCAGATGGGGAATTGAGTATAGTGCTGGTGGATAACAGATATATACGCAGACTTAACCGGAAATACAGACATAAAGACCGCGTCACCGATGTTCTTTCTTTTCCCCTGGTAAAAAGGGGACAGGCTACTTTTTCTAAAAAAGCGGGCTATAAAAAGAGGGGACGGTCCTACTTTTCTGATACATCCAGTTTGCTCGGCGATGTAGTGATTTCAGTAGAACGGGCAAGGGCTCAGGCAAAGGAATACGGGCATTCCCTTAATGAAGAAATCTTTATCCTTATCAGACATGGCATCCTGCATCTTTTGGGCTATACCCATAGACAGATGGAGAATATCCCTGTATAATATGCTCAGAACAGGGAGGAATGATGGATGAAAAAAGGACAATGCTGGAGAGTTTCAATGCAGCTATTGAGGGGATAATATATGTGCTGAAGACGCAGAAGAATATGAAATTTCATTTTCTTGCTGCAATAGGCATTCTTGTAGCAAGCCTTTTTTTAAATCTTACAAAGATAGAACTCGTTGCCCTTGTCTTTGCTATTGCCTTCGTTTTAACTGCAGAGATATTCAATACAGCAATTGAATATGCAGTGGATTTATTATCCCCGGAGGTGAAGCCATCTGCAAAAATAGTGAAGGATGTTTCTGCTGCTGGTGTTCTCCTTTCAGCAATCAATGCAGTTGTTGTTGGGTATCTGATATTTTTTACCCGTCTCATCCCTGGATTCCCCAGCGTTGTTTCCCGCATAAAACAGGCTCCAGTTTATCTTACATTTATTGCACTTACACTCGTGCTCCTGTTCGTTCTCATAGCAAAGGCAGGCGTTTCCAGGAAAATGCCCGTGTCTATATTGAGAGGGGGAATGCCTTCAGGACATGCTGCTTTAGCATTTGCCTGCTGGACAGTGATTACATTTCTGTCAAAGGACCTGCTGATTTCCACCATTACTTTTTTCCTGAGTTTCCTGATAAGTTTGAGCAGGATAAGGCAGGAAGTGCACAACACGATTGAGGTAGCAGCTGGTGCTCTTCTGGGAACAATTGTGACTGTTTTGATTTTCCAGTTGTTCAGTTAAGAAAAAAAGTAGCCTGTCCTCTTTTTGAGGAGAAAATGGTTTTAAAGTTTGTTATCCTTGGCTTTCTATTTTTTATAGCTGCTTTTTTCAGCGGAGCCGAGACCGCCATTACCTCAATTAACAAATTGAGACTGAGGGAACTGATGAAAAGGAAAAAGACTTCCACGGATCTGCCGGAATTGTCTGAAATGGAATTAGCAATGGAATACAACCATTTACTTACTACAATCCTGGTGGGTGCTACAATAGTGGAGCTTGTGGCTTCTGTACTGGGTGCCAGCATAGCGATGGAAATTTTTCACTCCAGGTTTCTTGGTCTCAGCACAGGGGTTATGATATTTTTTATCCTCCTTTTTGGCGAAATAATTCCAAAAGTTTACAGCAAGCAGCATGCAGAATCCCTTGCTCCTGTTGTAATTCCTTTTCTGAGATTTTTTAATACACTGCTTTTTCCCCTGACCAGGGCACTTGTATTCATAGCTAATTTTTTGATCAGAATATTCGGAGGGTCAAAGGTAGAAAGTGTGCCATTTGTAACCGAGAAAGAAATTAGGTCTTTTATAGATATAGGTGAGAAGGAGGGTGTGGTTGAGAAGGAAGAAGGACAGATGATAGATAGCGTCCTTGAATTTACGGATAAGGATGTTTCACAGGTGATGAGAAAAAGGGAAGAGATGTTTGCACTCAAAGAAGGGATGCAGATAGACCAGATTATCACCCTGGCTATAGAATCAGGTTATTCAAGGCTGCCGGTTTACAGGGATACGCTGGACCATATCGTTGGGATAATATACACAAAAGACCTCTTAAATCTCTGGAAGAACAGGGACCTGATAAAACTGCAGGACCTTGTGAGGGAACCTTATTTTGTTCTTGATTCCATGAAGGTGAAAGATCTGCTTCGTCAGTTTCAGCAGCGCAAGCTGCAGATGGGAATAGTTATTGATGAAGAAGGCTCTGTAAGAGGACTTGTAACCCTTGAGGACCTCGTGGAGGAAATAGTGGGCGAAATACATGATGAATATGATACCGAATAAAAAATATGTTATACAAAACAAGGGCAATAGTTTTGAGTTCAAGAGACATAAAAGAGGCAGACAGTCTTCTTACCCTGTATTCTGAAGACAGGGGCAAGATGAGGGCTGTTGCAAAAGGGGTGAGGAAGACAAGGAGCAAGTTTGGCTCAAGCCTGGAGCCGTTTACACTTGCAAGGCTTCTGTTATACAGAAAAGGAAAGCCACCGGCAAGTTTCTCCCCGCGTGAGCACTCTTCCATTGATATTATTACTGATGCAGAGATTGAGCGTTCATTCCGGAAGTTAAGAGAGAGTTTGACAGGTTTTGCATGTGGAAATTACTATGCAGAACTTGTTGCTGAAATGGCAGGAGAAGGAGAATCAAACCCTGCCATATTTTATCTACTTTGTGAATTTTTCAGGTTGATTGATGTGACCGGAAACCTGCCTGTTCTCATATTCAGTTTTACCCTGCGTCTTCTTTGCATACTTGGATACTATCCAGAATTTAATGAATGCGTGGGCTGCAGAATGGAGCTAAAAAATATCAGCGTCAAAAATTTCTTTTTCAGTACAGAACTGGGCGGGATTCTCTGCCAGCATTGCAGGGGAAAAGATTCGGGGGCAATGGCAATTCAATACCCTACACTGAAATATTTGAAACAGCTATTGAAAATGGAACCGGCGCGGCTCAAAAACCTGAAGCTCCTGAAGAAATCTAAACTGGAAATAGAAAGATTGATACTGGATTATCTTTTTTATTATCTGGAAAAGGAACTGAAAACAGTTGAATTCTTAAGACAGACAAACATTTTATAAAGGGGTAAAAATGGCTTACCTAATGGGGATTGACCTGGGCACCACAAGCTGCAGGGCAATTGTTATTGAAGAGAAAGGCAAGTTGATAGGTGAAGGTGTGCAGGATTATCCTCTTTTCCATCCCAGACCCCTGTGGGCAGAACAGAATCCTCTTGACTGGTGGGAAGGGGTGAAATCCAGCGTGCGTAAAGCCGTAAAGAATGCAGATATCAATCCAGGAGAAATTGATGGAATAGGCCTCTCAGGACAGATGCACGGACTTGTATTGCTTGATAGAAACAATGAAGTTTTAAGAAATAGTATTCTGTGGTGTGACCAGAGAACAGACAGGCAGTGTGAATATATAATGCGCAAGAAGGGAAGGGAAGTTGTAAAATTTACAGGGAACCCTGCACTTACGGGCTTTACACTTCCCAAGATCATATGGGTTATGAAGGAGGAACCTGAGATTTTTAAGAAAGTCCACAAGATTCTTCTGCCAAAGGATTACATCAGGTTTAAACTCACAGGTGAGTTTGCAACCGAGGTTTCTGATGCCTCAGGCACTTTGATGCTGGATATCAATAAGAGGAAGTGGGCCTTAGAATTACTTTCTTCTTTTGGAATACCGGAGAAGATGCTCCCATCTGTTTATGAATCGCCTGAGGTCTCAGGGAAAATAACCAGAGAGTCTGCTGAACAGACAGGATTGAAAGAGGGAATACCTGTAGTGGGTGGTGGAGGAGACCAGGCAGCAAGCGGAGTTGGAAACGGGATTGTTAAAGAAGGACTTGTTTCTTCCACCATCGGCACATCAGGAGTGGTATTTGCCTTTCTGGACCAGGTTAAGACTGACCCTCTTTTAAGAACACATACTTTCTGTCATGCTGTACCCGGGAAATGGCACATAATGGGCGTGATGCTCTCTGCAGGAGGCAGTCTTAAATGGTTCAGGGATAATCTGGGCACACAGGAAATTGAGATTGCAAAATTATTGGGTAAGGACCCCTATGAAATACTTTCTGAAGAGGCTTCAGGGATTAAACCGGGTTCAGAAGGACTTGTTTTCCTTCCATATCTGATGGGTGAGAGGACACCACATCCTGACCCTTATGCAAAGGGTGTATTCTTCGGCATCACTCCCAGGCACACCAGGGCACACCTGGTCAGGGCAGTTATGGAGGGTGTTACATTTGGATTGAGGGATTCCCTGGACATTCTCAGAAAATTAAATATTAAAATCAATGAGGTCAGGGCTTCGGGTGGAGGAGGAAGAAGTGCCCTCTGGCGTCAGATACAGGCTGACATTTTCAATACAGAAATCACCACTATAAATATCAATGAAGGTTCTGCTTTTGGTGCTGCACTTCTGGCTGGAGCCGGGACAGGGATTTATAAAAGTGTTGAGGAGGCATGTAGCCAGACCATAAGAATTACAAGCAGAACAGAACCCATAAAAGAAAATGTGCGTGTGTATGAGGAATACTACCAGATTTATCGTTCCCTCTACCCGAAATTGAAGGATGCTTTTGTACAGATTTCTGCCCTGCAGGAATAGTAAAAAAGAATGAGAGTGGGGAATGGAGAGTTAAGAATGATTTAAAAGATGCAGAGATGCTGACTTTCTAAATAGTTTATAAATGAAAAGGGGGAGGAATGTATCCACAGAATTTGAAATATTCAAAAGAGCATGTGTGGGTTTTGATTGAAGGCGGGAATGCAAAAATTGGTATTACGGATTATGCACAGCAGCAGCTTGGAGACATAGTCCTTGCTGAGCTGCCAAAGTCAGGGACAAAGCTTGTGCAGGGAAAAAGTTTTGGGGTTGTGGAATCTGTGAAGTCTGTATCTGATCTGATTTCACCGTTAAATGGAGAGGTAATGGATACAAATGGAGAAGTAATAAATCATCCTGAGTTGATAAATAAGGACCCGTATGGAAAGGGCTGGATGGTTATTATAAAAATGGACAATCCTGCAGAGATTGATGTGCTTATGTCTGCTTCGGATTATGAAGAAACCCTCAAAAAGTAAATAGAACCTTTCTTCCTGGAGGAGAAAGAGAAGGGAGATTGAATGCCTGTAGAGAGAATCGTTGCAACCGCAATAATTTTGTTAATAGCACTTGTTGATTACCTGGGTTTTATGAAGCCTGTAAAGGAAAAGCCCGTAAAGGAAAAAGAAGAGACCGCTATGGTAGAAGTATCAAGCAGAAGTGCGGATATTACTGTTCCAGAAAACCTGGGTGAGCACAATATGGCTGAAGTCATCAGCATACCTGTAGAGATAAAAAACACAGGCAGGGGTATGTATACGTTTGTAGTCAATGTAGAAATCAGTGGTCCCGGGGCACAGCAGGCCCTGCCTTTTAAAAGGATATCCCTTGAGCCAGGAGAAAGCAAAGAAACCCTTTTTGAATATAAAGTTCCCCTGGATGCCAGTGAAGGCAGATATACTGTTAGTGCAGTAGTGTGGGATAGACTGCAGGAAGAAAGGCCTGTGCAGAAAATAAGTGAAGCAAAAAGTGCATTCAGGTTGATAGATGCACTGCCGGAGATTACTTTCCTGGACCTGGGACTTTCAGCTCAGGTCGGGGAAAGGCTTAATCTGAAGGTGAGAGTAAGGGACGACAGGGGTGTGAAGTGGGTAAGGATTACTTACCAGTTTCCAGGAATGTCTCAGAAGAAGACTGCAATGATGCAGAGGAAGAGCGGAAATGAAAGGGATGGAATCTGGGCTTTCACTACAGACCCTTCCAGGCAGACAGGGCAGTTCATATTCAGAATTGAAGCAATGGATACAAAGCTCCAGATTGCAACTACTGAGGAATACAGGATAGCAATTGTAACAAAAATGTAAGGGCAGGATGTATAGAAAAATAGACCTGGCACTATTTTTGATTTTAACCACTGCATTGGTTTATGGCCAGCAGCAGGGTAGAATACAGACCTCAGTTCCATCGCCAGGGGAGCTGAAGGCTGGAGAGACCATTACCTTTCAGGCGATTGTGCTCAATGAGGGGAAAGATGCCTGGGGTGCAGGGGTATATTCAGGTTCAGCAGAGATTTATGATTCTCAGAAAGCTCTCATAACTACCACAGAGTCATTGTACGGGCGCCCTCCTGTCAATACAGGAGAATCCGCACTGTTTTTCATTCCATTTCGTGTGCCTCCTGAGTTTGGAGGGAAGTACTTTTATAAAATTAAAATTAAATATAGGGAAGAGGTCATTGCAACAAGCGATTACTATTCCTTCATTGTTATACCTGTGGATAGGCCTCCGACTATTCAGTTTATGAATTTAGACCTCTCTGCAGTGAAGGGGGAGGAGATAAGCTTAAAGGTGAGGGTTGTGGACGACCGGGGTGTAAATAGAGTGGGGGTTACATATCAATTGCCGGGTATGAAAGAGAAAAAAACTCAGGAGATGAAACTTATCTCAGGTACAAAACAGGATGGAGTCTGGATTTTTAAAACAGCTGCTTTTACTGAAACAGGAAGGTTTGTCTTTACCATAGAGGCAACTGATACAAAAAACCAGACTTCCAGGGTTGAGTCGCAGACCGCAGTGGTCACACCGGAATAGGGCAGGAGAATAATAATAAGGAATTAAACCTTTTTTAATATGTGTGTCTAATATAATAAAACACAGGGCCAAAATATGTGTTCTGTGTAGATAGTGATTGTGTGGGAGGAAGAGATGGAAAGACTTAAATTTGTTCTGACAGGGATAGCGGTTTTGATATTCATAGCAGGTTTCTTTAGCCATGGATGGGCGCAGACAATACAGATTTATAATAATGAACAGCAGCCCTGTACCACTGTTCTTATGCACGGATATTTTAATGTACATTTTATATCACCAGGTTATGCGGGTGATACAGTGAGGGTGAGGATAGAAAGTGATATTGACTCTGGCTGTGAGATATTTCTGAAACCAGTTCTTCCACAGGGACCTGTGGAATGGCATTATCACACTGTGGATTCGCCAATAAGGGTATGGGATGCGGCTGTTCCTTTTCCGCCTTCTTTCTTCTGCAGGAATTTTCTCCGTGCCACGCCTTCTACAGGACTTGTGAGGGTTACTGCAGTGGATTTTCCAGGGACTTTCCAGCAAGCAATGGTGGTGGAGAATCTAAATCCGAAGCCATATTTCAATGTACTTTCACTCTTCAACGGAAATGTCAACACGAATGTACTTCCAGTAAGCCCTGACAATGATGGAGACACTGATTTTCTGAATGTTAATTATAATTCAAGCGATACAGGTCCTTCCTGGGTAGTTATTGATACAAATAGAAACGGAATTTTTGAGGTTGCTGAGGACTGGGTAATGCCAGGGGACTGGACCCAGCCAATCTGGGCAAAGGGAAACAGGGGTATGGTTTCTTTCTGGGATGGAAGGGACCAGAGAACAGGCCAGGTGCTTCCAAACGGGATTTATGATATAATGGTGTACACTGAATCCTGGAACACAGGACAGTGGACTATTGATTCACAAACCCTGAAAGTAGAGCTTTTAACTGCTGGTTGTTCAGGGACAGTTATGTCAGGAGGAAATCCTGTTCCGGATGCAAGGGTTACAATGGGAAATCCCTCTTGTTTCAGTTGGGCAAAAACTGACACTGCAGGAAATTATGTAATTTATGGCCTCAAACCCGGGCTGTATCACGGACATGTTGAAAAAGAAGGATATACATTTGCAGACAGTGACGGGATTTCAGTACTCCCAGGAACAATAACTGGCAATGTAAACTTTATTCTGGGTGGACCAGGGGATATAAATGTAAATATTTTATTAAGCGAGCCAAATAATACAGACGATACTTTATATGGAAAGGTAGATGTATGGAGCACAGAGAAACCCCAGGGCACAGGGATTGGAATAAGTTTTGCACCGGGAGAAGGTTCAAAAATTTATGGAATATCTCTTGCCCCGGGAAATTACATGCTCAGGGCAACACTGCCAAGATATGCCCCCAAGATTTTAGGTCCCATAAGGGTGGAGACAAGTGCATCTACAGATTGCCTTTTTACCCTTGATAAAGCATTATCTATTTCTGGAACAGTCATACTTCCTGAGCCGAATCTATCCCCGGACCCCATTTTTATAGGAGTGAATGCAAAAGGTTCCTGGCCTGACAACATGGGATTTGGCGGAGCACAGATAGCACCCGGACAGAACACAGGACCGTTTGTGATTTATGACCTTCTGCCCGATACATATACTCTTCAGGCGCACTGTGATAAATATCCTGACTTTTTCCTTTCAAACCTCAGGGTTGACACTGATGTAATAGGGGTTCTGGTGAATTTCAATACCGGCTCCAGGATTACTGGCAATATCTCTTTGAAGAAGAGGGGAATGCCGGTTTCAAACCCACAGATGGTTATTGAAGCACATTCTCCTTCTATTAACCGTGGGGTGATGGTTGAACTTTTCTGCGATACAGGACCATTTGATGAAACCCTGGCTTATGAAATTAGAGGGCTTGAACCATCCAGATATTTTGTCAGGTACAACCTTGAGGGATTTGAGCGCGAGCCCATAATTTGCGACCTGGGTGTGAATGAAACAAAGTCATTAGATGTTATACTGGAAAGGGCAAAAGGAGCAATTGCAGGAAAGGTATGCGGTTTGAAATCTTCCATGGATTATGCTGCGGTCCAGATATTGTTTTCACGGCCGGGAGAATCCACATTCAAAGCTGTTTCAGTGGACACAGGTGCTTATGGAAATACAGGTGCCTACAGGATTATGAACCTTTCAACAGGTCAGTATGTTCTCACTGCCAATAAATGGGTTGTTCCTGGATATCCGACAGGTGAATACCCGAACTTAAGCAAGCAGGTTTTTGTTGCAAGCGGAGACACTGTTATAAACGTGGACTTTAACTTCAGTATAGACACACCCGGCGCAATTATGGGAACAGTGAATTATACTGGAGAAAAGGGATATAACTTAACAGGAAAGATGGTCTATGCTATTCCTGCAGCTGCAGCAGTTTATGGAGCACAGGCCGGATGGCAGTGCCCGATTCAATTCAGCAATTTTTATCTTATTCCGGGCCTGATGCCAGGGGCATATAAGGTTATGGTGGAGACAAACATAGATACATCAAACGATAAATATGGCGTAGCTGTTCCTGATGTAGTATGTGTGCCAAAAATTGTAAATGTTATGGGTGGAAATACAGTTGTAGCAAATTTCACGCTTACTGATGGTTATAAAATTAAGGGCAATGTAATTCTGCCAGATACCTTACCTTATGAGTTTCACTGCGGCGTGGATTGCCACATAAAAGGACCATATCCTGAGGAGAACCACATTGATGTGGTCATTCCATCTGGAGAACGCTCTGCTACATATGAGCTTTCTGCACTTATGCCAGGGGATTATGTGGTTGCGGTGCATTCTCCTGATTTTATCCATTCTGTCAGAGAAGTGAAGATTATAAACCAGGATCTGAACAACATAAACTTCTATCTTACAAAGGGTGCTTCTATAAAAGGAAAGATAATAGATGCAGATAATGGTGCAGTGCTGCCACTTGTCGGAGGAGAAAATAAGAACCTGGGGATATATGTCCATGCAGAAGCTCGTCCCTGGATAGAAGGTGGTTATAAAGAGGCAGATATGGAGTGGAGGGAGGGGATAAGCCGGGTGAAGCTTGACCCTGAAGGTAAATTTACAATTTCAAACCTTCCAGCAGGTACATATGAAGTTATTGTATCCTGTCCATCAGTGGAAATGGGAAAGAGTTATGTGAATGTGAATATTGGTGGAATAGTAATTCCATCTAACCCTTCATATGTCGCAGACATCGGTGTAATTGCACTCAAGCCAGGTATGAGCATAAGTGGAAAGGTGTGGGAGATAATAAACCCTGCCACAGGTGAAACAAGACCACTCGCAAATATTCCAGTGAAAGCCAAGATTACAGGGATTGCTCCGCACTACTGGGAGATGCTTAGGACCGTAACACGCCTGGATGGCTCATATACCTTAAACGGTGTCTCTCCTGAGAAATATTATGACATTATGGCTGGAACTGAAATGGGAGAGTTTGATTTTGCAGGAGACAATTTTGGAATATTCGGTCCCAGGTTCGGGCTTGAGATAAGGCGACAGGTTCCCCCCGGGGCAACAAATGTAGATTTTGTTCTTCAGCGGGCTGATTGTGTGGTTCAGGGAACAATTTCAAAGCAGGATAGCCAGCCTCTCGGGTTCAGTATGGAAGATATGGATAAGGTACCGGGAGCGCTTGTGGTTCTTAAAAGGATGGGTTCTGCACCAATTAATGATAATCCAATTCTGGATGGATTGCTTACAATTTCAATGCCTATGGACAACACAGGCAGGGATTACAAATTTGAAAGAGCAGGACTTGTGCGCGGGAAATACATAGCAAAGGTCCTGGCAGATGGATACTGTATGGCAAGCAAATCAAATATAGATATTTCTCCGGGAATGAATAACCTCGGGAATTTTGCATTATTTAAGGGCGGCTCAGCAACAGGCACTATTAAAAAGGAAGATGGGACTGCAGTTACAGAGGAAATGGCACAGAGGATTGCTGCAGTAACCCCTGGATTTACAAAGTTTGCAACCGGTATTGTAAACATAGACCCCTCCTCTGGTGAGGTCATAAACTACCTCATAGAAGGGCTTGAGCCAGGCAACACCTACAGCATTGGCATTGCACCAAAAACAGGGAGGGATATCTATGTGGTTCCTGATTGCCTTCCTGTGCAGGATACAGGTACAATTACATATAATATTACAATGAAAGAACTGCCTCCTAAATTTCATCTGTTTACCAGGAAAATTGACAACAGGTTCAAACTGGAAATCTTGAGCACTCGCACCCTGAGTGAGCCAAAGGCAGAGGATGTGATTACACTGTTAACAGGGGGAGATACTGCGCATATGCTTTTCAATTACAGAATGGACCCGGATAAAATGAGAATGAGCGTTGAATATATTCCACCTTTAACCGAGGATTCCTTTACAATTCAGGTAAAAGGGCATACTGAAAGTGGAAAGGAAGGTATTGCTGTTTTCAGAATTTACACCGGTGCAGATGCACAGGTTCGCCAGCGCATAAATATCTTCACCGGTGGTTCTGTCAATGTTGGTGAGGGCGATGCCACAAGAATTGATTTTACAGAAGAAGCCATAACTATGTCAGAGGGCAATGAGACAGGCACAGCAGAGGTGAGCATTGACAAACTGCAGTCAATGCTATTTAGAAGTGGTGCATTAAAACTGAGTGCTTCTGCATATCCTTTTCTCCCTGCTTCTGCAGATATAAGTCCTGGAATAAGGGTGAGCGCGATCTACAATATAATACTGAATCTATTTGGAAATCTCTTTTCAGGAAAGGGTATTACAGTTACGCTTGAATACGATTCTTCAACTGCTGATGTTGAAAATATGCATGTCTTCTATTACAACGAAAGCACCGGTAAATGGGAGATTGAGACATTAAACCGCAGCGTGGACCGGAATAACTCTACAATTTCAGTTGAAGTAAACCATCTCTCCCAGTTTGCAGTATTCAACACAACATTTGCCGCAGGTATAGATAAGCTTACAACATACAACTATCCCAATCCATTTAAGCCCGGGACACAAGCCAGCACAACAATCAAATTTGGATTCCCTGGAACAGCAAGTAGTCCGGTCTCAGTAAAGATTTACAACATATCAGGAGAGCTGGTGAGGACGCTTGTTGAAAATGTGGATTATCCTGGAAATACCTG
>Ga0078972_1007175_pt1 | contig 25219 bp, 24 predicted proteins | sample YelNatPaOPGAMG01_FD_67568 | JGI IMG/M metagenome (GOLD analysis project Ga0078972, IMG submission 67568) | Hot spring thermophilic microbial communities from Obsidian Pool, Yellowstone National Park, USA - OP-RAMG-01 (SPADES assembly) (version 2) | ecosystem: Environmental > Aquatic > Thermal...
AATGACATTCATTTCGCTTCGATATAAAATATAACCTCAACCTGCCAAGGTGTCAACAACTTTAGCAAAAAAACTTCTCGATCAAGCTCATGACATCCTGCGCACCAAGCACTACACCTAACCGCACCGAACAGGCTTACTGTGACTGAATCAAACGCTACCTCCTCTTCCACAACAAACGCCATCCCAAAGATATGGGCACCCCAGAAATCCAGGCCTTCCAAACCCAGCTCGCCAACCTCGACCGCATGAGCGGCGTCACCAAACTCATGCCCAACTATAGTTTTAACTGCAATTCTCTCCCTAACATAACCGCCTATATCTTGCAAATGTCAAAAACGTGCTATAATCCTTGCAACTCATCATCTAAACTGCAAATTCTTTAAAAAATTCTACAGTAACCTTCCGAGAATGTCAATACAGCGCGTTCTATCTGTTGTTGTTCAGCGAATTGGTCAAGTGGTAAATGTTCAGCGAAAATGTCACCTTATGAAAACAAAGTTGATATTGACAATGAAAGAACAACACAAATTGAAAATGGTGATTGACTACGAAACCAAAAAAATAATCGCTAGGACCGTGGCCGATTTGCCAGGCATATCTGTATGTCATTTTCTTCGCTTAGTTGCGGCCTATCGGGAAAGAGGAGTGGCAGCGCTGGCACATGGCAATTGTGGTAAATCTCCGGCTAACCGTATTTCGGATGACATTCGTCAGTAGATCATTACTTTAGCCAAGACCATCTATCAAGATTACAATGATTGTCATTTTACCGAAGAGCTAGCAGAACAGGCTGAGCCACTCCGAGTTTCGCGTTCCACAGTACGGAGTATCCGTCGCTCAATCGGGGAATGCAGTCCAAAGAAACAGAAAGCGTTGAAACATCGCAATCGGCGATAAGGATATCCGATGGTGGAAATGCTATTAAACAGATGGCAGCCTCCACGATTGGCTGGGGGGTCGTGGTCCGTGGCTAACGGCACGCACTTCAGCCGCCGTGAAGCGAGCGCAAGCGAGCAAAGCGGTCGGCCGAAAGCGCGGGTTGGACGGCGACTCAAAGTCCAATCATTGCTGAAATAACAGCATAATAATCTATATCAGGCCGAGCATCCACCCCATTCTCAAAAGAAAACAATTCATTTTCATTTGGATTATCTGGACGTACCTTGTCAAACTGTATTCCTAAACACATTAGATTATCTCGACAAGCTTTAGCTGCTTCAACAAATCCTGTTGTTACAGAAGTTTGATTGGCATTTTTAAACCCTAACTCAGTTATCATTACAGGTACACCTGTTTTTCCAGAGATTTTGTCTATTAAACCAGACAGCTCCTCTGCTGTTAGGGGTCTATTAGGGTTAAGATTAGGTCCATACCTAATTTGTAAATGAAAAGCATCAATTAGACCTTCTTGTTTTAAAGCTTTCAAAATATCAATTATTTGAGGTATATGGGGATCATTGATGCCTGTTATAAAATCAGAGTAAGCTAATCTGTCTGCGTTATTGTTCCGTTGTCGTCCAAATTTATTCATTACATTTTGAGCGTGGCGATAAGCTTGAATAACAAATGAGCGATCGGGATTGTCTAAATTCAAGCCGAGTTTTCTACGAAACAAAGTAGGTCTTGTTGCTTCAGCTACCACTGTCCAATCGTATTTTTTATTAGGAAATTGTGTATAGAGATAGCTCATAACCATTTCTAAATGATTTAAACCATACTGTAATAACCGTTCATTATCAGCATTGATAAGATAATTAGGCAAAATTTGATGTTCTGGCGAACCCTCATATCCCCACATCAGATGACCGGCTACGACTCTTTCTTGTGTCATGCCGATACATTTTCTTGCAATACCTAAATAAGAGCGCCCATTTTTCCATTCTTTTACAATTGAATTAGGATCAGTTGGATTATATGTAGCTTCTTCTGCAACGCTTGTGATTACCCAGTCGTTAAAATATTTCAATCCTTCAGTTATGCCTCCCCCAGGTTCAGCTGTTGTCGAAGTTTCTTTTCCATAGAGATTAAAAGCTTGCAAAATATCTAAATTTTTCCACCTCCACTCTCCTTTTTCATCCTTCTCCGCAATCAAACCCATCGAATAGTGGAAGCCATTTTCTCCTTCAACGGTATAAGTGGTAAGAATGTAGGTTTTTCCATCAGGGTCTTGACGGGTTTCATAGTTTTTTCCCAGTTCAGTAATTACAATTTGAGGGTCAATATTAATTCCTGTCTCTTGCATTGCATTCACAAACTGCGGGATCGGCGCATTGGGATTGCGCAGGTCAAATAATTCAGGATTAGTGACGCGCGGGTCTGGCACGGTCAGGTCGCCTACCTGAATGGAAGGTATGGGTGTTGGTGTGGCAGAGGGTATGGCTGTGCTTGTCGGAGCGGTGGTAGCAGTTGGCAAGGGTGTCGCGCTGGGCGCGGGTGTTGGCGTCGGCGCGGAGGCAGGCGCGCAGGCAAATAGCATCAGGTTGATTAGCAAGAACACAAGCAATGTGCGTTTCATCGTTCGCATTCTCCTTTCGGCAGTCAGTGCCGCCCAACGAATCGCGCATAAGCCGCCCGCAAGCGAAGGAGCGAAGTGGCCGAGCGAAGCGGGTCGGCTTGATTTTCATGTTGGGCGGGCTTTATGCTGGTTTTCGCATCTGCTCGATCTCATTCACAATCTGGTCTAACGTCTTGCTACCAAACAAAACTTCTCGCTCTTCGGTGTAATCACCAAAACCAACTGTAAACTGCTTCAGAAAACGAACAGCATTGATGACACCTAACTCTTGATAGAGCAAGTGAATTGCTTGCCGGTTGATCTCTGTCAATGGCTTCACTTCGGTAATCATTTCTCAATCTCCTGTATCAAATCAAGCGGTGAAATCACTTTCACTTGGAAATCCCTGATGCGTCTTGCTTTGCGAGCCAATTGGTCGTCACACGTGCAGAAGTAATCAGCCTTACTAGCCTCCGCTAAAGCCAAATGAACTGCGTCAAGGGGCTTGACACCATGTTGCAAGAAGTGAGATGCTCTCTCTTTGACGTTTGCGGTTACACTAACAATCGTCTTGGCTTTGGCTAGTACAGAGTAACTATGCTCTCGACGAATGAGTAAAGGATTCTGCTCAATCTCATAAACCAACGCTTCTGATGAAATCAGCTCGATCTGCCCAGCATCACACAGGGAAAGAATGCCAAGAACAGCCTCCGCTTCTACTGCGACACGAACTTGATTAGGTGTGTCAAGCGGACGTTGGATAGCGCATAAATCGAGATAGACTTTTGTCATATTGATATTTTAGCACTTTACCCTGCTTGGTAGCAAGTCCGCCTAACGGCCTGCGCTTCACCTGCGCCGCGAAGTGCAGTGGAGCGGCTTCAGGTGCAAGCGAGTGTTGGGCTGCCATTTACTCTTGAGCATCAAACAATGTTACCGTATACCTTTGCTTAGCCTTTGACACCGCTTTCAGAAAGAAACGCCTTACATAATATGCTTGGAGTATATAACCTACTGCAAACCCTAATGTGGCAATGCCAACTTCAAAAAACTCGGGATAAATTGTATTTTTAACCAGCATACTTACGAGCGCCACCGCTATCCCTAACGCAATAGCATTTACAACCATAGGAGTTCTACGGCTGCTCGATTGCCAATCATACTTGGGAAAATTATGAGAAGTAGGCATTAGCAAGAACGGCTTCAAATGTGGCGCTCTTTCAGCAAAATAGCATCGGATTCGATTCATGTATCGGATGTAATCTACCAAGAGATATCTCGTTCTAAAACTTGTCTGAATAAATTGATCCCCATAGCCAGAAGGCACAACGTACCACCTAGCGCGACAAAGAGAAAACTACGTGCGTTAATACCAGCTTGGGATAGCAAACCTAATCCTGCGACTAAAGCAGAAGCCAGAGTAAAAAACACATCTACTCTTTTATCACCAATGGTAACGCTCTGTTCTTTAAAAGCACGTATATTATCCAATTCGGCAAGCATAAATTGCTTGCCAGTTTCCATTTCTTCGGATGATATTTTTTGTTCAGCTTTTCCACTGTTCATAGATTTGCTCCCCTTGTGAAGTGGCTGTGTTTTAGGCGGCCTAACTATAGTTTTAACTGCGCTTCTCATCATAACAGTCTATAGACAGCAAATGCATTTATTTTGTATAATTTGGTAACATATAATCCAATCCGCAAAATAATGCTATAACTTTTAACTCTATGCAAATAATAGCCCCAATCTTACTTGGAGTCAACAACTTTTGCGAATAAGTATCTCGATCAAGCTTGTGACATCCACACAAGCTTGAACTCTTGGGTCATAAGGCATGTCCTTAACAACGCCTAAAAGACAGAAAAACAACCATGATTTATACTCACTAAATAATGGGCACAAAGCTGTGCGCAGCATTCCGCTGGTCATGAGTAGTGTTGATACACAATGACGCTTTGCAATCTGCAAAATCCAATTTTTGGTAATTTGTAACTATTTAAACATGGATGTTTGCATCCTGTTTTGCCCGATTAAAGTCTTGCCTCACAACATGAAAGTCAGATAAATCCGAATCATTTTCCCGTTCCGTAGGACTTACATGTAATGAGCAGGAGGCTTTAGCGCATGAGACTAACAAACCTGATCAGAGCCGAGCAGGTTTATAGAGTCACGGTGGGAGTAGCTGTGGGGGATGGCTATTTGCAATTACAAATTCCTGCCAGTGCGACAGTTGCTGATTCTGCGGGTAATACAGTTAGCAAGCTGCCTTTCACCAGTTTTGAATCTTATATGATTGACCGCATCTCTCCAACGGTGTCGATTATAATTTGGTCAGCCAATTAATCCCATAGTCACTCGACTCGGAAAAACTGATTCAGATTAGAATCTGTTAAGGATGGTGACTTGGCAAACAGAATTAATTGGCTCGAGAACATTTAAAAAGTATTCTATAGACAGTAATAACAATCCATTAATCCATAACGCAAGAGTAATTAACTAATTGTATTTCCATTTTTTCCAACATTTGTCGTAAATATTGGCTTGTCAGGATGGCAAGCTCAATTTCACGCTCTTCACGGTAAGAACTGCGACTAATCAAAACCGAATCCATTTCACCAGGATGACACATCAACTCAGTCACACCATCTGGAATTTTTTGCAATATTTCCACCAGATAATCTTCCTGAATATTCCCTGAGCCGAAAAAGCTTTCGATAAAATAGGTTGGATATTTAATATTTGTGTGATCCAGAATGGCTTTATTGTACAGCATTATCTCTTTAAAGCGATCCTTTGACACCCCTCGCAACAGAGAGATTGGCTGATCAACCATTGCGGGAATTGGTAATGGGAAACGGATAGGTAATTCATATGCCTGCGCTAATTCCAAAAAAACCTTAAAAAAGGATGGGATTAGATGGATAAAATGATGACTGTCGAGATGGTCTGGAGTGCCAAACAGATTATAAAAACGGTCGATTTGTGCAACCCATTCCCGTCGAAGTTCATCTAAATTTATATCTTCCAGATGAGCAATCACCTTTTCTACCGATAAAAACCTTCCTTCATGATCTACGAGCGATTGAACTTGCATTGCTGGCAAGATAGGCGTACCCGCTGTAATCAACAAGTGCACCCCAATACCTAAACCATTGGCTTTTTTTAATTCAATTGCAGCTTGTTGGCATTCTGGAAAATTCATCATAACAGTAGTACTACGTACAATCCCTTCTCGGAAACTTTTGATAATCCCATGGGTCACTCCAGGAGTTAATCCAAAGTCATCTGCATTGACTATTAATTGTTTCATAGGCCTTATTCCATTGCATCCAATAAACGCTGACGTCCCTCTGCATATACATCAAGAGTACGAGGTGGCATCTCTAATAGTAAGGTTACATTTGGATTTGCATTAATCAAACGAGGAATAGCAGGTAAAAGTTTCAAATTCCCTGCCCCTAATGGAAGATGTGCATCATATAATCCATCATTATCATGAATGTGTGTATGATGAATTGCTCCTCCTAAAGCTTTAACGTATTCATCCGGGTCGTATCCGGAAACCAATGAATGTCCAAAGTCAAGTGCAACACCCACTTTCCGATCCAATTGATTCAGCACAACATCTGCCATTTCATCGGGAGAGTTCAACAATTCCCAGGGGTAGTACATGTTCTCCAAAAGCAATTCCATGCCCGCATCACGGACTTCTTGTTCAATCGTAGCAATCGATTCAATCATATAGGGTATATAATTTGCCCTACGTTGATCGAATTCGCTTTTGGCTTCTTCGTACAAAGGATGACCAACTTTCAAGTAATCGTACCAACCGATATCCCCACCGTGCATGACAACTCGTTCAGCCCCAATCGCAATTGCAAACCTTAGATTTCGCCTTAATACTTGTAAAGCAGCAAAACGGATCTCAGGAACCAAAGAAGCATAATTAATATCGACAAAATCAAAATGAACGCAAAGGTGGATTGGATAGCGAGCATATACTTTCTCTACCACCTTCATCAAGTCAACAAGTTCAGACTGCCAGGAGCCTACCTCCAACCAGCTGAATATCCCTGGTTCAAACAAATGCTGAGCCAGGATTTCTAGAGTTTTACCCTGATCTGGAGAATTGAAACCAAAAGTAACCATTTTTCTATCTCTCTTTTATTTAAACTGAGGTAAATATGCGCTGTTGACATCCAGGTAAGAATCCACTAACGACTTGGCAAGGTCGAAGGAGCAAATCAATGGATGTAATGTCAAAGCACGTACAGCTATTTCTCGTGAACCAGATAATGAGGCATCAACCGTCAAGCGCTCGTATGCCTTGATGGTCTGAACTAGGGCTAAAGATTGGCGATGCAGTGGTATCGTTGGTAATGGAACAATAATGCCATCCTTAATCATGCAGTTTAATTCCGCCACATCATCCGGGTGTAAACCCGGAAATTTATCACTTACAGGTAAGTTCACAATCACTTCCTTAGGTTGGTTATGTATCAACGCTTTCATAATATCCAACGCAACCCCGGCATAACCAAAACCATGCGCTACAATTTCCTCTCGCGGGGGTAGTTTTTCAATCTTCTTAAGAGCACCACGCTCAATACGCAAATAAGTTTCTTCACGTCGGTTCATATATTTTGCCAAAGCGAGTACCAATCCATCATGATCAGTAGCGGGAATCTGAGCAACTTCTTTCTGGAACTCCGTGTCAATCCTGCATAAGAATTCGCCACGGGTCTCTTCGGCTTTAAGTTGATTTGCCAACGCAAGATTGCGATAATAAAAATAATACAGATACTCATTCGGTACAGCCTGAAGCATGGAGATTAAATCTTCGGAATACAAAAATTGTTTGGAAATTGCTTCGCGCTTCTCTTTACTCGCCAAAAGCTCGGGAATCAAATCTATACCTCGGTATTCAATACGGGAAGCCCATCCTAGGTGGTTTAAACCTGAATATTTCAACATCATATCTTCTGGATCTATTCCAAAGACTTTTGCAATGCGGGTGCGCATGGTCATTGGGTGATCGCAAATGCCTACAGTATGGTGTTGGCGTACGGTGAATAACCCTTGTGTAACGATACTGGAGGGGTTGGTGAAATTAATTAACCAAGCGTTTGGAGCGACTTCATCCAGCAATTTAGCATATTTGATCATCGCAGGTATGCTGCGCAGTGCAGAGCTAAAACCAACGGCACCGGTAGTTTCCTGTCCAATAACATTATGCTTTAATGCAATACGTTCATCACGAGCCCGCGCTTCTTCTAGCCCAACACGGATGGAAGCTAAGACGAAATCAGCGCCAGTAAAAGCCTCGCGGGCCGTCTTAGCAATCTCCAAACGCACATCCGAGGTATCTTCGAGGAGTGCATGTGTCAAGGTTTCAGCCATTATTAAGCGTTGCTCATCAATATCATAGAATGTGATCACATCCAAGTTTAAGGATTTACGATTTTGATACAATAAGCTTACTAAAGAAGGAGTGCGCGCACTACCTGCGCCGAGAATAACTATTTTCATTGTGTTATGCTCCTGATAATAAATTTTGTATTGCCGTCCTATTTGACCGAGATAATTTCCTAATCCATCTTAACCAGCTTTTACTGTTGGACTATTTAAGAGATGGGCTCATCTATAGGCGTTCTTGAGCCATATGATTCTTCTTTCCGTTGATGAATAATTCCCTCCACTTTTCCTTGGTACTGCCCAATCAACCATAGTATATGCACCACGTTTTAGCTACCTGAAAACCTTGTATGGCTTGAATTGGCTTTTGGAAAAATTGCGCGTTATTAAACCTCACGATAAGGGGTTGGATCTCTTCAGGAGTGAATTTGTCAAACGATAAAGGGGACATTTACTGCCTTTCATAGTTAGTATAGTTTTAGTTAATTTCTACTATCCTGGCTTTCATGAATTTCATTTTTCCAATAAATCCAATCACGTTGGAAGATCTGTAACCGGATAGTAACCTCATCCGTATTACCAAACTGCGCAATAATACTTTCGTTCATCACAGCCATTTCATCGAATATAAGAATGCTTCGATTTCATCGCATTAAATAAAAATTGTGAGAAGTTAATGCTATGCTGAATTTCACGGATTTCAGAACACAGGCTTTCGCAAATCATGGTATTTTCTAATGTTCTGTAAAATTCCTCAAATAATAACCTTTTTGGTTTATGGATTATCACACTTTTTATTTCCATACGCTTTTCCTTGCAACGGCTTATTTGGCATATCAAAGCGTGCATCGCTCGTTATAATCAGAGTAAATCAATCGCTCTTCTTGCCAATAAGCCTTGTCTGCTCAAGACACTTCTGCAATCTCCAATCCAAAAGTTGGGATTCCCTGCTCAGTTATGTATGAGTATGGGAGGTAGGTTCGATAATTTATAGCAATTGTATGTTTATTGGTTGGAAAATCTACTCGGTTTTCGCCATCTAAAATTATCTTTCCATAGTCAAAGCTATCCAAAATTGCCATCATGCATAAAGGTATAGTTTTTCTACAACCGTTCTGGTAAATCCATGTCATAAATTACTTTTTTCCCATCACAAGTTCAAGGTCTTTAATAACCTTGTGTTCACCAAATTTCATTTGGATAATAATCAATGTATAAAAAGTCATAATATATCTCCAGCCTAATGTAAAGAAGCTACCTGTTCTTTTGATACTCGCCTACCAACCGCTAACACAATGACAGAAGCAATTGTTACAACGACAAAATAAATTACGGTCAAGGCGCTAGTCAGATGTCCTTCTTTATTGATTGCTATATACAAGTACATTTGTAATGTTTTAAATCGAGTTCCAACCAATAAATTGACCAAAGTAAATTCACCTAAGATGCTGGCAAAGGTCAAAAGGCTACCGCTAATAATTCCTGGAATGATGTTGGGAAATATGACTTGGAAAAATGTCTCTGGTATGGTAGCGCCCAATGACTGGGCTGCTTCTGTTAATACTTTACCATCAATTGCATCTAGAGCATTTGCAATTGAATAATACATCAACGGTAAAGAAATAGACACATAAGAAAACACCAATAAGATAATCGTTCCAGAAATTTTGATTGGGGGATGGGAATAAATTTGAATAAGTCCCAAAGCCATAATAACACCCGGCATGATAAAAGGTAACAAGGTTGAAAGGCGCATTAAAGATTCAAGCTGTGGAAATATTAACCGGATGACATAAGCCGTTGGCGTAACCAAAAACAAGGTGGCTATCACAGTGATTAGCCCAACAATAAAAGAGCGAACGATTGCCATTTGGACTGCAGGATCATCAATAGTATCAAGATACCATTTTGCTGTATAGCTAGAAGGAAAGGGCTCACCCGGTTTCCATACATCTGATATGGAGAACAACAGGACTGCAATGATTGGTATTACCAGATAAAGTGTAATTAAAAGCAAGGTAAAAAAGATGAGAAAGCGCGACCCTTTCATTTCAACCATCTCCTCGCGCGTTGATTCATCTTTTGGTAGACAACCAAGCTACTAAACATAATCGTTGCCATGAGGATCGCCAGCGCATCTGCTCGGTTTAAATTTGGATTGACCTCGCTGACCAAAGACCGCGCTAGGCGAATAGTTACTAGGTTATAGGTCCCAGTGGTTAAAGCCTGGGCTGTGGCATATGCGCCAAAGGCATTGGCAAACAAAATTACAAACGATGCAATTACTGCTGGAGCAATCACAGGGATACCAATGTATTTCCAAAATTGCCAATCCGTTGCTCCTAGATTTTTACTCGCCTCAAACCATTCTTTCTTCAATCCGTAAAACGATGGGAAAATCAGGATGGTTGCCAAAGGAATTTGAAAATATAAATACACCAGTGCCAGACCGGTTGCTGAATATAGTGTAAAATGATCATACAAATTAAAGTGAAGAAACTTGGAAAGCAATACTGTTAATGTTCCATTCATCCCAAATAAAATTGCAAACGCGAAGGCCAATGGAACACCCGCAAAGTTGGATGTTAGATTGGTAATGACAATCATAATAGAGCGAATCCAAGATGTTGTCTGGCTGATTGCATAAGATGCAAGAACACCAATTACCGCACCTAAAATTGCGGAAAAAACAGATAGCCAGATACTATTTATAAATGCTTGCAAATCATAACGGCTGGTTAGAATTTTTTGATAGTTGGCTAAGCTGAATGAACCATGATCCAAGAAACTGCCAAACAAAATCATAATAGCAGGTAACCCTAAAAAGCAAAAAACAACCACAAAGAATGGTAGTATGGAAATTAAAGCACCAAATTTCCCCTGAAGTTTAAATATCTTCCAGCGAAACAACCAACCAATATCCTGATTTTTTTGATCAATCATAGAAGTGTTTTTCATGCATTGATAGTGGTTTGCAAACAGGGGCTTTGGACCCCTGTTTGCGTTAAATTTTTAGTTATAGGATTGTGTATAACTATTGAGCCAATACCAAGGATTCCCATTTATCAGCAATACCTTGGCTACTAGTTGCCCAAGCAGCCCAATCGGTGATCGCTTTAGCAGATTTATAGCTCTCCATCGCGGGAAAGATTGTAGCTATATTAGGTGGCAAGGTTACATTGCGGATCGGTCGAGCGCCACCGGTTGCATAAGCAATTTGAGCTTCGTCGCTGTACAGGTAGTTATTAAATGCGCGAGCAGCATTGGGGTGTGGGGCGTACTTGTTGATGACGGAAACATAAGGACCTACAACAGTGCCATCTGATGGAATGACAATTTCCATCGGAACACCTAAATCTTTCTTGTACCCAATTGCGCGGAAGTCCCAAATGATGGAAATGGGAGCTTCACCCTTTTGAATATTAGCGGGGTTGGTTTCAACCGCTATCAAATTTCCAGATTTCTTCAATTGGGCAAAGTATTCATACCCCTTGGTTAAATCTTTTTCATCACCACCATTCGCAAAGGTAGCGGCCAATAATGCAAATTGGCCCTGAGCACCCTGACGGGGATCGTCCATCGCAACCATATTTTTGTATTCGGGTTTTAACAGGTCAGCAAAGCTCTGTGGCACATTCTTGACCAAATCAGTGCGGACTGCGAAAGCAATCGTGCCCAGATATTCAGCGCACCAGTATCCATTGGGATCTTTTGCCCAATCAGGTATTTCATTCCAGAAAGCATTCTTGAATGGAGCAACTATACCCATTTCCACAGCTTTAGGGCCAAAGGCAATACCGATATCACCAACATCAGCAACCGGTGCATCCTTTTCGGCCTCGAATTTGCTCAATTCCTCCTGGCTGCCCATATCGGTATCTTCATGGGTTATGCCATACATAGCGGTGAATTTACCCCAAATCGTGCCTAGATTTGCCCAGTCGTCAGGCATTCCATAGCTCACAATCTTACCTTCAGCTTTGATTTTTTCAGCCATTTTTTCTTCAGTGAGTTTTGTGCCACTAGCTGTTAGGTAAACTGTCTTTCCATCCTCGACCTTTGCAGACACAACGGTCTCGTCGACTGGTACCGTTGCTTCTTTTTTTGCCCCACAGGCAGTAAGCATCATTGAAATAATTGAAACAACCAATAACGCCATAAACCATTTGTGCTTCATTTTGTTTCTCTCCATTTCTATATAAAATATGTGTGAATTAGTAAATCTTGGGTTTAAGACTGTTTTCCGAAATTAATCACCTCCTCATCTTTGAATAATAGGACACCAAACAAATTACTACTGGTAATGGGCAGCACATAACAGATTTGAGTAAGATAAAAAAACTGTTTCAAGCAAAATAACTCTTTATTTATTTCAAATTACTTAATCCATTGATCAATTGTGTAGCGAGCACGATCACTACGGCTTAAAGTAACATTGGTTTCTATTGGGATTTCTCCCTCTTGATACACAATTGATTCTTCTCGCAACGCTAACGAACCATCCATTACCTGGAGAATTTGCGCCTCCGATGAGGTTAATCGGACAGGCTCAATTTGCTGATGGATATGGCGAATTTTTACATGATAACGTTTTGACAATAGCTCAAATAAAGACCCAGATAAATCCTCTTGTATCAGGTTTTCAAAAAAACCAACGGGTAAATAGCTGGTCGAAAGCGCAATCGGCTCATCGTTTCCTAATCGTACTCGCACAATCCGATATAATGGAGTACCCAAAGTCACCTGCAAATGACTTGCCTGGGGGGCGTCTGCTTTGACAATATTTGCACTAATCACGCGAGAACCGGGAGAGATACCCAAGCGCCGCATCATCGCTGAAAAGCCAAGTTCCTGTAAATCATGATCCAACTTTCTGGCTGCGATAAATGTTCCCCGTCCTTTTTGGCGATAGACAACACCTTCCTGGTTCAATTCCTGATAGGCTCTTTTGACTGTGATGCGACTTAAGCCATATTTAACACATAATTCTTCTTCAGTAGGCAATGAAGCACCGGGGGGTAACGTTCCAGACTGTAAACCATCTTCTATCCATTGTTTTAGATTATTTTTGAGTTGAGCCCATAAGGGAAGAGGATCATTTCGGTCCAGGATCAAGTCCATTTTTATTTACTCCATAAAATTTAGTAAATAATACTATGATATATTAATATATTGGTATACCAAATATATCATAATAAAATATATTTACCTAGTGACATATGTCATGATTCACCTAAATCTTAGGATTTTAACAAAGAACTACATTGCTTATTGGCTCAGGTTTTTGACAAAATTTATATGGTAATCTTTCTTTCAACGGTCTAGATACAAATAGTTAGATGCCGTTACTAAAAGTAATATAATGCTTTGATCTAAATTTCTTGAAAAAGGGACTTGTTTACCTGAGTATAATAAAACTCAAATTCCTAATTACTTCAAAGAATCATTAATTTTAAAATATCTAATTGGTAGGAATAAATGAGCATTCAATATTTTAAATATTGGATTCAGAGAATATTCTTCATCGGTGAATTCTCGTGGATAACCATCATATCCTGCGTTTGGCAGCAATTGTGATGAGAAAAGCACAGATGGGCGCACAGGTATCTGTACTTGTATAAAAGATTGAATTACTCTCAATTTCATAATACTTTCAAGCGAATAGAAACATAATACAAAAAGAAGTCTATATAAATCAATCGCGTAATTTAAGTTTATTGCTAGCAAAGTGGATGGTATATTAATAACATATGACCAATATGTCATCGAATGGATAAAGAAATATCAATGTAACATATTGTAATAATTTGTAAATTATTCCAAACAAGAATTTGGCGTTAGTGTCTTTGCTAATGGTGTAAATTCATCTTATAAGTCTTGAGGGTTCATTCATTTTTATTTTATAGTAGCAAATGTCAATAGTCCTGATTATGCCTGTTGTTCAGCAAATTTGACACCTAGAAAATGTTCAAACAAAAAGTCACTTAGTAACAACAAGAGAATCCCAGATATAAAATTACGCAATATAATCCTTCTCTAAATACGCAATACAAGGGGCATTGTATTGCGTTAATCCCTTAAAAACGCACGAAAATAAGCCATTTTATGCCAATTATCCCCCTAAAAATACGCAATACAATCCTGTTCCTACTAATCTGGGATATATTTCTCTGAGATAAAGATTTAAACTTTTTACCAAAATCATCAAAATTGTCAATCCAGTATTTTTTGCGTGTCAAAAAAGTCCGATGTTGCTGGTTTTAATAATAGTCTGACAGGTATTGTATGCTCAGTTTCTTTGGGGTCAACGTTTAATCAGGCATGCCTTCTCTGCAATAACTACCGCTTTACCAATCGATCGTTTATCTTTGTATCTAGCAACAATCTCGATTTTAGTCAGTTTAATTAATAGCAACTATCAATAATGAGTATATAATGTTTATATATTCAGTTTTTGCCAAAAAGCAGGTACTATGGAAAACTTGCCACAAGTTCTCACAATCGAAGAAGCATCACGGTATCTTCGAATTCCTCTTTCCACTCTTTACAAACTCGCCCAAGAAGGCAAAATCCCTTGCCAGAAAGTCGGAAGACACTGGCGGTTTAGAAAAGAAACGATAGATCACTGGTTGGATGAAAGGTCTGTTCTAATAAACAAATCTGCTTCAGATTAGTCGTAGGAAAAGGAATATGATGTTATGGAGAGGAACTTCCAACACGTATTGCAACTTGAGAAACAACCCAATAGGGGGAATACATGAATGTATTTGACCTTCGTAACTCACTGATACAAGATTATTCATCTTACATTTCCAGTTTTATTAGTATTCGTGATCCAAAAATAAAAGAATATGTAAATCAGTGCATCGATAAGGGTTTATTATGGCCGGATCCTTTGATTCAACTAAATCCTACCTTTGAACCTGGACAATGGATTGACGACCTGAGTAATGAAGGTGTGCTACACAAAGAATGCAAACGGATATTTCGCGACAAACATACAAGTGACGATTTCGGCGAACCGTTACGTTTGCACAAGCATCAGGAAGATGCGGTCAGAACCGCCCGAGAAGGTCATAACTATATTCTCACAACAGGAACTGGATCTGGAAAAAGCCTAGCGTATATCATCCCAATTGTCGATTACGTGCTGCGAAATGGGAGTGGCAAAGGCGTTCAGGCAATCATTGTCTATCCAATGAATGCATTGGCGAACAGCCAAAAGGGAGAATTGGAGAAATTCCTTAAATTTGGTTATCCAGATGGAAAGGGACCAGTCACCTTTGAGCGGTATACCGGTCAGGAAAATGATCAGGAAAAAAACCGCATCATGTCGAATCCACCGGATATCTTGCTTACTAATTATGTTATGTTGGAATTGATCTTGACTCGTCCCGAAGAGCGAAAGACTCTGGTTAATGCTGCGCAAGGATTAAAATTCCTAGTCCTCGATGAACTGCATACTTACCGAGGACGCCAAGGAGCAGATGTATCCATGCTCGTTCGGCGGGTACGAGAGGCTTTACATGCCAACCATTTACAGTGTATAGGCACCTCAGCTACACTTGTAGGTGCAAGTAGCCTGGAACAGCAGCGTGTTGAGATTGCCCGTGTTGCATCAATATTATTTGGTGATACAGTTCGCGCTGAAAATGTCATTGGAGAAACTCTTCGTCGGGCAACAAAAGAATATCCACTTAATGATGAGTTATATATTGCTGAACTTAAGTCGAGTATCCAAAATCTTCGTTTGCCTAACACCTATGAGGAGTTCATTCACCACCCCCTGGCAAGCTGGGTTGAGAGCAGACTAGGTTTAAGGACAGATGAAGAAAGCGGTCGTCTGGTACGTGCCCTACCTAAAAGCCTAACCGGGAACGACGGTGCTGGGTCTGAATTGAGTCATCTCACCGGTTTACCAGAAGAAATCTGTGTTAAGGCTCTCCAAACAATTTTGTTAAAGGGATATTCAATTGTCAAACCGGGGACGAATTTTCCGGCTTTTGAATTTCGATTACACCAATTTATCAGCCGGGGCGACACAGTCTATGCCTCAGTGGAAGCTGAAGAGGATCGCCATGTCACAGTATATGGACAAAAATTTGTCCCTGGGGAGCGTGATAAGGTTCTGCTCCCACTCGCTTTTTGTCGTGAGTGTGGCCAGGAGTATTACGTTGTTTGGCGAACGATTGACCATGAAAGCGGATCCGAACTATTTCTTCCACGCGAGCTCAACGAAAACAGAGAATCCGATAGCGGTGAACCAGGATTTCTTTATCTAAATCAGGAAAATCCCTGGCCGGAAGACAATTATGATGCTATTGACCGGCTTCCAGATGATTGGATTGAAGAAATTAATGGCGAATTGGTTATCAAGAAAAGCCAGCGGAGAAACCTCCCCGAAGTGATCAGTGTTAGTCTAGATGGTAAAAAAGGTGAGGGTGGTCAACGAGTGGCTTATTTGAAAGCACCCTTTCGTTTCTGCCTCCATTGCGGCGTGTCTTATGGAGCTCGCCAATCCTCTGATTTTGCAAAACTTACCGAACTCAGTTCGGGTGGTCGCTCCACGGATACAACTATTCTCAGTATGTCATTGATACGTCAACTGAGAAATGATCAAGATTTATTACCAAAAGCTAGAAAACTGCTCAGTTTTACCGATAACCGGCAAGACGCATCGCTGCAAGCTGGTCATTTCAATGATTTTGTAGAAATTGCGTTGTTACGTTCAGCTTTATATCAAGCGGTGAAAGCTAACGAACATACGGGAATTTCTCATGATGTCTTGACAATGAGGGTATTTCAAGCTTTGGACCTTCCGGTCGAGCGCTATGCGAGTGACCCTGACGTTCGCTTTGCTCAGAAGGCTGAAACAGACCGAGCCTTACGTGAAGTTTTGGGATACAGAATTTATCGTGACCTTAAACGTGGGTGGCGTATTACTTCCCCTAATCTTGAACAATCCGGTTTACTTAAAATTGAATACGCTTCTTTAGAAGAATTATGCGCTGCGGAAGATGTCTGGCAGAATTCGCATGCAGCGCTAACCTCCGCAACCCCGGAAACCAGAATGCGGGTTGCCCGAGTTTTGTTGGACTATATGCGTCGTGAACTGGCGATCAAGGTATCCTATCTCGATCCAGGAGCACAAGAAAGTTTATGTCAGCTTAGCAGTCAACGATTGATTGCTCCTTGGGCGATAGATGAAAATGAAATATTAGAGCATTCTTCTATCTTATTCCCAAGACGAAAACTAGGCGACCGGGATGAATATGGCGGTAATCTTTATCTCTCCCCCCGGGGTGGGTACGGACAATTCTTACGCAGGAGTACGACTTTCCCAGAATATCACGAACACATCTCTTTAGAAGAAACCGAAACATTAATCGATCAAATCCTCAATAGCCTGCGTATCGCAGGCCTGGTAGAAAAAGTTGTCGATGAAAAGGATGATGTTGGTCATAAACCAGGTTATCAATTACTCGCTTCCGGGATGATTTGGAAAGCTGGTGATGGGAAAATAGCCTTTCACGATCCGATTCGAGTGCCACGTATGCCTGAAGGTGGGGGGAAGACGAATGAGTTTTTTGTAAATTTTTACAAAACGGTGGAAAAACAAATTTTGGGTATCGAAGCTCGAGAACATACTGCTCAAGTACCCTCCACGGAACGTGAAAGCCGTGAAGAAAGATTCCGTAATGGGGACTTACCAATTCTATACTGTTCCCCTACCATGGAGTTGGGGATAGATATCTCCGAGCTTTACGTAGTCAATATGCGGAATGTACCACCTACTCCTGCCAATTATGCACAACGCAGTGGACGCGCTGGTAGACGCGGACAACCAGCACTGGTTTTTACTTATTGCACTATCGGCAGCCCTCACGACCAGTATTATTTCAAACGTCCCGGATTGATGGTCTCGGGAGCAGTTACCCCACCCAGGATTGATCTAATGAATGAAGATCTGATACGCAGCCACGTCCAGGCGATTTGGTTGGCAGAATCCGGTTTAAGCCTGGGTACTTCTTTGAAAGATTTGCTTGATCTTTCTGATCCATCCAAGTTACCCTGTCTTGATTTTGTTCAGGATGCGTTAAATTCACAAGCTAACCGCGCTAAAGCAAAACTGAAAGCTCAGGCAGCGCTTCATGATATTGAATCAAAATTAGTTCAAACGGATTGGTGGAATGAGGGTTGGTTAGATAGCGTACTTTCACAAATTGACCTTCAATTCAACCAGGCTTGTGAAAGATGGCGAAATCTTTATCGAGCTGCCCTCAACCAACTGGAAGTGCAGCACAGAATTATCAAGGATGCCAGCCGTTCTACTGGGGATAAAAACCAGGCAAGGCGGTTATATCAAGAGGCAAATAGCCAGTTGGAATTATTAACTGAATCGGAAAATATTGTTCAATCCGACTTTTATTCGTATCGTTACTTTGCTAGCGAAGGTTTCTTGCCGGGTTACAGTTTCCCACGCCTGCCACTTTCGGCTTATATTCCTGCCCGGCGTATTCGAAGTCAGGGAGATGAATTCCTGTCACGCCCACGTTTTCTAGCAATCTCAGAGTTCGGTCCACGTTCCATTATTTACCATGAGGGATCGCGCTACATCATCAACAAGGTGAACTTACCTGTTTCAGACACAGGTGAAGGATTTGCTGTACTACGCGCTAAGCAATGTCCAAACTGTGGATACTTGCATCCAATTACCAATGGTGATGGGCTAGATCGCTGCGAACGCTGTGGAACCTTGCTGGAAGCTCCAATGAACAATCTCTTCCGTTTGCAGAATGTTTCCACCAAGCGAAGGGACCGCATCTCTTCAGATGAAGAAGAACGCTTGCGTCAAGGATACGAACTACGTACAGCCATTCGCTTTGCGGATCATGGTGGTGTCATCTCCGCCCGTAATGCAGAAATTCATTACCAGGGAAAATTAATTGGAAAACTGACTTATGGTAATTCAGCTACATTGTGGCGGATTAATTTGGGCTGGCGAAGGCGCGCCAATCCGCAGCAATATGGATTTATTCTCGACACTGAGAGAGGTTATTGGGCGCGCAAAGAAGATGATCAGACAGCAATTGAAGCGGATGATCCCATGTCACCCCGAACCATGCGGGTGATTCCTTTCGTCGAGGATCACAAGAACTGCTTACTGTTCGAGCCGTATCCAGGATTAGATCTGGCACAGATGGCGTCCTTGCAAGCTGCGCTGAAGAATGCAATTCAAGTGGAATACCAGCTTGAAGACAGCGAAATTACTGCGGAACCGTTGCCAAGCGCTGATGAACGTCATTTGATCCTATTTTATGAATCTGCCGAAGGAGGCGCTGGAGTTTTACGGCATCTAGTTGATGATCCGGGCGCATTTGCCAGAGTAGCTGCCCAGGCATTACAAGTCTGCCATTTTGATCCACAGACTGGCGAAGATTTGCGACATGCTCCCAATGCAAAAGAAGATTGTGAAGCAGCCTGTTATGACTGTTTGATGAGTTACTACAATCAAATGGATCACCTTCATCTAGACCGGCAGACGATCAAAGAATATCTCCTGCAGTGCAGCAAAAGTACATCAACATGTTCTCCTCAGACCATCTCCAGAGCCGAACATTTTCAATCCTTGCTGAATCTCTGTCAATCAGATCTTGAGAGAGAATGGTTAACTTTCATAGAGAGAAGCAATTTGCGATTACCGAGCCATGCACAACAGCTTTTGGAAGCCTGTAATACACGTCCTGATTTCTTTTACGAGCGGGAACACGCTGCGATCTACGTCGATGGTCCCCATCACATCTATCCCGAAAGACAACATCGTGACCAGTCCCAGCAGGAATGCATGGAAGATCTCGGATATACTGTTATTCGTTTTTCCATAATAGATGATTGGGATCAAATCATCAAACGATACCCCTCTATTTTCGGAGGCAGTTCACCATCATGACTTACTCTGTTGGTTCCCTTGTCAAAACACGTGGCCGCGAATGGGTTGTACTACCCGACTCCACAGATGATCTTCTGGTATTAAGACCATTAGGCGGTTCTGATGATGAAATTGCCGGTATTTATCTCCCATTGGAACCAGTAACTCCTGCAACCTTTGACCTCCCTGATCCAGCACAAGTTGGGGACTACCGCTCAGCGCAATTGTTGCGCGATGCAGTCAGGCTTGGTTTTCGTTCCAGCGCTGGACCGTTCCGCTCTTTTGCGCGGATTGGCTTTGAACCGCGTCCCTTTCAGCTTGTTCCATTGCTGATGGCACTCAAACTCGACCCAATTCGACTTTTAATCGCGGATGACGTTGGTATTGGCAAAACCATTGAAGCCGGGCTGATTGCCAGGGAACTACTGGATCGCGGGGAAATATCCCGTATGGCAGTTCTCTGTCCACCACCTTTAGCTGAGCAATGGCAGTCTGAATTTCGAGAGAAGTTTCATATTGAAGCAGAATTGGTTCTCCCATCCACTGCGGCGCGTTTGGAACGTAATCTTAGTTTGGGCGAATCACTTTTCGAGCGTTATCCCTTTGTAATCGTCTCGATGGACTATATTAAATCCGATCGACGACGAGAAGAATTCAAGCGTGCCTGCCCTGAATTTATCATCGTTGATGAAGCCCATACTTGTGCATACGGCGCTGAAAGAGGGGGACGCCACCAGAGATTTGAAATGGTGAAGGGTCTGGCTCAGAATCCTGATCGGCATATCGTCCTTGTAACTGCCACACCGCATAGTGGAAATGAAGAAGCGTTCCGTTCTTTACTCACTTTTCTGGATAAACAATTTGAAGACTTACCCGAAGACCTGACCGGAGAGGAAAATTTACATCACCGCAAACGTCTCGCCCAGCACTTTATCCAGCGCCGACGCGGTGACATTCAGAATTATCTGGACTCCAAAACCACCTTTCCGAGTCGTGAAGATCGTGAAGATGCGTACAAACTCAGTGCGGATTACAAGCGGTTGTTTGAACGGGTGTTGGATTACGCCCGGGAATCTGTTTTAGATTCCACTGGTGGGCAATTTCATCAGCGAGTACGCTGGTGGTCTGCGTTGGCTTTATTACGCTCCCTTGCCTCCAGCCCTGCAGCAGCGGCAGCAACCTTGCGTAATCGTGCTGCGCCAGCCGAAGCGGAAAGTCCGGAAGAAGCCGATGAAATTGGCCGCCGTACAATTCTCGATATTGTTATAGATGAATCCGCAGATGGCTCTGATGTTATCCCCGGCTCTGATCCCGGTGGGGAAGAGGATGAAGGACAACGTAACCGCCGCCGCTTGTTGGATATGGCACGGGCTGCCGATGATTTATTAGGTGAGAAAGACGAAAAGCTGAAAAAAGCGGTTGACCTGATCAAAGGCCTTCTAAACGATGGCTACCAACCGATTATTTTCTGCCGTTTCATTCCAACCGCTGAGTATGTTGCAGATGAACTTCGTAAGCGTTTACCAAGAGACGTTGAGGTGATGGCAGTCACGGGGCTATTGCCTCCTGAATTACGAGTAGAAACCATTCAACAACTTTGCGAAGCCAGGAAACATGTTTTGGTTGCTACGGATTGCCTGAGCGAAGGCATCAATCTGCAGGAACATTTTAATGCCATCCTGCATTATGACCTATCCTGGAATCCCACACGTCACGAACAACGGGACGGCCGGATAGACCGATATGGTCAGCCCAGTCCAACCGTGCGGGTTATTACCTATTATGGCATTGACAACCAGATTGACGGTGTAGTGTTAGATGTATTGCTGCGCAAACATCGAACCATTCGCAACTCATTGGGCATATCTGTGCCAGTTCCGGTAAATACCGAACAGGTAGTCGAAGCGATCTTCGAAGGATTGCTTCTAAAATCCAATCCGAATGATTCGCAAGGCTATTTGCCTGGTTTCGAGGAGTACATTAAACCGCAAAAAGACGAATTGTACGGAAAATGGGAAGCCGCCTCGGAACGTGAAAAACGTTCGCGAACGCTATTTGCGCAAGAAACGATCAAAGTGGAAGAAGTTGCCCGTGAATTGCACGCTGTGCAGGCTGCCATTGGGTCTGGAGTGGATGTCGCTGATTTCACCCGCCGGGCACTGGCAGCTTTTGGTGCCCAGGTCAGGAGGAGCATGCGCGAAAGTGTGATACCCAAAAAAGAACCAAAGGATAACCATAATCTGGCGTCTCTGGCAACTTTCGACGAGGACGTTTTGGAAGTAGACCTGACCGAGGCATCCTCCGCCCTAAAAGACGTTTTGGCGCAATCTTCGGGGTTTGATCTTGCCAATCCAAAATTCAGATTTCGTTTCAGCCAGCCGGTGCGGGAAGGTGAACGCTATCTACAACGAACGCATCCTTTTGTGGAAACGCTTGCCAATCATGTTCTTGAAACTGCCCTCGACCCGCTTTCGGGTGATGCAGTGCGTTACCCAGCCGCCCGACGCTGCGGAGCCATCCGTACCAAAGCGGTGGATAGACGTACGACATTGCTATTGGTACGATTCCGTTATCACATTATCCAAATACGGAATAACATTGAAAAGCCTTTGCTTGCTGAAGATTGCCGTCTGCTTGCTTTCTCCGGCAGTCCGCAAAACGCGGTCTGGCTGGATGAAAATGATGCTGAAAAACTTCTTCTAGCCCAACCAGATGGCAATATCACTGCTGAGCAGGCTACCGAGTTTGTGGGAAGAGTCGTTGATGGATTTGAATTCCTCCGCGATCATCTGAATCAAGCTGCCATTCAACGGGGTGAGGAATTGCTGGAAGCGCATCAGCGGGTACGGTTGGCGACCAGATCTCGAAATGTACGCTATCGGGTGGAAGCGCAGTTGCCGCCGGATGTATTGGGAATTTACATCTATCTACCGGTAATATAAATCCCTAACAAAATCGCAAAGGTCGCCAGGAATGCATGAAAACGATTTAGCGAAGATTATGGAATTACAAGGATCGTCGATGGACTTGAAGAATAAAAAAACTTTGCACCTTTGCGTGAGATAACCTATGCAAACTCGTAACCGAAACACCTTCACCACTATCCACAGCGAAGGAGCGCTGCTCCCTGTTGATTTGCTTCAACGCATCAGTGAGAACGACAAAAACCTGGAAGGACTCAACCCGGAGAGCTACCATTTGGCGCCTGGCGAAAAGCTCAATGAAGCCATCAGCCGCTCTTGGAACCGGCTAAGCGGATTGTGGGGTGCCTTTCAAGCGGCGCGTAGTCGGCTGGGAGAAGGCGACCCGGGTACTACTATCACGCGTGAGCGCTGGTTATTGCCTTTGTTTCAGGAATTGGGGTTCGGCCGTTTGAGCACATCCAAAGCAGTTGAAATTGAAGGAAAATCTTATCCCATCTCACACCACTGGCAAAATGTTCCCATCCATTTGGTGGGGTGTGGGATTGCATTGGATAAACGGACGCCCGGCGCGGCAGGCGCTTCACGGACCAGCCCGCACAGCCTGATGCAGGAATACCTCAACCGATCCGATGATGTTCAGTGGGGCGTGATCTCGAATGGATTAAGCCTGCGTATCCTGCGGGATAATGCCGCCCTCACCCGCCAGGCATATCTCGAATTTGACCTTGAAGCGATGTTTGAGGGGGAGATCTACTCCGACTTTGTCTTATTATGGCTGGTTTGTCATCAATCCCGCTTTGAAACCACCGAGAAAAAAACCGAGTGCCTTCTGGAGAAGTGGTCAAAGAGCGCCCTGGAGCGCGGTACGCGCGCGCTGGATGACCTGCGCCGCGGGGTGGAAGAAGCCATTATCAGCCTGGGGCAGGGATTTTTGCAGCACCCGCTGAATGGAGCGCTGCGCAGCCGGTTAAAAAATGGCGATCTTTCCGCTCAGGATTACTATCGCCAGCTCTTACGCCTGGTGTATCGGTTGATTTTCCTCTTTGCAGCAGAAGACCGCGAGCTGCTGCTGCTACCGGACGCAACCGTAGAAGCCCGCCAGCGATACCAGAAGTACTATTCCACAGCCCGTTTACGAGCTTTAGCCCAAAAACAGCGCGGCAGCCGCCACCACGACCGCTATGAAGCGCTGCGTCTGGTGATGACCTTGCTAGGTTCGGATAAAGGCTGCCCGGAGCTGGCTATTCCAGCTTTGGGTGGATTCCTGTTCGACCCCCATTCTACGGCTGACCTCAATGACGCGAAACTGGATAACCAGGCTTTGTTAAGCGCCGTGCGCAGCCTGGCTTTCATTACCGAAGGGAACACCCGCCGAGCGGTGGATTATCGCAACCTGGGACCGGAAGAACTGGGCAGTGTGTACGAATCGCTTTTGGAACTGCATCCCCTGCTGAATACCGATGCGGGAACTTTCCAGTTAACCAGCGCCGCGGGGAACGAAAGGAAAACAACCGGCAGTTATTACACGCCCTCCAGTTTAATCCAGGTTCTGTTGGACTCCGCTTTGGATCCAGTAATCGAGCAGGCGCTTGAAAATGTTCCCCGCCAAGACGCAAAGAGCGCCAAGGTTATTTCAGAGACTGGAGAAACCTTCACGGCCCTGGCGGCTTTGCGAGAGAAAACCCTGCTCGATCTGAAAGTCTGCGACCCAGCCATGGGAAGCGGGCATTTTTTGATCGCGGCGGCGCACCGCATCGCCAACCGTCTGGCGCAGGTACGCGCCGGGGATAACGAACCCTCTCCCAATGAGAACCGCCGGGCATTGCGGGATGTGATCCGCCACTGTATTTATGGTGTGGATATCAACCCGATGGCGGTGGAACTGTGCAAGGTGAATTTATGGCTGGAATCGCTCGAGCCGGGTAAGCCGCTTTCCTTCCTCGACGCTCACATCAAATGCGGTAACAGCCTGGTGGGCGTTGGTCCGGGGATGAACCTAAATGAACTTGAGGTGCCGGATGAGGCGTTCAATCCGCTCACCGGAGACCACAAACCCACCGCGTCTTTATTGAAAAAACGCAATAGACGGGAACGCCAAGGGCAAGAAAGCCTGTTTGTGACGGTACTCAAAACCAAAGAGGATCTGGATCGGTGGCTGGCAGAACGCACGCGCGCCGTAGATGCTATGCCTGAAGACAGCGCTGCGGATGTGCAGGCTAAAGCGGAGGCATACCAGCAGATCAATCAATCAGCTGAGCACCGCCGCCAGCGTCAGATCGCCGACCTGTGGACGGCGGCGTTCTTCTGGCAGATCAAGGAGGCCAACGGTACATCATACGAGATGATTGCACCCACGCATGGACAGCTGCGTCGGCTGCGCGAGGGACGCCCGCCGCAGCCCGCTTTGCTGGAGGCGGTGGAAAGGCTGAGCCGGTCGCAGGGCTTCTTCCACTG
>Ga0078972_1007177_pt1 | contig 25217 bp, 22 predicted proteins | sample YelNatPaOPGAMG01_FD_67568 | JGI IMG/M metagenome (GOLD analysis project Ga0078972, IMG submission 67568) | Hot spring thermophilic microbial communities from Obsidian Pool, Yellowstone National Park, USA - OP-RAMG-01 (SPADES assembly) (version 2) | ecosystem: Environmental > Aquatic > Thermal...
TTGGGCACAAAGATGTGTGCCATCACAGGCGATTTCAATCGTGTTGATTTTAGCAAGGGCAAAAAGTTGGGCAACGAGATTATGAAAGATTTTCAAGGCAAGGTCGTTGGGGATTAGTTTGTGATTGATAAAGTCGGAGATTGTGCTGGCGCTGGGTGTCTGGCCATAGGAGAAACCGCAGAGGTAGCTGAGGCGGGGTTTTTCTCTCAAAGCGCGGTGGAGGTTATTGACACCGGTGGCTTCGCCTAAGGGAATGAGGAGTAATGCCTTAAGCATCCAGATGAAGTCGTAACCTTTTCGCCCTCTATTAGACTTCCTTTGGGGTTTCAGTTTTTCTACTTCTTGCCAGTTGATGGCGTCAAAGACTTGTTTTATTCTGTCATCGGGTGTGATGGTTTGGGCGATGTAGAAGTCAAGAAAATTGAGTTGTCTGTTTGGCATTTATCTCCTTTGTGTAGTATTATACCCAGAAATAGGGTTGGTGTCAAGAGTTTGTAGTATGCGAGATTATCAAAAGAAGCGTGGGAATAATAAGGGGTAAGTTCGCATTACCTCTTGACGAGGGTTGAAATTGGAGTATAGTCTAAAATAGAAATGGTGAAAAAGCAAATAAAAGGGAGGTGTCTATGAGTGAAAAAAACCCGTCATTCCGGGCCTAAAGGAATGGATGGCGCCACCGGCCAGGGACGGGGTGGATAAAATATATATTGAAATGGTGTTGGAGGTAATGGAAAAAATGGAATCCTTAAAAATGATGAAAAATAGGGTGTTTCGGAATTTCCGAACACCCACATAATTTAACTGATAGGAGGTGCTATGCGAAAGGTTATTAAGGATTCATTCCTGGTTGGATTGGGTATTGTTGCACTTGGTAGGAAAAAACTCACAAAGGTTTATCATAACCTGAAGGCAGAAGGCGAGGCATTGAGGGATGAAATACCTGTTATAAAGCAACGCTGGCAGAGGTTTGAGGCATTCTCAGAGCGAATGGAAACAATAGGACAGAGGATAGCCGAGCGTCTTAATATTGCAACAAAGGCAGAAATCTCTGAATTGAATAAGAAGATTGAAAAAATTTTGAAACATAAGTCTACTAACGAGTAGTGAATTAAAAATAAATGATTATCAACCCCCTGCGCAGGTTCAGCCGGTATTTTGAAATTACCCGTATTTTTTTAAAATACGGATTTGCCGAATATGTAAAGGCGTTCCATCCTGCCTATTTACTTGCCCGGCTTGGCAGCAAAAAGAATGGGGTTGGGATTAGACCTTTACCACTGCGTATAAAATCAGTTTGTGAAGAACTCGGTCCTACATTTATAAAACTGGGTCAGATTGCATCAACGAGGACAGATATCTTCCCTGAAGAATTTACTGAGGCATTATCTGCCTTACAGGACAGTGTCAAGCCCGTGCCTTTTCCTTTGATTAAAGAAATTATTGAGAGTGAACTCGGACCGATAAATAAAATATTCAAAGAATTTAATGAAAAACCGATTGGTTCAGCCTCCATTGCTCAAGTCTATTTTGCAAAATTGAATGATATACCGGTGATTGTAAAGGTGCGCAGACCAAATATTGAAAAGGTTATAGAACTTGATATTGATATGCTCCGGAGAATTGCACGGATTGCTGAAGTGAACATCCCTGGTGTTAAAGAACGGAATCCCCAGGACTTGATTGATACCTTTGCAAGAAATATTTACAAGGAGATAGATTTTTTAAATGAATTAGCAAATGCAGAAAAGTTCAGGGAGAACTATTCCCGTGATCCAAGAATAAGGATTCCCAGAATCTTTAAAGAATTTTCAAGTTCAAAGATTTTGGTTCAAGAATACATTGATGGAATAAAGATTACCGAGATTGATAAACTAAAAGAGAATGGTATCAATCCAAGGATTATTGCACAGAACGGAGCGGATATCTTTTTGAAACAGATATTGATTGATGGATTTTTCCATGCCGACCCCCATCCTGGAAATATATTTGTGACAAGGGACGGTGTGATTGTTCCAATTGATTTTGGAATGGTTGGAAGGATAACTCCCCAGATAAGGGAACAACTTGTGAATTTGGTTCTGGGGGTTATAAATCATGATCCAGGAAGGATAGCGCGTGTCATCATGAAGATTGGGGTAGTTAGTGGAAATGTTGATTATGATACACTCCAGCAAGACATTGCTTATATAATAGAAAAGTTTGAGGGAAGGACAATAAAGAACATTTCGGTAAAGGAATTCGTTATTGACATCAACCGTGTGATTCGACGTTATCATATAAAAATACCCCAGGACTTACTCTATCTGGGTAAAGCACTCTCCCAGCTTGAGATGCTTGGCAGGGAACTTGATGAAGATTTTAATATAATAGATTTTGCAAAGGGTTTTGTAAAAAGGCATAATCTCGGCAGATTGACAATAGAGTTTGTCCTAAATAAAAGCAAGAGATGGTTTGAAGATATGATGGCGACTATATATGAATTACCGGAGAATATAAACTTCTTTTTTGAGACCATAAGAAATATGGATAGAAAAGATATGAATAAGAAGCCTGACCGTCACCTTTACTGGTATTTGAGTGGTTTTGGTATTATGCTCTTATCAATGTTTATTATCGTTGTAATAAATCACCCACTGGCAAAGGTACTTGGTGGTTCAGGTATCATCTTCGCATTTTTGATATTCCTGCTCCAGTTTATTTATTCTTTATTTTCTTATTGACATAAAAAAATTTTTAGATATAATTTGGTGCTTGGGATTCAAGGGAAGTGCCGTGAAAATCGGCCGCAGTCGCCGCTACTGTAACCCTGCCCTTTAATAAAGGGAACTCTTTTAGCATCTGTATGCCACTGCCGTAATAGGTGGGAAGGTAGCTAAAAGAGCAGGGAAGCCAGGAGACCTATCCCAGGCGCACAAGGAAAACCCCTTCGGACGAAAGGAGGTTTTAATGATTTTGTGGGTCTTCCTTACAATTCTATACGATCAGGTAGAGCAAATAGATACACTTGAGACAACCTTTGAACTGGATACCGTATATGTCACTGCATCCCGGTATAAGATTGATGTATTCCACCTTCCTTTCAATGTCTCAATAATTCCCAGGAATGACTATCCATTGAGTGAAAGATTGCTTAGAACCTGTGGTGGTACATTAATTGATTATGGCAATCTCTCAAGTCTTTCTATCCATGGGAGTACAAGTGAACAGGTAGGGGTATCTATTAATGGAACAGAGATAAACATGCCTCAGAATGGGACCTTTGATCTTTCGTTAATCCCTGGATATTTTATTGGTGAAGGGTATGTTATCAGTAGCAGCAGTGCAGGTATGCAACAGACAGGTGGAAGGGCAAATACTGTAGCATTTTATACAAAGAAAGACGAAAAAAGTATAATATTCTCAAATGGTAGTTTTAGGAAATATGAATTTGGAATAATTTATCCATTATCATTCGTTACTACGGGTTTTCACTTGGAAAATAGCGATAATCGCTATCCATTTAAAGATGAGTTTGGAAGAATCTTTTATCAGGAGAACACAGGTTATAAACATCTTTCAAACTATTTATTAGTAAACCTTCCTGTCAGAATGAGTCTCTTCTCAACCTACCGGGATGCAGAAATTCCTGACAAACTTGGAAGCATCTCCGGGAGACCACATAAAAAGGAAGGACTAATTTCGGCTTCTCTTCTTTATGATAAAAGCAACCTTCGCTTATTTGGTTCATCAAATTATTATAAACTGAATTTTAGCGATACAATCTTTGGTAGTGATACACATAGAAATCTTTTTATAAATATTGAAGGGGCATATAAACTTAGAAATAAGGAATTGGGGTTAAAAATTAAGGATGAATATGTATCATCAACCAAGATCGGAGATAATAGAAGATTGATTATGGGCATTTTTTTCTTTGAACATATTAACCTCTCGGAAATTTTATCAACCCCTTCTGTAATGTGTGAATATTCATTCCAGAAACTTTATAATCTGAGCTTTATTCTTCCATTCTCCCATCCTTTAAAAGAACGGTGGAGGGCATTCTATAACCTTTCCCTTGGCTATCGTTATCCTACAATGAATGAACTCTACTGGCCAGAAGACAATTTTTCTGCGGGCAATCCCGATTTAAAAAGCGAAACGAATTTTACAATTGAAGCCGGTCTCAGACATATTTCATGGTATTTTCTAAAAAGTTGCATTTTCTATAGAGTGGGACAAAGGGTGATTGTGTGGCAACCCGGTGCCGATGGGAAATGGCGTCCTGCAAATGCTGCAAAATTTCTCGCAGTTGGTGGAGAATGTGAATTCTTCTTTGAATTACTATTAAAGATCAATACTGGTTACAATTTTCTCTTTGGAAGGATTGATGATGGAGTCTTACCATACCGACCTGCACACAGTTTAAATCTTAGCCTGGAAAAGTATGGGATCTATATGGAATCAGTTTTACTTTTAAAAAGACCTGCAAATCCATCAGGCATTGTTTATCTTAAAGATATCTTTTTGATAAACTTTGGTTACCAACTCAATAAGAGAATCAATAGATTTATTTTACAGATAAATCCCGTCATTAAGAATATTCTTGATAAAAATTTTGAATTCATTGAAGGTTATCCCCAGCCAGGAAGGCGATACGAGATAACAATAAAAATGAAGGAGGTGTAGAATGAAACAATATGGATTGATAATGCTTGCACTTTTTTATCTTATCGGGTGCGGGCATAAAGATAAGGCAAGGGGTGATGTATATCTCCTTCTCCAGAATGCCCAGAGTGTTAGCATATATGACCCTGAGGAGGATAGCCTTTACCGGGATATAATCCAGACCGGTAAGACCCCAAATTATTTATTATTCTCTGGGGATAAAGGTTATATTGTGAATTCAGGTTATGGTGGCACACCCAGTATCCAGATGTTTAGTACTGGAGATAACAAAGTTCTCTGGTCTTCCCCTCTCCCGCTTGGTTCAAATCCCTGGGCATGTGCGATAATCGGTGAGGAAATATATGTGACCTCTTATACCTTTAATAAGATTTATATCCTTAATAGGAGTGATGGTGCATTAAAAGATTCGGTAAACGTAGGTAATTCACCCGAAGGGATAGCAGCCAAGGATAGTTTCATCTACGTTGCCTGTGCTAATATATCTTATGATACAGCAGGCTCACCAGTTTATAATGATGCCAAACTTTATATACTGGAAGGCAAAAATGTAAAGGATAGTATTAAAGTTGGCAAGAATAGCCAGTATGTTGAGATAAATGGTGAACAGGTTGTTGTTTTATCAACCGGAGATTATGGTGTAACGCAGAGTGGTAGATTATATCTTATTCAGGAGAATATATTGAGGGACTCAATTGATATTGGAGGTTCACCGGGATTCTTTGTGGTGAGAGATAAAAAGGCTTATGTTGTGGGTTTTGCAGATTCATTGAAGATAGTTGACCTGAATACAAAGGAGATTCAAAAGATTGCACTTGACAGCATCAATGGATATATGGGATGTGATGTTGATGATAAGGGAAGGATTTTTATCGCCCGTTTTGATTATACTGGTGAAAATAATGATCTCATAGTTCTGGAAAATAACTTAATAACCAAGAAGATTCCTACAGGAAGTGCAACCGGATTGAGTTTTGTGAGGGTAAAGGAATAAGATCCGGTCTTCCTGGCTGGGACATTTATTTAATCTTCTTCTTATCAAGTTCTTTCTTCAAAAATTCTATTAGTTTATCAAATCCTTGCTGGGTCTTCGCCGATACCTCAAATATCACCGCCCTGGGATTTTTGCTCAAGATATTCTTTTTTACCTTTTTGAGACTGAAATCAAGATGGGGCAGAAGATCAATCTTATTGATAATCACAACCTTTGCAAGATGGAAAAGGAGGGGATATTTCAAGGGCTTATCATCTCCTTCAGGTGTTGATAAAATTGCGATTTTATAATCCTCACCAATCTCAAACTCAGCCGGACAAACAAGATTACCCACATTTTCAATAAGAACAAGTTCATAAGGCCTTTTTATCTTAGGTAGAACCTGGGCAGTCATAAAGGCATCAAGGTGGCATTCAGTTAGGGTATTTATCTGGATTGTATCAATCTTTAATTTCCTCAACCTTTCCGAATCAATTGAACCCTTAATATCACCTTCAATCACAAGAATACTGTAATCATCCTTCAATTTTTTGATAATCTGTTCAATGACCGAGGTCTTGCCTGAACCAGGGGAACCGATGATATTTAAGACCAAGCTGTTGGACTTATCAAAGAACTTTCTATTCTCCTTTGCCCTTTCTTGATTGGAGACAAGGACAGGTTTCAATATTTCTATCTTCATAATGCTCCTTTCATTCGCCTTCAATAGATTCAACATAAAATTCCCTGCCTGATAATACTTCTATATTATCTCTACCACAGACAGGACAAAGAAAGATTGGCTCATCAATCTCGTCTTCATAATTACAAGTGCCGCATTTTATTCGAATCGGAATTTCAAAGAATTCAATCTTCGCATCTGCGCATCTGGTTCCATTCTTTAAATAATCAAAATAAAAATTTATTGCCTCTGGAGAAAAACCTGTGAATCTTCCAATGCGCACCTTGATTAATCTAATTTTTTTTATTTTATTTTTCTTTGCCTCATTATCGCAAAGTTCCACAAGGGATTTTGTTACACTATATTCGTGCATCAGTGGATAATTGAAAATTTATAGACGCGATTTTTAGTGGGAGTTCTTACTAATGCGAAGTATAAACCTGACGGCACATTATCTGGAATTCGCCATAGAACCTCACCGAGAGAATTGGTTTTAAGATTTTCCACAATTTTTCTACCACTGATTGAATAGATACTTACAGATGCGTCAACCGGGACATTCTTTATTCGCACTACCGAGCCACTCAGTGCAGGGTTAGGATAGATCAACGCACTATCCAGAGATATTGTGTCAGATTTTATGATTTCCAACTTTAATAAACCAGTTTCACCACCAAGCCAGAGGCAGGAACGAAGGGGATCGTAGAAAAAACCTTGAACCTGAATTATTTCATTGCTCACCGGAAGAAAATCAATATGGACGCCAAGGTCGGTATATTTGAATCCTTGAAGACTTTTGTAGTAGATGTCATAAAAGTATACACCATTGCTTGCCATTATCCAGATTCTGCCTTCACCATCATAAAGGACATCATATACTGTCCCACCATTAAAATTTTGTATGCTCTCAAATTTGCCATTATGATAAACTGAGATGCCAATCTCATTTGCAATATAGACATCATTATTCTCATCTACAGTTATGCCGGAACAGAATTGAGAAAGTAAGCCATCGGTTTTGCCATATTTCAAATTTATATCGTCACCCCGATAAAAGATTGTGCCCCTCGTATCAATCATCAAAACCCCGCCCGCTGCATCAAAGACCGTGCTCCAGACCTTCAAACTTGAGTCAATTGCGAGCTCTACTTCAAACCCTGGTGTTCTATCGCCAAGAAAGCAAGCACTTGTTAATGCAGAGTCATATACCCATATCTTATCAGAAGGACCCGCAAGGGAGAGATACATATTATTTTTCAAATCAAATTTTAAATCCCATAATGCCACAGTATTATCTATTCCGCCGTAACTCTGTTTTAAATAATACCAAGTATTGTTGCTGGGATTAAAGGAACAGGCAAGGAGGGAATCTGTATAATGAAATGCAAACCATACTTTCTTATCCGGGGATGTAACACATCGGTGGATAAATTTTGTAGGAATTAATGAATCCTGACAGAAATGGAACCATTTATTCTCACTCGTAAGCCAGCTCACACCGCGCGATTCAGCATTCCTTGTTCCATGGGCACAAAAGATTCCATATTCATTTGCAGTAATACTACATATATGATTTGAACCAAGGCAAGCATCTTTTTTTAATTCCCACTTTTGATTTTCAAAGTCAAATATTCCAATCCCCTCACCAAAATAATCGGACCGGTAGGCATTTCCGCAGGCACAGAACCATTTATCTCCGAATGTCTCCACATCGTTTATTTCAACAAGTGCTGGGAGCCCGTTATTGACAATTGTTAAATTTCCTTGAAAATAGACACCGACCTGCTGTAAGGAATCAAGGGCAAGGAGGACAGAATCACCGAATTTAGCAATATCAGTTATCTTATATCCAATAATCAAAGTATCAAAACGATTAACTAAAAATCTATTCAAACCTTTATCAGTTCCGACCAGTATCATTGTATCAATTATTTTTATTTTCCTTATATAATTGCTCAGAAGCCCATTTTCAATACCATAAATGGTGAAGTTTTGGAGATCCTTAGAAATCCTGGTTATCTTTTCATCCGTTCCAATCCAGAGGTCGGTGTCTGCATCAATGGTAAGAATATTGTTTGAGGATAAGCCATTGTAGTCATATATCTTTAAAGTCCAATCATCCTGGAAATCCTCGTAGGTTCCTTTTGTATCTATCAGCAATAAACCATTTTCAGTACCTACAAGGATTGTATCTTTCAGGCAATGTATTGTATTAATCCTTGTTGATGGGAGACGATCCAGAGGATAGATATGAACCTGACTAAAAGATTTATCAATCTGGGCGAGTCCCCCATTAGAACCAACCCAGATATTTCCCCCACTATCAATTGCTATGCACTTCTGACGATTTATTGTCAGTCCTTCAGTACTTGTGATTGTACTAAAAATATCCTTATGATAATTATAAGAAACAACCCCACCATTTGTAGCTCCAAAAATCATTGAATCGGTGGCAACAATGCTATAAAAATAATTGTGATTTGTATAATAAACAGGTTTTAAAGTTATTGCGAAAAAAAATAAATTTAAAAAATTCATTTACAAAGCCATCTTTTATTAAAAATGGACATCAATCTCAACTTCCAGACCAACCAGAATGCTTCCCAGATTATTCTTTTTGACATTTTTGAAGTTCCAGCCCTACGTTCAACAAATATTATCGGAATCTCTTTTATTGGTAATCCTGCAGAGAATACACCATAAACGCTCTGAATCTGGAAACCGTATCCATCAACCTTAAATTTTTTCCAGTTTACACTCTCAAGTGCCCTTCGTGAATAACATTTGAAACCACTGGTGAGGTCCCTGACCGGAACACCAGTTATAATGCGGGCAAAGATACAGGCAAAGAATGATAATAACAATCTCTTCATAGGCCAGTTAACAACGCTCACACCATTTATATATCGTGAACCGATTATTAAGTCATATTTATCAAGGAGTTCAATGAACTTTGGAAGATCCTTGGGGTCATGGGAAAAATCTGCGTCCATTTCAAAGACAAAGTCATATTTATGTTCAAGCGCATATTGGAATCCAGTTACGTAGGCAGTTCCCAGCCCCATCTTTTTTGGTCTTTTTATAATATGGATTTTTTTATTGTGTGCCATCATATTCTCCACTATCCCGGCGGTGTTATCCAATGAATTATCATCTATTACCAATACCTCAAGGAGTTCTGATGAGGAGAGAACAGCGTTAATCATCTTTTCAATATTTACTGCTTCATTATAGGTTGGAATAATCACCAGGCCACGCTTCATCATTTCCATTATATACAAAAATTTTCATATGTCAATTAATTTTAAGAAAATGATCATTGACTTTTCACATAAATTTTATATAATTTAGAAATTATTGCCCCTGTAGCTCAGCAGGATAGAGCAGCGGTTTCCTAAACCGCAGGTCACCCGTTCAAATCGGGTCAGGGGTATGAGGAGATTATTTTATGAGAGATTTGAAAAGAGGTGTAAAGGTCGAGGACTCCTTCCAGCGGACGATGGAGAAGGTTATAAAGTTCATTATTCGTCATCGGGAGACTGCAATATGGATAGGCATAGGTATCATTGCAGGTGTAGTTTTGATAGGATATATTCTATTTTCAGGAGAAAAAGTAAAGCCTGAGGCTGAATTGATTTATACCCAGGCAATGAATATGTTCAATATGGGTAAAACCCAGGAGGCAGAAGGGTATTTTCTGGAATTGACTGAGAAGTATGGGAATACAAGGCCCGGGAAAGTTGCATATTATTATCTTGGTGTAATAAATTATCACACCGGACGTTTTAACGAGGCAATAGATTATTTTGATAAATTTTTATCAAAAGAGAAAAGGGATCCTTTACTTACACCATCTGCACAATTGGGTGCTGGATGTGCAGCTGAAGGTATAAAGGATTATGAACGCGCATTGAAATATTACGAAAAGGTCGCAAAGAACAAAGATTCAGAATTTTATTATCTCGGGATGCTTTCCTGGGCAAGGGTAAATGGGATTCTGGGTAATACAGAGAAGGCCCGTGAGGCCTTAAAAAAATTAATGGAAAAAAACCCTCCCCAGGATATCTTTAATGATGCAAGATTCTACCTGGGATATTTCAATAAATAATAACTTCTATTCCATATTATGAAAAACACATCCGTTGCACTACTCTGGCATTTTCATCAGCCAATATATTCCACCCCTGAAGATAAAATCCTGCCGATGCCATGGGTGAGACTCCATGCTATAAAGGATTATCTTGATATGCTCAAAAATCTCGAGAAATTTCCAGAAATAAAGGCGACTTTTAATTTTACACCATCCTTACTCATCCAACTCAATGATTATAAAGAGAATGGATTTACAGACCGCCAGTTCCTTCTATTCAAAAAAAGGGCCGAAGACTTAACTATGGAAGAGAAGATTGAGATTCTGAAAGATTTCTTTCTTGCTAACTGGGATGAGATGGTTGAACCCTACCCAAGATATTTTTCCCTCTTGATGAAAAGGGGTAAAAAGCTCGTTCCTGAGGAACTTACGAGTGTGGTTGAAAGTTTTACTGTTGATGATTTTAGGGATTTGCAGATATGGTCAAATCTTGTATGGATTGATCCAATCTTCCGCGATGAGATTAAGGAGTTATATCAGCGTGGCAAGAATTTCCGGGAGCAGGATAAAGAGATTTTAATCAATCTTCAAAATAAGATAATAAACAGCATTTTTGATGAATATAAAAAAGCCTATGAATCGGGTCAGATTGAAATCACAACATCCCCTCTGGCACATCCCATCCTTCCGTTATTAATTAACAGTGAACTTGCGAAAACTTCCAATTCCAACCTTGAGATACCTTTTGTATTTAAACATCCAGAAGACGCAAGGATGCAGATATTGAAGGGGCTTGAGGTCTTTGAAAAAATATTTGGATTTAGACCCAGGGGGCTCTGGCCATCAGAGGGGAGTGTCTGCCAGGAACTGATACCTTTAATCGTAGAGGCAGGTATTGAATGGATCGCAACTGATGAAGAAATTCTTGCCCGTTCAATAAATATCTCTTTCAAAAGAGATGAAAATGGAGTTCCTAATCACAGCCACTTGCTTTATAAACCCTGGAATATGGGTGGTGTTAATATTTTCTTTAGGGACCGTCTTTTATCCGACCATATTGCCTTTATTTATAATAAATGGGACCCAGATAAGGCAGTTAATGATTTTGTTTTTAGAATAAAAAATATTGCCCATTCGCTTCCATCCATAGAAAAATTTATCATTCCAGTAATACTTGATGGTGAAAATGCCTGGGAATATTTCCCTGATGATGGCACTGAATTTATCCAACTCCTTTACAAGACCTTAATGGAAGAGAAGATTCCAACCACAACTTTTTCGGGATTTTTGAAAGAAAGACCTCAAGTCAGCAATTTGACATACCTATTTCCTGGCTCCTGGATTGGCGCAAATTTTAATATCTGGATTGGAAAGCCTGAGGACCATAAGGCATGGTTGATAATAAAAAATTTACGCGATAAGATCGTGGAAAAGGGAATAGATAATGAAGAGATATGGAGACGATTATATTTCCTTGAAGGAAGTGATTGGTTCTGGTGGTTTGGCGATGATTTCTTTTCGTTAACAACTGAAATTTTTGATAAGTTATTCAGACAGAATGCAATATGGATATATAAAAAGATTGGCATTGAACCTCCGCATGAATTATTTGTGCCGATAAATCCTCAGGACGAAGTATATGCCACACAACCAATTGATCTGATTTCGCCCACGATTGATGGAAGGCTGACATTCTTTTACGAATGGCATAATGCAGGTTATCTTGATTTAAAAAGACTTGGTGGAACAATGCAGAGGTTTGCAGGCCTTTTTTTAAAGGTTTATTATGGCTTTGATACAAAGAACTTTTATATCCGCTTTGATGTTGCTAATCAGAATATAAACGAATATGAATATGAGATAGATTTTGAGAAACCAAAGGGATTAAAGTATATCCTTGGTAAGGATCAGGATATGGTATTTAGGATAGATGAATTCGTTGAGCTGGCAATACCAATTCAGAATCTAAGGGGTGAAGAGTTTGTTGAGTTTATTATAAGGGCAAGGGAGAAGGGAAAGGAGATAGATCGCACGCCCCTTATAAAGGCCTCAATTACTCAGAAGGATTTGATCTTGAAAAATTGGAGTGTTTAAAACCTTTCAATGCCGAGAGGGGGAGTCGAACCCCCACGCGCCTTTCAGCACTGCGGATTTTGAGTCCGCCGCGTCTCCCAGTTCCGCCATCTCGGCAATAAAATATCTTATCACATTATAACATAAAATTGAAAAATGTCAATGGCATGTTTTATTATTCACCTTAATTACTACTCCCGCCTCACTTTTTATGACCCTTTTAAGACATTCTTTTCTGAAGTTAAATAGATCATAAAACTTACAAAATGAACTCGGTAATTTTTTAACAGCGCTAAACCAATCTGAAATCACTCAGAACCTTACTCAGTTTCTTATGCTCAGGCATAGAAACTAATTTTTATCTTCCTGCACCAAAAAGAAGCGTAAATATATAAGCAACCGCCATCAGCAAAATCATCCTCTCCACCTTAACTACACTAAAACGTAAATCCCATATCCTCCCTCTTCAAGGGGAGGAAATGTGGGGCGTGGTCAGCCTTAATTATTATTGACAATTTTTAAAAAATAGATATCATTATGAGATTACTAATAAGGAGGTCCTAATGAAGAAGCTTTATTTGATTATAATTTTTATGGTATTCGTTGCCTGTGATTCCGGTTTGGAAGTAAATCTGGAATGTTGGGTAAAACATACTGCTGAAGTGGTAAATTTGGAAACGCGTATTCTTGGAGAAAAGTCAAGGGTATTTGTGAACCTTACTTGGGGCTGGATCCTGCAGAGACCCCAGATTGATGCAGTCATAGTGGAGCGTAGCAGTGATTCAACAAATTTTATCCCACTGGATACAGTGCCTGTTGATACTGTAATGTATTTTAATGATGCTGATACTTCACTAAAGCCAAACACAATTGTTTTCTATAGACTGAATTCGCTTTATGGCAAGGCAACCGACCACATTAAAGATATAAAAGTAGAAATACCACCAGCACAGCATTTTTACAAGCCAGATACGGAATTTATTACTATACCAAATGATACGTTGTTGATTTGTTTTGCTCGTATACTTGGTTTTGATACGACTGAAATCGCGATCTATAAAGGTGCACCAAAATCAATCGACAGCCTCATTAATTATCTTACAAATCCACTCATAGATACAACCATTACAGATACTGTGTTAATAATCACCAGGGCTGATTCGCTGTTTCCAGTGGATACAGTTCCATATACAATAAAATTGAGTGGTTCAAAAATCTCCCAACTTGATTATATCACGGATACATCAATTGGTTTTCGGGCATTTATAAGAGAATAGAAGTTATGCCAAATATAGAACTTGATGTCCTGTTAGAAGAACTTGTATTAAAAGAAGGTTCTGACTTACACCTCAGGGTTGGTGAACCACCAATCTTCCGTGTGAGTGGAGAACTTGAACGCTCAGAATACCCTCCATTGACCAACGAGGATATGGAGAAATTAATCTATGGACTTATGAAGCCTGCCCAGCGAGAGATATTTGAAAAGAATCTTGAATTTGATATGGGTTATGAAATTCCGGGTGTTGCACGATTCCGGGTGAATTGCTTTAAACAGATGGGGACGATTGGTGCGGTGATGAGAATAATACCCCTTAAAATAAAGACGATTGATGAATGGGGTTTTCCGCCGGTATTGAAAAGGATTGCAGAATTACCAAGGGGATTGGTCCTTGTAACCGGCCCTACCGGTAGTGGCAAATCTACCACCCTTGCCGCAATGATTGAACACATCAACCAGAATTTCCGGAAGCATATCATAACGATTGAAGACCCGATAGAATTTCTACATAGAGACAAATTATCTATCATTGAGCAGAGAGAAATAGGCATTGATACAAAATCATACGCTGAGGCACTAAGACGTGCAATAAGGCAGAATCCGGATATCATTCTGGTGGGAGAAATGCGGGACCTTGAGACAATGGCACAAACACTTACTGCTGCTGAAACAGGCCATCTTGTTTTTTCCACCCTTCACACAATTGATGCAGTTCAGACCATTGACCGCATCATAGATGTCTTTCCACCTTCTCAGCAACAGCAGATAAGAATACAATTAGCAACTACCCTCCAGGCGGTTATAACTGAAACCTTGGTTCGTAAAAAAGATGGAACCGGCAGGGTCGCTGCATTTGAGATAATGGTTTGTACACCAGCCATCCGGAGTGCAATTCGTGAAGGTAAGACACCGCAGATCTATTCGGCTATACAGACCGGTTCAAGGCTTGGTATGATACAGATGGATCAATATCTGCGTAATCTTTTAAATCAAGGAATAATTGATTATGAAGAAGCTCTTGCCCACTGCACTAATCCGGAGGAGTTTGAAAGGCGGGTATCGGTATGATAAAACTTAATGACCTTCTCCATACGCAGGTTAATAGCCAGGCATCGGATTTGATTTTAAAGGTGGGTTCACCACCGATATTGAGGATAAACGGTGACCTGACCCCCCTTGAAGTGCCGCCCCTTACTCCAGTTGATATTGAATCCGGGCTGGTTGAGATGCTTAAAAAAGAACAGATTGAGGAATATAAAAAAAATAATGAACTTGATTTATCCTATGAGATGCCCGGGGTTGCCCGTTTTCGTGTGAATTTATTCCGTCAAAAAGGAAATATAGGAGCAGTCTTTAGATTAATTCCAGAAAGGATTCCCACCATAGATGAACTCGGCTTCCCAAGTATCTTAAAAGACCTGGTGATGAGGCCGAGGGGTTTGATAGTTGTTACCGGACCATCAGGCTGTGGAAAGACTACAACGCAAGCTGCCCTCATTAACTATAGAAATGAAAACGATAATTGCCATATAGTAACGGTTGAAGACCCGATTGAATTCATCCATAAAAGTAAGAGGGCACTCGTAACCCAGCGTGAAGTTGGCAGGGATACCCATTCCTTTGCTAATGCCTTAAAATATGTCTTAAGACAGGATCCAGATGTAATACTTGTTGGTGAAATGAGGGATCTTGAAACGATATCTCTGGCAATAACTGCGGCTGAAACAGGCCACCTCGTTATTACTACCCTTCATACTGCAGATTCAATCTCTACAATTGATCGCATCATAGATGTCTTTCCACCCCATCAACAAAATCAGATTCGGATGCAGTTGTCTTTGAATCTGTTAGCTATCTTTGCTCAAAATCTTGTTAAAAGGGCGGATGGCAAAGGTAGGATTGCGGCATATGAACTCCTTATCGCGACAAGTAGTGTGCGGAATCTAATACGCGAGGCAAAAACTCACCAGTTATTATCAATTCTACAGACCTCGCAACAAATGGGAATGATAACCTTTGATGCCTGCCTTGCAAATTATGTAAAGAAGAACTTAGTCTCTATCAGGGATGCTGAAGCAAAGGCGTTGAATCCTGATACTTTCCACAAGGAGATTGAACTGTTAACCGCAGGAAAGTAGTGTTCAAAAAACAGTTCTTAAAACTTGATAGTCCGATTCAGTATATAAAGGGAATCGGGCCCAAAAGGGCTTCATATTTTAAGAAACTAAATGTTGAAACTGTAAATGACCTTCTATTTTTGATTCCTCATCGTTATCTTGATTATTCCACAGTTTTAAAGATAAAAGATTTGAAGATAAATGATGAGGCTACAATTATTGGCCAGATTCATCTGATAGAGATAAAGAAAGCCAGGCAGCGAGGCGAGATTATTAATGTTTTGCTCCGTGATGATACAGGAGGTATCGTACTCAGATGGTTCAATCGACCGGATTTGAAGAACAAATTCAAGATTGGGGACTGGCTTATGGCTTCAGGAAAGGTTACATTCTTTTATAACAAACAACTTATAAACCCGATTTATGAAATCATTGGAGAAAAAGGAGTTGAATCAGAGGCGATTGGGGGTAAGATAATACCGATATATCCATTGACCGAGGGCCTTGGAATATGGGATATCAGGCGGGCAATGAATACCGCATTAGAATTGTGCCTTAACGATATTCCTGAGACAATCCCTGAATACTTGCAAAAGAAGAACAACCTTCCTCCGCTGAAAAAGGCATTAAAGGATTTACACTTTCCCCAATCAATTGAGGATGCAAAACTTGCGCGCAGGCGCTTGGTTTATGATGAATTCTTTTACTTTGAATTTGCATTAGCACGTAGAAAATCAATGCTGAAAACCCAGCCCGGGATTCCATTTAAAAAATCAGGATGGTTGACCGAACGGTTTCTCCAGGTATTGGAATTTGAACTTACACAAGGGCAGAAAAAAGTTATGGCAGAGATTGAAGCCGATCTTTCAAAACCAAAACCAATGAACCGCTTATTGCAAGGAGATGTGGGTTCGGGCAAGACCATTATCGCACTTTACGCAATGCTCATTGCTGTTGAAAATGACTATCAGAGCGCGATGATGGTTCCTACCGAGATTCTTGCAGAGCAGCATTATATAAATCATTGGGAGAAACTTGAAAAACTTGGAATAAAGACTGTCCTCCTCACCAGCAGTATCAAGGGTAAAGAAAGAGAAGAGATAATAAAGAAGATTGAAAGTGGAGAGGCAAGGGTTGTTTTCGGCACCCATGCCCTGATAGAGGAAGGGGTTAATTTCAAAAAACTCGGTCTGGCAATAATAGATGAACAGCATAGATTCGGGGTGATGCAAAGGGCAGCCCTTGTAAATAAAGGAATAAATCCCCATTTCCTCGTTCTCTCGGCAACTCCAATTCCAAGAACACTTGCTCTGACACTTTATGGTGACCTTGATATTTCAACCCTGACCGAAAAACCAGTCGGGCGGGGTGAGGTAATAACGAGGATTTTTTTTGAGGATGAGAAAGCCATCGTGAATAAGTTCATTGCTGAAGAGTTAAGAAAAGGAAGGCAGGCATTTATAGTCTGCCCGATAATTGAAAAGTCAGAGAAACTTAATCTTAAATCTGCCAACGAGGTCTATGAGGAGGTTTGTAATAACTTCCCTGCATTTACAGTAGGTTTAATACACGGGAAACTTGGAACCCAGGAGCGGATAAAGATAATGTCTGATTTCCGCACAGGTAAGATAAGAATCCTCGTTGCCACAACCGTTATTGAAGTTGGGGTTGATATTCCAAACGCGACAGTAATGTTAATACTACATCCTGAGCGATTTGGACTTGCCCAATTGCATCAGTTAAGAGGGAGAATAGGAAGGGGTGCTGAGAAGTCATATTGTTTTTTGATGTTAAACAAATTTGTTGTTCCCGAGACATATGAGCGAATTAAATTTTTTGAAAAGAATAATGATGGATTTGCTCTGGCAAGGAAGGATATGGAGTTAAGGGGTCCAGGTGAGATACTTGGCAAGCGCCAGCACGGCCTACCCGATATAAAGATCGGGGATCTTGAACAGGATCAAGACCTCCTTTTTATTGCCCGTGATGATGCCTTTGCGGTAGTAAATAAGGACCCTGAATTAAAACTCCCTGAACATTTACCTATAAGAAGATATTTAATCAAATTCCGTAAAAAAGAAGAATTATTGCGGATTGGGTAGTGAAAGGCTTTAAAGAAAATAATATTTATCATCTGATTGATAAAGAAAGAAAGCGAATTGTGCATAGATACCATAATGAACATCTTATAGTTAGGATCGCATCAACATGTGTATTGATTATACTTTTGATACTCGTCATAAAATTTCAGATCTCCTATATCTCCGGATACTGGATTGAACACACATATAATTTCTCAAATCAAACATCAGAAGAATGTTTAAAGGATAAAGCAAAATCATTTTTTGTTGGATTTATCCCTGGCACAATTTTATTTGAAGTTTTTTATTCAACTACATATCATACCCCTAAATTCTGGTGGTTATATCTCTCATTTAAAAGAAATCTGTACCAAAACCAGGATGAAGTTAGAGGGAATTTACTCAATAAGTATGAGTGGTAAATCAAAAGAGGCAAATGTAGTTGTGGTTGGATTGGGAAACACCATATTTGATATCTGATGCTCTGGCGTTCCGGAATCAATATTATAGCATATTGTTTATATTCAATTGGATCCGAATTTTTTAGTTTTCGGAATATTTCTGATGTTTCAGCCTTCCCAGCCTTTTTATTGATTTTTCTCTTTATTTCTTTCTTTCTAAAACCCATTAGCAATGCAATATCAAGGTATTTTGAAAAAATTGCTGATTATGGAGCACTGACCATTTCAAACAATCCCCAGGCATTTATCAGGTTAATGGCAAGATTCTGCAACGAAGAGCGGGCACTCACCTTTCACAATCCAATTTTTGAATTCTATAGTTATTCACATCCATCCATCGGTAAAAGAATAAAATCTGCTGAAAGATTTCTAAGGATGGAAGGGGAGTAATGAATAAGAAGATATTTACTATCCCCCCTGAGTTAAATGGAAAGAGGCTTGACTACATAATTGGATTGTTTATGGATCTCCCCAGAAAGGATGCAAAGAAGATCGTGGAGGATGGGTTTGTTCTCGTAAATAACCTTCGGGTAACATTCCCCTCAAGAAAAGTAAAAAAGGGTGATAAAGTTATATTAATTGAGATTGAGAAGTCCGAGTCGGTTCTAAAGATACTCTATGAAGACAGATCAGTGATAGTTATTGATAAACCCCCAGGATTAATAACACAAAGGATCAATTCTGAAGCCGGTTATGCTGTTGATGAGGAGCTAAGGAGGATGGGTAAAAATATCTATCCGGTTCACAGACTTGACCGAGAGACGAGCGGGGTTATGGTCTTTGCCTGCAATACCAATGCCCGAGATTTTTTAATGAACGAATTCAGAAGTCATCGGGTGAAAAAAATTTATATTGGAGTTGTAGAAGGAAAACTGGATAAAGACAAAGGAGTTCTGAGGGGTAAAATTCAAAAGACTAAAGAATATGCTGAAACCTATTATGAGGTTTTAAAAGAATTAAAAGGTGCTACTTTGTTAAAATTATTTCCCAGGACCGGAAGAACGCATCAATTGAGGCTCCAATTTGCCCAGATTGGCAATCCTATTGTGGGTGATAAAAAATATTATAAAATTAAAAAGCCAGTGATTTTATTTGAAAGGCAGGCATTGCATTCCTATGCGATAGAATTTATACATCCTGAAAAAAAGGAATGGATGCGTTTTACTGCACCTATCCCCTTAGACCTGAAGAGATTAATAGAAAGACTTACTTAAGACCCTGCTCCTCCTTTTTCTTCTTCTCTTCTAAATTTTTCCTTATTATCTCTTCCCTTTTTTTTCTATCTGCTGTCTGAATAATCTGTGTGATTAACCAGGCAATTATTACCACCACTATTATTGTTAAAATTATCTTGGTCATTAGTACTCCTTTATAAAAATTATATTCAAAAAGATGCTCCAGTCAATCTTCTGGGTTTTACATTAGATATCCTCCATCAATTGATACTGATATAGTCTCCAGAATAACCCTTTTCTTTTTAATAATCCTTTGGGTGTTCCCTGTTCCATAATACTTCCTTTATCCAGGACATATATATAATCGCAAAGGGAAAGAATTGATAATCGATGGGATACGATAATAATCGTTTTATCAGTATGTTTGATAATTTTTTCCATCAAACCTATTTCAGTCTTCGCATCGAGGTTGCTCGTTGCATCATCAAAGATAAAGATTGGGGCATTCCTCATTAAAGCACGGGCAATTGCAATCCTTTGTTTTTCACCTCCAGACAATCTCAGTCCTCTTTCACCAACCATTGTATTCAGACCATCTGGGCAACTTTTGATAAATTCATCAAGCTGGCAGATTTCAATGATTTGTCTTACCCTATTTTCATCAGCATCAATTCCCAGAGTTATGTTATTATAAATTGTTTCAGAGAAAAGGGATGGTTCCTGGGGTACATACGAGAATAGCCCGCGATAGGTTTTTAAATCCAACTGTTTGATAGAATGTCCATTGATATAAATCATCCCCGCAGTTGGTTCAGCAATACGCATAAGTAATTTCAGGAATGTAGATTTACCAGATCCTACCGTTCCAGTGAGTCCGATAATTTTTCCTGCCGGAATTTGAACATTTATATTTCTGAGCACAGGTGGATTATTCCTTTCGAAAGAGAACATAAGATTTTCAACCTTTAAAAAGTTGAAAATAAATTTCGTTGAACCTTTAGTATCAATCACATCAGGAGGATAATTTTTTATTTCTTCATAGCAGGATAAGGATAATTCCTAATTCTTCAACCGAGATAAAAATGTTCTGAAGGATAGTTTCATTGGTATAAACCATTTTTGCAGCAATAATCCTTTCATCAAGGAGTTTTCTGAATTCCCATGTATTTTGTTTTTCCAAACTGTATGCCTTCACGATACGGATTCCAGAAAAATTTGACTGGAGGGTATTATGTACTCCGGAGATAATTTCCCGCCATCTTTGAAAATATTTATAGATCCGTGGTGCGAAGAACGTAAAAGCGGATATTGATATTGTCATAGGTAGAACTGAAATGAACATCAGGCGGATATTTAATTTTGAAAGAAAATATACTGCAAAGCATACTGTGAGAATGCCTTCAAGAGGACGAAATATTCCGGAACAGGCAAACCAGGAAAGTTCGCTGAGATCAAGGTCCATCCTTTCAAGAATATCACCCGCAGGAAACCGGTTAAAGAAAGAATATCCTTGCTTAAGGATGATTTTGAAGATATTATTTCTTTCCATAAGATTGAATATTTCATTTGTCCTCCCCCTTGTATAAGGCAAAAATACTCCACCAATAGAGCGAAGGAAGCCAACAATACCAAGAACGAAAATTGCATTTAATAATTCTCTTTGAGAAAATGAATTTTTAATACAATCAATGATATCTTTGAAAAGATAGGGGAATAATAAAACGAGGATGGTTTGAACCGTTGTAAAACTTACCAAGAATATCAATCTCCCGAGTCGTTCTTTCCAGAAAGATATGATTGTCCTCATTATTTTCCTCTTTGTAGATACTGCAGTTTATAAAGTCGGTAATAATAACCCTTTTTCATAAGAAGTTCAGAATGCCTCCCCTGCTCAACAAGTTCCCCATTGTGGATCACAAGAATCCTATCAGCAAGTCTGGACGTTGTGAGTCTGTGGGCAATAATGATGGCGGTCCGATTTTGCAATAGTCCTTTCATCCCTTCTTGAATCAATTTTTCGCTTTCAGGATCAACTGATGATGTTGCCTCATCAAGGATAATGATCTCAGGGTCAAACATTAATGCCCTTGCAAATGAGATTAGTTGCTTTTGACCAAAGGACAAATTTATACCCTGTTCAACAATATTGGTATTATAGCCCTGAGGTAAATTTAATATACTTTTATGCAAACCAATTCTTTCGGTCACTTCATATACTTTTTCTACTGATATCTCATCTCTAAAAAGGCGAAGATTATCCAGAATTGTGCCTGGAAAGAGAATGACATCCTGGGGCACAAAACCAATCCTTTGGCGAAGTGTGTATCTATCTATCTCATTCAGGTCAATACCATCAATATTTATCCTGCCAATATTCGGTTTATAAAACTTCAGCAACAAAGAGATGATTGAAGTTTTACCACCCCCGGTTTCTCCTACAATAGCAATCTTTTCACCCTTTTTTATTTCAAAATCCAAATTTTTTAAAACCCATTCGTCTTTTTCATAGGCAAAACTCACATTTTCAAACTTGATATTATTTTTAACACTCACTAATTTTTTTGTTTCATTATTTTCATATTCAGGGGGTTTTGTTAGAAGATTGAAGATTCTTTCTGCTGAGGCAAAGGATCGCTCAATAAGATTTATCTGATCCGATAGTCCACGCAGTGGCCCAAAAATCTTGTAATATAACTGAGGAAGAGAAATAATGTCCCAATAGTGATCAACCCACGCAAAGCCCAAAGTCCACCAATGCACTGGACTAAGAGAATACCAATTATTTCACCCAGATCCATCAAAAACCAGATACGATACCAGTATGCCATACTTCTCATATCAAGGTCAAATTTCTCTCTCCCTTTTTCGTTGATCTTTTTTAAGAAATTATCTTCCTGGTTAAATACCTGAACAACAAAAAACCGCGTATGGTTTCCATGATAAGACTTTTTATTTCAGCAATTTTCTTTCTGAGATTTATATAAATCGGTCTTACATTTTTCCCAAACCACAAAAATGCATAAAGGACAATATGCAGAAGTATCAAAATCAAAATATAGAGTTTATAATTCACGATAATCATAACTACCGACATTCCGAAAAAACAAAACAAGATCCTGGCAACGGCAATTGCAATTGACGAGAAGAGGTTTTTCAGAGTTTCTGCATCACCTTCAACCCTGGTTATTTGTCTGCCCACCGGGTTTTTTATCAAAAAATGCTACAGGTAAAGAGATTGTATGTTTGAAGAGATTAAATTTTAGATCAGATATTGCCCTTTCACCGATCATCGCTATCTCTTCCTGCTGGATATAACGAATAAATATTACTAATACCTGTATTCCAATATAAAAGAGAACTGTGAAGATTAACTTTGAAAGGTTCTTATCTGGGATTTCATAATCAATAGAATGTTTGATGATTAATGGCCCAGTAAGGGTCAGGATAGTTGAGATCAATAACAATATAATAGCAACGATTATTTTCTTAAAATAAGGTTTGAAATAGGGGAAAAGTTTCTTTATCAAAGCAAAATCTCTTCTACTTTTTCCTGTTTCTTCTTCAACAATGTATTCTTCTTCATACCACCACATAACTTGTATTATCCTTAAAATTAAAATTCTGTCAAGAATACAAAGTTTGTTATTTATACAATCATTCTTCAGCAGTAAAATTTATGACGGGATTATCAATATGGATCTTTGTCTCGTGGAGCGCTGAAATCATCCCCTTGTAATTTTTTTCACCGATAAATTTTAAATGTCCCTCAGTATAAAGTTTTATTGCCTTTGCAATCGGCAGTATTTTGAATTCATATTTTGAATTTACTCTGTATTTTGCCACGTAGGTGGGAATATATCTCACTTCTTTTAAGTACGTTTTAGCACTATCTTTCGCAATTGTATATCTTAGCATAATTCCAGTATCCGTATACCTTTTTCGCTGGCCACAAAAAAAATTTCCCAGCGAATATGCTACAAAAATTTTGCGATTATCAACTTCAATAAATTCAACTGGCTGAAGCACATGGGGATGTGAACCGATAATCATATCCGCGCCCATTTCACAAATCTTTTTCACAATCCTCTTCTGCTCTTTATTCGGATACCTTTCATATTCAATCCCAAAATGTAATGCAACGATAATGAAATCGCATAGTGGTCTTGCTTTTTCAATATCTTTTTTGATTTCCTCCAGGACTATTAACTTCACCATCCAGGGTTTGGGAATTGGGATGCCATTCGTGCCATATGTATAACTCAAAAATCCAATCTTGATTCCGTTCCTCTTAAAGACATAAACCTCTTTGCTCTCTTCTTCAGAAATATATGCACCGATCTGTATCAAACTATCTTCTTTTAATATCTTTGTAGTAGTTCTCAAACCCTTTAATCCGTAATCTAAGGTATGGTTGGTGCGAAATAGGATATCAAAGCCATTTATTCTCAATGCCCTTGATAACTCCTTAGGGGTTTTAAAACGGGGATAACCAGTATATGGTCCAGTTGAATCAAGGACACCACCAAACCAAGCAGTAGCAAGGTCTGGAGAATTCAAATAATCTTTTACATATTCAAAACAGGGGTTAAAATCATAGGATTTTTTTCTAACATCATAAGCACTCTCAAGTACGCTCTTGTGAATGAAGATATCACCAACCGAAACAATTGTTACTTCGTTTTTAAAATTTGCTAAAAGAAAATCATTTAGATTCGTTATCTGAGAGACGAAGAAAAAGATAATCATTATAGGATTATATAAAATTTTCACAATTTATCAACTATAAAATAAAAATTCTTCGCTCTGCTACTGCTCCGTTCAAAATGAAAATAAAGACTATTATTCTTTTCAGAAAGACAAAAGGATAAAGGATATTTTTCCTCCAGAATAAAGATTGGTAAGGAAAGGATTGGGATAAGGACTTTTCTCATCCTGGTTCTGTCGTTCTAAATCTTCTCTCCCCGCCACAAAAATTGATGGGGGAGCCTACCATAATTCTTGGCGGGCAGCAAAATCGTATAACGATCAAAGATTTGTTGTAGGAGCGGTTCCTAACCGCGATAAAAACCTGAAGCAATGGCATAAACCCACAATAAAAAATTGGAGTGGCCAAATCACTTGGCGACTTGCTCTGCAAATTTAAAAAATCGTATTGGTGCTGGCAATTTTTGAGCATGTTTTACCACTGCAATTGCATTAAAATTTTCTATTGACTTTACTGGTATCAGTGATATAATTAAGCGGAGGTAAAAATGAGAATCTTGCGGAATCTATTTTTCAATCTAACTTCTAACTTCTCACTTTTAACTTCTTTTTTTACTCTTTCTATTTTTTACTTCTTACTTCCCACTTCTTACTTATATTCCCAGATTATTTGGGGACCGGATGTGCGGTTGACATATTTAAATGAAGCAACAGTTTATAGCCCCCGGATTGCGGTCAGTGGTGATACACTCCATATAGTTTGGTATCAAGTATTTATTGTAGATACAATCATAGTTACGGAGGTTATGTATAAGCGTTCTTCTGACCGGGGTGAGACCTGGACACAGGATACAATCCTCTCGCCTTTGGCACCCGGGGGTTCTTATAGGCCAGTTATAGCAGTGAGTGGCTCAGTG
>Ga0078972_1007178_pt1 | contig 25194 bp, 26 predicted proteins | sample YelNatPaOPGAMG01_FD_67568 | JGI IMG/M metagenome (GOLD analysis project Ga0078972, IMG submission 67568) | Hot spring thermophilic microbial communities from Obsidian Pool, Yellowstone National Park, USA - OP-RAMG-01 (SPADES assembly) (version 2) | ecosystem: Environmental > Aquatic > Thermal...
GGCGAGGAGAGGCCCGTCCGCATCAAGTACGTAAGGTGCCTGCTCAACACCTACCCGTACGAGGAGGTCGGCGAGTTCGCCTGCAGCGATTGGAAGCTGAACAGGATCTGGGAGGTGTGCCGGTACACGCTGCGCCTCTGTAGCGAGGACACCTTCGTCGACTGCCCCGCCTACGAGCAGACGTTCTGGGTCGGCGACGCCAGGCACGAAGCTCTGGTCGCGTACGCCACCTACGGCGGCTACGCCCTAGCGAGGAGGTGCTGGCTCCTAGCCGGCGAATCCCTCTCCCGCTCCCCGCTCGTCGAGTCCCACGCGCCCAGCGGCTGGCAGAACGTTCTGACCGCGTGGGCTCTGCTCTGGGTTTGGGCGTGCGAGGAGTACTACAGGTACACGGGGGACGGGGAGTTCCTGAAAGAAATATACCCCTACGTTTCGAAGCAGATGCGCAACATCGCCGAGAAGTTCATCCGCAGCGACAGCCTATTCGAGATCGAGGCTTGGAACATGCTCGATTGGGCGCCGATGGATACCCCGAGCAGGGGGGTGGTGACGCACCAGAACGCGATGCTGGTGGAAGCCTACCGCCGCGCCGCGCGCATGGCTAGGCTGGTCGGCAGGGAAGACGAGGTCGAAGAGTTCGAAAAGCTCGCCGAGAGGGTCAAGCAGGCGGTGAACCGGCACCTTTGGGATGAGCGGAGGAAAGCCTACGTCGACGCGCTGTACCCGGACGGGGCGCGCAGCAAGGTCTTCAGCTTGCAGACGCAAACGATGATCTACCTCTGCGACGTGGCGGAGGGGGAGAGGAGGGAGATCGCGCGCAAGTACCTCTACGAGTGGCCGGAGGACTTCGTCAAGTTCGGGAGCCCGTTCGCGCTGGGCTTCCTCCTCGAAGCTTACGCCAGGGACGGCGAGATCCAGAAGGCGCTGGACGTGATAAGGCGCGAGTGGGGCGCGATGCTCGACTACGGCGCGACGACGGTCTGGGAGATTCTCACGCCGAGAACCAGGAGCCACTGCCACGCGTGGGGCGCCCTGCCGGCGTTCATCCTAAGCAGCTACGTCCTCGGCGTGAGGCCCAAAGGCACGGTGGCGGACGGCGTGATGGTGGCGCCCGAGCCCGCCGACTTAACATGGGCGCGCGGGCGCTTCCCGACGCCCAAGGGCGCGGTGGAGGTCAGGTGGAGCCGCGGGGATAGAAGCTTCAAGCTGTGGGTGCAGCTGCCCGAGGGCCTCGAGGGGGAAGCCGTGCTACCCTCGCTCGTACCCCCAACCGCGAAGGTCAACGCCAAGGTCGACGCTGGGTTGCTGGAAGCGGTGTTTGAAGAAGGGCGCTGGAAGGTCAAAATATCCGCTGGATCGCGAGCATACATTGAAGCGAACTGGTGAATTTTAATACTTATTTTGCGAAGTTTATTTGACGCACATCTGTAACCGCGGGATGAGTTTCTCGTAGATGGCCGCGCATGCTACAAAAGTCCGCGCCGTCAGAGAGCTCCTCGCGGATCGGCGGCTTCTGCGGCAGCCTCTTGCGCAGTTACGCTTCCAGCGCGAAGAGCGCGTAATCTCCGAGCGTGAGCTCCAGCTCGGTTGCTCCGCTCCTCGCCTCGACCTTCGCGGCGCGGCCGACGATGCTCTCGACCCTGTACCCCCCCTTTACTCGCACTTTCAAGTGCACAGGCACGAGCTCCAGCATGGGTCTTGAAAGGGCTGAGGTGTGGTTGACGAGGTGCAGCAGCAGTTTCCCTCCCTTAGCCCTCAGCTCAGCCTCAACGTAGCTCGAGGAGCCCTCCAGCTCCACGGGGCTCCGGCAGCGCTCTCCCAGAACCCTGCGCAGGAGGTTCAGGTAGCTGCTGAACCTGTACGCGTGGTACGTTTTGAAGAAGTTGCCGGTGAAGTAGAAGACGAGACCCTTGCCGTACGCGTTGCGCAGCAGGGAGGGCATCGAGCTCAGCTCGACCGGCTGGTACCAGCCGCCCGTGTTCACCGAGTAGTAGCCCAGAGGTTCGGCCGTCGAGGGCTTGACCTCGAGCAAGCGCGCGGTCGCCGGGTACCACTCGCCCCACGCGGTCATGTAGTTCTCGTAGGTCCCGTAGTAGTGGCTTCGCACGTAATCGGCCCCGAAGAGGTCGGCCAGAGCGAAGTTGCCGCGCAGCCCCTCGGGACCGTAGAGCCCAGTCTCAAAGGAGGCCACCAAGACGCCACCTTTTTCCACGAAATCCCCCAACCCCTCGGTTTCCTCGTCGCTCAAGTAAGCGGCGTTCGGCACGATCAAAACCTCGACCCCATCCAGCTGGCGCGGCGAGGTGGCGAGCTTGAAGGGGATGCCCAACCTGAGCAGCATCTCGTAAGCCCCGTAGACGCTCTTCAGGTAGTCCCTCGCCACCCTCTTCGTTTCGCCCGTGAAGTCGCTGACGGGGACCTCGCCGCCGTAGTAGTCGCAGGTGCTCTGGGACCAGTAGATCGCAACGCTCGACGCGTCGCGCGTGCCCACGAGGAGGTCGCCGGCGGCGTCGACCCACGAGTTCGCCCGCCTCACAGCTTCAGCCAGCTTCCCGCTCCACCACGTGATGCCGATCCAGTAGAACGCGCCGTTGGCGAGCGCCTGCGCGCACCGGTTGAGCAGCTCGGCCGGCGTCAGCACCTCCCTGCACCAGGGGCGGTGGTTGGCGGCGATGAACACCACCCGCGGCTTCTCCGGCGCCTGCGCCTCGAGGAGCTTCGCGGTCAACCCCGGCTTGAAAACGGGCGTCTCGAACAGGTTGTAGTACTCGAAGCCCCCTTCAGCCCCCACCAGGTCCTGGTACCTGCTCAGGATTTCGTTGTCCCTCCCCGTCGCCCACGCGGGTCCCGGGGGTTGCCCGTTCATGTAGACCGCGACCTCGGGGTTAACCCTCTTCACCACTTCGTAGGCTCCTCTCATGTAGCTCGCGAGGCTCTCCTTCTGGAACCCGACGAGCTGCGGGTGGCGGGGGTCGGCGAGTTCGCCCTTCCTCGGCGGCTCGATACGGTACCTCTCCTCGAAGGCGCCCTTGCACCAGCGGCAGTAGCAGCCGCGTACGTGGAAGACGGGGCCGTCCAGGAAGATCCCGTCCGGCCCCAGCTCGGCCACCTCTTCCATGAGCGAGTAGGAGCTCTCGCGCCAGCCGGGGCTGTTCACGCACGGCATCAGCCCCCTGCCGTAAACGTCGTCGATCACCTTCCCGCTGTAGTCCACCTGAAACCAATCGGGGTGCGCTTTGAGCTGGGAGACGTCCGCCCAGTGCACGTTCAAGTACACGAAAACCCTCAAGCCCCTTTTGTGCGTCTCTCGCAGGTAATCTTCGAGAACCTCCTTCAATCCTCTTAGTCTCTCGTAAGCTTTAACCGCAAGGGAGAAGTGCTCTACATTGAACCCCAGCTCAAACTTCCAGCGGGCGCTCTCCGCTGGGTCAAATACCCCCTTACGGTAGTTCTCGCTGTCGATCGCCACCGCGTCGATTATCTTCAGCGGGGTGCTTCTTACCCAGCTCACGGGAAGCGCGGGCTTGCGAGGTACTAATAGTTGACCACTCGCCCCGTGCCGGATCAACCCTCTATCCGGAAGACTCTGGCAGCGTTGCCCCACGCGACAGCCCTCAGCTGCTCTTCGTCGAGCCCCGAGAATAAGAGCTTGAACATTGCGACGGGTAGCGGGTGGAGCGGGTAAGCTGTGCCGAAGAGAAGCCTGCCCGCCCCCAGCTTTTCAGCGAGGAGGCGCAGCCCATCCATCTGGTGGTACATGGACACCTCAACGTGCACGTGAGGCAGGCTCGAGGCGCTCGTGACCAACCACACGGTTTCGCCGTAGTTCGCGCCGCTGATCACGATCGGGGTGCTCCCGAACTCGGCGAGCAGAGGTTCAACCTCCGGCGCGCTAAGGGAGGGGCCGCCCCAGCGAGCCCTCAAGGATACGAGCAGCGCGAGCCCCTCGCGCTCGGCGAGCTCAGCCCCCAACCTCAAACCCTCTCTGCCGGCTGAGGGATCCACCCTCACGGCCTTAACCCTCTCGGAGACTGACAACGCCGACAGGCTCCCCACAGGGACCGCCGCGCAGTAGCTGCTCGGCGCCTCGCCCAGCGCCTTCAGCAGCGGCTCGATGAGCTCGCCCGGCGCGTCGAGGGGGGAGATGAGCGCGCCCCCGATCCGGTACGCCGCGTGCACCCTCCTCATCCTCTCCAGCTGCTCGGCGAGGTCGCCCGGCAGCACGTAGGCGTTAGCGTCGAAGAAGCGCATCCCCGATCAACCTCTCCGCGTTCCTCCACAGTACGTTCTCGAGGTCCCGCTCGCCGAGGTTGGCATCGAAGATCTTGCCCAGCGAGACCGCCGGCTCAAGGTATGGCACGTCGCTCCCGAAGAGCACTCTATCGGCTCCCAGCTCCTCGACAGCTGCTGCGACCATCCCCGGCTCGGCCACCGAGGATGAGACCTCGACCAGAGTGTTCTCTAGCGCGGACAGTCTCTTCAGGCACTCGCGCCACCTGACGCCGCCCATGTGGTACGCGACCACCTTCAGCTCAGGCAGGGCTCTCGCGACCTTCTCCGCCTCCGCGCACCCGTCGTAGCTGTGGAGCATCAGCGGGAAGCCGAGCTCCGCCACCCTCTTCAAGGCTTCGAGCGCGAGGGGGTGGCTCGGCTGCACGTGGAAGTAGTCGGGGTGGAACTTGACGCCCACGTAGCTCCCTGCGTCCCGCTCCAGCTCCTCCAAGCAGCCCGGCTCGAGGGGGTTGAGGGAGTAGAGCGGGAGGATCCTGCCCGGGTGCGCTCTCGCGGCTTCGAGCACGTGCCTGTTGCCCTCCCGCGCGCCGGCTAGCAGGGAGATCGTGGAGGAGAAGAGGCCGGCGCGTATCCCGTACCTGCCGTAGACCTTCAGCACGGCTTCCGGCGTCGCCCACATAAGGAAGCGCTGGTCCGGGCCCACGTGCGCGTGGGCGTCAATGATCCTGCCCCTGAAGCGGTTCAGCAGCTCCAGCAGCTCATCGACCGCGTCGCGCTCCTCCTCACTTGGGCTGGGCCGCATAGTACTTCACCAGCTTCTCGATCGCCTCGGCGATGTCGTCCACGTCGTCGGGCGTGTAGAACTCGTTCCACGGTATAACGATCAGCCGCTTCAGCGCACGCTCCGCGCGAGGGCAAAGCCCCTCTTTGTACTCAACGCTCCTCCCGTAGAACGGGTTGTCGGCGAGAGGGAAGCCCGTTTTCGCGAACGTCTTCCGCTCCCTCAGGACCTTCGTGAGGTAGAGGGGGACGCCGATGTAGCCGGCGGAGCTGGGGATGCCCTCGGCTCTCAAAGCCTCCGCGAACTCCCTCAAGCTCACGCGCAGCCGGTCGAGGTCCACCTGCAGGGGGTACTGCCAGTACGACGGCTTAGCCCAGCTGTGGCGCGGGGGAGGCTTCACGTAGTCCAACCCCTCGAGTCTCCTCGTCAGCCGCTCGGCCAGCTCCCTCCTCCGCTCGACAGCCAGGTTGAGCTTCCGCAGCTGGGCCAGCGCTACCGCTCCCTGCAGCTCGCTCATCCTGTAGTTGAGGCCGAGGAGCGCGTACTCGCGGGGCTCGAGGCCGTGCACCGTGGCCCAGCGGGCCCACCCTTTATCGGTGAAGAGCGCGGCCTTCTGCGCGAGCTCCTCGTCGTTCGTTGCCACGAGCCCCCCTTCGCCCGCCGTCATGTGCTTGGACTGCTGGAGACTGAAGCAACCTAGGTGGCCGATCGTCCCCACCAGCCGGCCCTTGTACTCCGCCAGGTAGGCTTGCGCGCAGTCCTCGACGACCGCGATACCCTTAGCTTCGGCGACCTCCATGATCGGGTCCATGTCGGCGGGGAAGCCGAAGAGGTGCACGAGGACTACAGCGGCGGTCTTCTCGCTCACGAGCCTCTCGACCGAGCGCGGATCCACGTTGCACGTGTCCTCATCCACGTCGGCGAACACCGGCACAGCGCCTTGGAACAGGATGGGCGCTACCGTCCCCATGTCCGTGATCGGGGTCGTCACAACGTCGTCGCCAGGGCTCACACCGACGGCCGCCAGCGCGGCGTGCACGGCGGCGGTGCCGGAGCTGCACGCCACCGCGTACTTCACCCCCATGAGCTTCGCGAACTCCCGCTCCAGCTCGGTGACCTTGCTGCCGACGTAGCGGAAGAGCCTCCCGCTGCGCAGGACCTCGAGGACGAGCTTCTCCTCCTCTTCTCCGATCGCCCTCCCGGAGATGTCGTCAACCGTGGGGAGGGGTTTCTCCCGGACGGGGCGCCCGCCGTACTTGGCCGGCTTCTCCACAGCAGAGCCACGGGGAGGAGCTAATATGGGCATCGCGCCTGAGCCCCAGCGGGCGCCGAAACAGGTATTAAGCACCGCAGCTCCCCTCGTTGGGCGCTCATTGTTAAAGTGTACATCGTCACGAATCTAGAGGGTGTCGCGGGGGTCGTCCACTCATCTCAGGTTCAGCCGGGAAGCCCGTTTTACGAGGAAGCTAGGCGCCTTCTAACGGGGGAGGTTAACGCGGCCGTCGCAGGCGCTCTGCGGGGCGGGGCGACCGAGGTGGTGGTTAACGACGGCATGGGGGCGGGCTGAACCTCGTCCTCGAAGAGCTCCACGAAGAGATGAAGGTCGTGCTGGGAGCACCTAGGCCCTTCTCGCTCGGCAGGTTGAGCAACTACTTCGGGTGCGCCCTCCTAGTCGGCTACCACTCGAGGGCTGGCGCTGAGGGGGGCGTGCCGTCCCACAAGGTGTTTTTAGAGAGCGTGTACAGGGTCACGCTCAACGGGTGGAGGTCGGCGAGATAGGTATCATCGCAGCGTTAGTGAGCCGCCTCGGTGCACTCGCCAAGATGATTACGCGTGCTTTCGTAAGCTAGAGGGCTCCGCTAGCCGCGGGGCCCGCGAGCCAGAGCCGCTTGACCCAAGCGACCCTATCGAACTCCCTATCCTCTGAAAGTATTAGCGTGGTGCCGGTTTTCTCCATCGTCGCCAGGTGCAAGGAGTCGGAGGGCTTCAGGTTGTAGTTGACAAGGTACTTTTCCGCCACATGCAGATCCTCAGCCCCGAGGGGGACGACCTCAGCGAACGGGAGTACGACGCGCTTTAGGAAGTCGAGGGTTTCCGAGTAGGGGACGCCGTACTTCCTTGAAATGTAAAGCGTCTCGTCGAGGACGATCACGTTGAGGATGGGTTCTTCCCCCATCAGCTTCTCCCAGAGGTCTTCGAAGGGCTTCCTCTTCTCACCCTTGAGGGTGTTCAGGTAGACGAGGAAGCACGCGTCAACGAACACCTTCATCGAACTCCTCCTCCAGGGATGCAGCCGCGAGCTCACCGAGCTGCGGCTCCCTAGCCCCCAAGGCCCGCAGTCTCTCCTCGCGCTGCCTCAGGTACTCGAGCACCTCGCGGGGGGATGGCCTGCCCCTCAGCATGATCCCCTCGGGTCTCAGCTCGATGATCACGGTGCCGCCCTCCTTGATGCCGTACCTCTCCCTGATGACCTTCGGGATCAGCACCTGCCCTTTAGGCCCGACCTTCACCTTCAGTTCCACCATGGTTTCCAAAAGTATAACCATGGTAAAACCTATATGCTTTTCGCCCTCGCGAGAGCGCCCGAGTAAAGGTTATCTGCTCGAGCTCAGGTATAGCCCGATGCGCTACGACGTCGTCGTGGCTGGAGGGGGCGTGGCGGGTGTCGCCGCGGCCGTGGGCGCCGCGAGGGCGGGCGCGAGCGCGTGCGTGATCGAGTCGGGCGGCTCGCTGGGGGGCACGGCCACGCAGGCGCTCGTCACCCCCTTCATGAAGTGGGTTAGCGGCGGCAGGCCGGTGGTCGCCGGCGTGTTCGCGGGGGTTCTGAAGCGGCTGGTCGAGGCGGGCGGCGCGGACGAGAGGGAGCCGGCGATCTTCGAGCCGGAGCTGCTCAAGGTGGTGCTCCTCGAGATGTGCGAGGAGGCCGGCGTGGACGTCTTCTTCAACGCGCACGCGGTGGGCGCTGAGGTCGAGGCGGGGGAGCTGAAGGCCGTGCTCGCGAGCACGAAGCGGGGGACGCTGAGGGTCGAGGGCTTATCGTTCGTCGACGCGACGGGCGACGCCGACCTGGCCGCGCTGGCGGGGGCGCCCGTGGCGGTGGGGAGGGAGAGTGATGGGCTCGTCCAGCCGGTCACGCTGATGTTCAAGGTGGCCGGGATCGACTTCGAGAGGTTCGCCGAGTACCTCGAGCGGCACCCAGAGGAGGCGGCCCCGTGGGTGAGCGTGGAGCACGTGCGGAGGGCGGTCAAGGATGGCAGGCCTTTCAGCTTCGCCGGGCTGTACAGGCTGGCCGCGGAAGCCAGGGCTGAGGGGGAGTTCCCCGAGATCCCGGGGATCGGCTACATCGCGCCTCTCGCCGCGTTTCCCAGGGAGGGCTACGCGGTCTTCAACAACACGAGGGTCTGCGAGGTGGACCCGCTCGACCCCCGCCAGCTGGCTCGGGCGACCCTCGAAGCCTACAGGCAGGCTCTCGCGATCGTCCGCTTCCTCGAGAGGCGCGTGCCCGGCTTCGAGCGCTGCTACCTAGCCCAGCTCGGCTGCAGGATCGGGGTGAGGGAGTCGAGGAGGATCGTGGGCGAGTACGTCCTGAAGCTGGAGGACCTGGTGAGCTGCGTCGAGTTCCCCGACGCGATCGCCCGAGGCTGCTACGCGGTCGACGTCCACCCGCTGAAGCCGGGCGAGAAAGAGCTTTGGATACCCGTACCCGAGGGCAAGAGCTACACGATCCCCTACAGGTCCCTCGTGCCCCTGAGGGTCGACCGGCTGCTGGCGGCTGGGAGGTGCATATCGGCGGAGCACGCGGCGCTGGGAGCCGTGAGGGTGATGCCCACCGCGATGGCGACCGGCCAAGCCGCTGGGGTGGCGGCAGCCCTCTCCGCGGCGAGCGGCGTCCCGCCGAGGAGGCTGAGCGCGGAGGAGGTGAGGCGCGAGCTGGTCAAGCAGGGAGCGGTGCTTTAGCCGAAAGATGTGCGGTCGACGCCAGCGGGCTTATAGCCTACCGTGCTACACAGCTTCCCGTGAAAGGCTCGTACCTCGCTCTCGCGCTTGCCGCTATAGTTATCGCCTCGTCTGTCCTCCTAATTTACATGAAGCAGAGGCGTTTGAAGAAACCCGAAGTTCTCGGCGTTTACTCGTACATGTACAAGTTCCCCGACAGGTCGTCGCCCGCCGATTGGGGCGAGCTCCTCGCCAAGCTCAAGTCGGCGGGCGCGTCGATAGTTCTACCGTTCGTCATAGACGCGTCCGGTTACGCGTACTACAACTCGAGCATTGTGCCTCGCAACGAAGCTTACATGCGGCGCTACCGGGGCGATCCCCTCCGTGATCTCGTCGAGCGGGCTCACAGGAGCGGGGTTAAGGTGTACGCGTGGGTAGTGATCGGGCGAGCGAGCAGGGTGGTGCTGGAAGAGCGCCCAGAGTGGGCGGTCTACGATGTTTCGGGGAAGAGCTGCCTGGAGAAGGCGACCCCCTCCGGCTTCCTCTACCTGAACCCGGCCGTGAGCGGGGTTAGGGAGTACGTTGAATCGTACGTAAGGGAGATCGTGGAAAAGTACGAGGTGGACGGGGTCGTGTGGGAGGACGATTTGGGCTGGCCCCCCTACTCGGACTGGGGCTACGGGCCCTTCACAAGGGAGGCTTTCGCCTCGTGGCTTGGGGTTCCGGACCTCAAGTGGCCTGAGGACGTTGTTGAGGGCGGAAGGTACCGCGGCAAGTTCATCGAGTGGAGGGTTCAAGTCGTGACGAACTTCACCTGCGAGCTCTACCGCACCGTGAAGAGCGTGAAGAACATCCCCGTGGGGGCGGCCGTGAGCCCCGGCTTAAGCTGGCAGAAGCAGCTGATGGGCGTCGACTGGGTCGAGTGGGCTGAGAAGGGGTGCGTCGACTTCCTCTCCCCAATGGTGTACCACCGCGACGAGCAGCAGCCGCCGATATGGGTTTACTGGTCTTTAAAGGACGTGCAAAGGGCTCTCGAGGGCGCCGGCGCCAACGTTGAGCTGGTCCCCAGCGTCGGAGGCAGCCTGGCCAACACCGGAAGCATGCCGCCGGCCGAGTGGGTGGAAGCCGTCGGCTGGGCAGCTGAAGCCGGAGCAAATAGGGTCTTCGTCTTCGCCGACGTGTGCTTAGACAGAGCCGGAGCTTGGGAAGCTCTCGGCGCTTTCATGAGAGGTTAACAATGATCGAGGCGTTGGGGAGGGTTAGAGCGGATCTGCGCGGGGGTAAAAGCGTGCGTGAAAGATTTAACGAAGCTCGGGGGGACTTCTCGTGCGCGGATCGTTTAGGAAGGCCTGCTGGGTCCACCTGCAGGGCCGCGACGCGAAGAGCGATGTCGAGAGGATCGCGCGGTTAGGCTTCAGAGAGGTTCTCCCCAACGTCGTCACGGTGGGCGGCCCGCTCTACCCGAGCAGGGTTCGCCCCCAGCACCCTCAGGCTGGGGGCAGGGACCTCGTGGGGGAGTTCGTGAAGGAGGCTAAGAGGAGGGGGTTGAGGGTTCACGCTTGGATTGTCAGCCTCTGCTACCCGAACCCGGCGTTCGAGAGCTCGCACAGGGACTGGTACGTGGTGAACAGGTTAGGGGTCTCCTGCGTGGACGAGCCGCCTTACGTCCCCTACTACAAGTGGCTGTGCCCCTCGCGCCCCGAGGTGAGGGATAACCTAGCCGAGCTGTTCCTGGAAGTGGCTGACCGGTACGAGGTGGACGGCCTGCACTTCGACTACATCAGGCTCCCCGACGCTCTGCTGCCCAAAGCCCTCAGGCGGAAGTACCCGGGCGTGCCGCTCGAGGACGTGGTGAAGCCGGAGTTCGACTACTGCTACTGCAAGGTTTGCAGAGAGAGATTCGCGGAGGAAGAAGGGGTAGACCCCGTGGAGATCCCTTACGGCAGCGACCTCTACGAGAAGTGGATCGCCTGGAGGGCTAGGCAGGTGACGGAGACCGTTAAGCACGTCGCGAGCAAGGTGAAGCGCGCGTACCCGGGACTCGAGGTTAGCGCTGCTGTCTTCCCGCTCAGCGTGGCTCTCAGATATGTATTCCAGGACTGGCCGAGCTGGGGCCTCGACCTCTACCACCCGATGCTATACCACGAGTTCTACGAGAGGAGCGTAGAGTGGATCGGCGAAGAGGCGAAGGCGAGCGCCGGCAGGGGGCTGCCCGTGTCCGTGGGCGTGCTGGCTGACTTTATGAAAAGCTACAGCGAGATGGAGCAGGCTTTCCGCTACGCGCTGGAAAGCGGCGCGCGGGGGGTTACAGTGTTTGCCTACCCTCTGCCGAGGCTGGAGCTGGAGGAGTGGGTGGCCAAGGCGCTAGCCGGGATCTAGCCTCCCACGCTACGCTTAAGCGCGCGCCATCCGGTTATCCCGCCTTTAAGCGGCGTTACTGCTCTTCTCGTTAACGGGCATCACTTTACTCGCTGTGAGTGTGAAGCGCGCGCTCGAGAAAGCGCTCGGCGAGGAGAGGTGGGACGTCGTTGATGCGCTCACCCTGTGCAGGCTGTACGGGTTGAAGGGGTCGATCATAGCGGGTACTACTACGCGTCCGATCCCCTGAAGAAGTACTCGCACCTGCTCGAAAAACTGTAGCGGGCGGGTGCTAGCGTGAGCGGAGCCCTGCGATCCGCGGAAGCCAAGAAGGTTGAAAGGAGGAGAGAGGAGACGCTAAGAAGGGCGCGCGTTGCCCTACGAGCTAGCCTCCGCGGTGGGCAGGGCTGAGTAAAAACGTACGGCAAGCGGCCATCTCCCCCTCCGAAGCTCTAGTGCTCTAGAAAGAATCTTTAAAGCTGCTTGGTGCTTGGGAACGTTCTCGTGGAAAAGGACTCGAGGAGCATGCTTCACGTGCTCTCGGTCACCACGCTGGCTGCCTTCCTGTCTGGGCTCGATGCGAGGATCACGGTCATAGGCCTGCCCGTGGTTGCAGCAGCCCTAGAGGCGGACCTGGAGCAAGCTCTCTGGTTCACGCAGGCTTACATGCTGGGGTCCTCTGCCACACAGCTGATTGTGGGCAGGCTTGCCGACCTCTACGGCAGGGTTAAGCTGTTCACCCTCGGCTTTGCCGTCTTCACGGTTGCCATGCTCCTCTGCGGCTTTTCGGCCAGCCCCTCGCTCCTGATAGCGTTGCGTTTCGTGCAGGGGCTGGGCGCGGCGCTGATGATGAACCTGAGCCTCACGATTATCGCGGACAACGCGCCGCCCAACAGGCTGGGGACTTGGCTCGGCGTGAACCAGGTGGCCTTCAGGTTGGGGGCTTTCTGCGGGCTGACCCTCGGCGGGCTGATCATAGACAGTCTCGGCTGGAGGTGGATGTACTGGCTCTTCGTCCCGGTGGGTGCGGCCGCTGTGCCCTGGAGCGTGTGGAGGCTGAGGGAGAGGTACAGGCCTGCGGGTGGCGCGAGGATCGACTGGGCTGGCTTCGCGCTGTTCACAGGCTCTGTGTCCTTCATCTTACTGTCCCTGACCTTCGCCGCGTACGGCTTAAGCCTGAGGTTCTACAGCGAGGTGCTAGCCGCGCTCGGCCTGCTGCTCCTCGCAGCCTTTATCGCCTGGGAGCTCCGCTTCGAATCCCCCGCGCTCGACCTCAGGCTCTTCAGGATATGGGGTTTCGCCAGCGGCGTGACGGCTCAGCTGTTCTACTCGATAGCTTTCGGCGCCACCTCAATCCTCGCTGTGATCTACGCGACCTGCGTGAAGGGCATGTCCCCCTCGGAGGCCGGGTTGCTGCTGATACCCTTCGAGGCAGCCTTCCTGGTCTCAGGGCTCCTAGGCGGCAGGCTCTCGGACGCTGTCGGCTACGCGCCGGTGACGCTCGCCGGCTGCCTCACGTCCTCCCTGGCACTCTACCTGCTCTCGATGCTGAGCAGCAGCACGCCAGCCCACGTCCTCGCAGCCTACCTGGTGCTGGTCGGGGTTGGCACGGGGCTCTTCACATCCCCTAACACGAGCTCGATACTCGGCAGCGTGCCCTCAGAGCGCAGGGGTGTTGCCTCCTCGATAAGGGCCGTCGCGTTCAACGTGGGCTTCACGCTCAGCCTGAACGTGGCCGTGCTGACGATGACGCGCTACATCCCCTACGAGCTGGCGACGAAGCTGATAGTTTCCGAGTCGGACACGAACAGCGCTCCGCTCGGGGAGGTGGAGCAGCTAGCCGCAGCTATCGCGGGCTCCTACAGGGTGCAGTCCCTGGTCATGCTCCTCGCCGCCGCCTTCTCCATCTCGCGCACAGCGCGCTCGAGGATGAGGCAGGCTAGCCCCAGCGCCCGCACCGCGCTGAGTTCAGCCGAGTGAATACAGCGGAAACCCGGCGCTAGAGCAGCCCCCGCTCGCGAGCTTTTTCTTCACTCTGCTCATTGCCTCCATTCACTCTGGTGAGGGCTCCAGTGTTCTGAGGTCGTACACCTCCCAGAAGGGCTTCCCAGGGTTCGCGCCCATCCGCTCGGAGTAGAGCTTGTAGAGGTCCCTCACGATCTCGCAGGCGTCTCCTAGGCCCAGCCTCCTCCTCGCCACGGACTCACCTAGCTCCGCCATGAACTGCGACTCCGCTCCCCCACCGTTGGCCGGGACGGGGCCCAGCAGGCGGAGCCCCGCTTGCCGCGCTGCGCGCTGGTGCGAACCCCTATCTCACGGTAGGCTTCAAGTGGCGAAGGGCTGAGAAGCTCAGGCTTGAGCGATGGGGGCCTCGGCGCACCCGCCACGCTCGCCATACCCTGCGCGCTCGGGGGAAGTTGAATTAACGGCTGCAGCGCTTACCGCGTGTGTGCAAGCTTTATACCGCCGGCGCAAGGCGCGCGCACGCTACGCTTAAAAGGTTCGGTTGAAGGCGCGCTGGATGCTGGGCACTCTCGCGAACGCCGGCGCCGTCGTGATCGGCTCGCTTCTCGGGCTCCTAGCCGGCAGGAAGGTGCCTGAGAGGGCGCTAGTCCTCGTGAGGGAGGCGGTCGGCCTCTTCACGCTGGCCATCGGCGCCGGGATGGCGCTCCAGCAGGTCGACCCCATAGTGCTCGTGTTCTCTCTCGTGCTCGGCGCGCTCGCGGGGCGCGCGGTCGGCATTGAGAAGCGCATCGAGGGGCTCGCGGGGAGGCTGTCGAAGGGCGGCAGAGCGGCGGAGGGGATGGTGACTGCCTTCCTCACCTACTGCGTAGGCCCGATGACTGTCGTCGGCTCGCTGCGCGACGGGATGGGCGACCACACCATCATCTTCGCGAAAGCCATCATGGACGGCTCGGTCTCGGTCGCGTACGCGGCTTCGATGGGCGTGGGCGTGGCGCTCAGCGCGGTACCCCTCCTCGCCTTCCAGGGCTCGCTTGCCCTCCTGGGAGCCCTCCTCGGCGAGTTCCTACCTCAGGCTTCCATCGCGGCGATGACCGCTGCCGGTGGGGTTCTTCTTTTAGGTGTCGGGCTGCGGCTGCTCGAAGTCAAGAAGGTCGCGGTCGGCGACATGCTCCCTGCGATACTCATCGCCCCGGCGCTCGCCGCCCTGTGGCCGGTACTCACCGCCCCAGTTCTCGCAATCCTGCGGCGCTAGCTACGGGTCGACCTCGCGCGCCCGCGCCCACTCGACAACCCTCAAAGCCAGCTCCTCGAGGTCCCTGAATTTATGCTCCGCCATTATCCCGCGTACCAGCTGCCTCGATACGCCGGCGTAACCGTGCACTACAATGTTCCTGAAGCCAATAATCCTCCTCAGCGTGGTTGCCTCGCCTTCGCCTAGGGCTCCGGCTCTGGCCAGCAGCTCGGGCAGCGCCGCGCACCTTTCTGGCACGCCGAGGCCGGCTTCCGCAGCGACATGCGCTGCCAAGTCTATCAGGGCTTGCGAAGCCACTTGGAGCGCTGCAGAACCGCGTAGAACAGAAACGCGTCTTCGATCAGCTTATCGGCGCCGAGCTCCTCCACCTTCGCTTCGAGGAGCCCAACGTGCTCGCGGATCAGCTGCAGCAGCCAAGCAGCCTTACCCATCCTTCACCCCCCTCTTCACAGCCTCGAGGTACCTCTCCGTCAGGTTCAGCTTTCTCTTGAACACCTCGAAGTCCAGGTACTCGGACACCGCTTTAAGCCTCAAGCTGGCGAGGAGCTCGCGGTCGGCGCAGTACACGACCACGCCCCTAGCCAGCGCCTCGAAAAGCAGCCACAGCGGAGCGTCATCGAGGAACGCCATGTCCACCCGGTCGTCAGGAACCCCGAAGGCCTCCGAAGCTAGAGCCGCGAGGTCGCACGCCAGCAGCAGCTTCTCGTCGAGACTACACGAAGCCGGGAGGACCGCCACGTCCACGTCGCTCAGCGGCCCAGCCCTCCCCTTAACCCGGGAGCCGAAAACCGACACCAGTAGAACCCTCCCAGCCAGCTTCTCCGCGACCAACTGGGCGAACCTTGCGAGCTCCTCCACAGGGGTGCCATGTACTTACGCCTAGAATAAGCTTGCTCCATGTAGGGCTTACGCTAGATGCCTGTTGAGGAGAGAAGATGAAGAAAAAGGAAAAATATTAAAACCGTTATTTGAGCTCTTTGTGGCAGAACCACCAGTCGTAGCACTCGATCTCTTTCCTCGCCGCTCTCTCGAGCCTCTCCTTCGCTGTCTTCTCGTCACTGGGCGGTGGGATGATCGCGCGGTCGCGGATTAGCTCGTTGTTCGGCCAGTTCGCGGGCAGCGCCACCCCGTACTTGTCGACAGTCTGCAGGGCTTTCACGAGCCTGAGGATCTCGTCCATGTTCCTGCCGACCTCCTGCGGGTAGTAGAGAACAGCCCTGAGCACGCCGTTGGGGTCGATGACGAATACAGAGCGCACCGTGTTCGTGCCCTTGCCCGGGTGGATCATGCCGTACTTCTTCGCGATCTCGCCTGTGTCGTCGGCTATGATCGGGAACTTGATCTCGACGCCCAGCTTCTCCTTGATCCACTCGACCCACTTGATATGGCTGAACACTTGGTCGATGCTGAGGCCGATCAGCTGCACGTTGAGCTTCTGGAACTCCTCAAACCTCTTCTGGAACGCTACGAACTCGGTCGTGCAGACAGGCGTGAAGTCGGCGGGGTGGCTGAACAGCACCACCCATTTGCCTTTGAAATCGTCTGGGAAGTTAATCACACCGTGCGTCGTCTTTGCCGTGAAGCTGGGCACCTTTTCCCCTAATAGAGGCATTCTAGTTACCTCCATTCCCATCGTCTAGGTTAGAACTTTCTAAGTATAAATAGCTTTCTATCTTCAGTATTAACCAATTATTTCATATTATATCTCAGGTGAGAAGCTTATAAAACGTAGTAATTTTATTGTTAGACTATGTCATAAAGTTTGTTTTCAGTTCACCCTCCAGCTTTCGCGCAACCCGGATTGGAGCGCTAAGGCATAAGTACCCGCTGTACCCGCTCCCTGCGTGGAAACCGCGAAATTAGCGGCCGTTGCATCGCTGCTTGTAGCGGCAGCCTCCCTGCTGGCGGCTGCGTACCTAGCTTCCAGGCTCTCAGCCGTGGTGAGCGAGATGAGCGAGTTGAGGAAAGCGCTTAACGAGGTTGAAGACAGCAGGCAGCAGCTTCTCAAGAAATTGAACGAACTTGAGGAAGCTCTGCGTTCTGCCCAGCAGCCGGGGACCGCGCAAGCCGGTAACGCGTGGTACCCTGCGGTTTCAGGCGAGGTTAGGGCGGTTGCGTACATTCTCCCCGCGAAGGCTTCTACGCCCGCCTGGAAGGAGCGGTACGGAGACCGCATCTACTTTTACGTTTACGCGAACCTCAGCGAATACAGAAAGCTAATCGAAGAAGACTTTAAAGTAATCTCTAAGGTTTACAACACGGTAATTGTCGTCGTTCCAGCCGACGACACGGAACTCTTTAGAGCGAACCTCGCGCTTATAGACGCCGTAGCCCGCGTACACGGGCTTAAGATCCTGTGGGCTGTCCTCCCCAAGTGGAAGTACGGGAGCGAGGATGACTACCTTACCCCGGGCACGCCGATGAACCGCCTCGTCGTTGGCCTCATGCGCTACCTAGCTGGTCTCAACTCGACGTGGAAGGTGGCTGTCTGGTACGGTTGGTCGAATAGGGCTAACGCCGACGACGTGGTGAGCTTCTACGAGAGCTTGCCCAGCGACCTCAAACCCCTCTACGCGTGCTGGCTTGACCAACCGTACGCCGAGGTGGCTAAAGGTCTCGCGAGAGGGCGTGTCGATTTCCTCGTGGTCACCGAGCTGTACTCGGAAGCGGCGATCAGCGCCTACTCGGGGCTTCTCGAGCGGCAAATGATCGTCACAGGCTACTACGGGGCCGAAAGCCCGGAAGAATGGTTGAGTGGGATCTCCAGGAAAATATCGCTTATCAAAGGGGTCGGCCGCTACTTGGGCGTTTGGATCTTCTACGACATCAACGATGGGCAGGGCGAGAGGTACGCCTCGTACAAGCCGGAATGGAAGGCGATACCCGATCCCTACTCCCTCGAAGTCAAAGCCTTAGAAGCTCCTTAAGCTCCTTCTCGACGTCAAAAGCCGAGTGCGGCGCCCGCCGCAAATTCCACTCTTCCTTCGAGTACTTGTGCTCGTAGAGCAAGGTGGCCGCCTCCAGCTCCTCTCTCGAAGGCAGGTCGAAGTAGGCTTCAGCGTTCAGCAGCTCTTCGAAGCCGCAGACGAGCGCTTCCACCACCTCCCTGTAGCTAGGTCTGCGACCGAGCAGCTGGGAGATGTTGGCGACCCTGTGCTTAACGTCGGAAAACCCCCTGCTTTTCAGCTTCTCAACGGGCGGCTTCAGCACTCTCGACATGGTTTCCACGTCCGCGTCGACGAGCAGGGTTCCGTGGACGAAGCAAGAGCCCCACCTGAAGCTGGCGGCCGTCCCCGACACCTTCCTACCGCCAGCGACGACGTCGTTGACGTTTTCAACGCGCGCGTCGAGACCTAACAGCTTCAGCGCTTTGGCCAATCCCCCGATCAAGTGGGAGTAAGCGTACTCTACGGGGTCGCGCACCCCCTCCGCGCTAGCGGCTATAGCGTAGTTCACGTTGCCCAAATCGTGGTAGACAGCCCCGCCGCCCGTAAACCTGCGCGCTACAACAACCTTTTCTCTCATCGCTCTCTCCAAGTCCACCTCCTCGCTCGCAACCTGGAAGTAACCGATCACAACCGCTCTAGCGTTCCTCCAGACCCTGAGCGTATCCGGAACTAAGCCCGCGCCCCTAGCTCTCGCCAGAGCCTCCTCGAAGGCTAGGTTCATGTACGGGTCCTCGGGCTCTTCGAACAGGAGGACCCTGAGCTCGCGCACCACCGCTAACCCCTTAGTGCGGCTACTCCAACTTCTGCCGCCGCGGCGAGCGCGAGAGCGGCGAACGATAGAACCAGGTGCTTGGGAGAGGAACGGAAGCCAGCGTACGCCGCCAGCGCTAAGGCAGCGTACTCGAGCCAGAAGTGAGGAAGGAGGAAGAGGACTGGGCTGATCAGCCTGAAGCGCATCGCCAGAGAGATCGTGAAAACCCCTGTTGTCAAAGCCACAGCGGCTTTACCGGCGTTCCTCGGGATCGCATCTTCGCTGAGCCCCCAAGCCCAAGCGAGGCGGACCATGGTAAGCGAGGCGAGGGCCACGAGCGCTGCTGCGATCGAGTTGTTAGCGAACAGCGCCAGCGCAGCCAGCCAGTACACCCTAACCATCGTCGTGACAACCGCCGCGCTGAGCAGCCTGCCCGAAGCCCAAAGCGAGGGCGGCAGCAGCGCGGCGTTGAAGGCCACGAGCGCCGCTTCCCACTTGGTTAGCAGCCTAACCCGTTTCCTCAAACCGTACCACCCGCTTTCTTAACGGCATCGAGAATCGCATCGGCGAAATCGCTCAGCGTGCACCCCACCAGCCTAGCCCCCTCGAGAGCGGCCGTAACCCTTGCAGGCACTTCTGAGATCGGCGCTCCCTTCAGGAAGGCTTCAAGCCTCCACACGGTATCTTCCGGGTAGGCGATGAAATCGCCCGACACGAGAGCTTCAACGATCCTTCCACTCTCGAAGTCCACGAGAACTTTAGCCCGGACAACACCCTTACCTGCCCTCTTTACCGCTTCACCTCCGCAAAGCACAAGATTTACCAAGGGCTCACCAAATAAACATTCCTCGGCGGTGATGAGCAACGCCTACGCCGAGCTGTGAGGCTCGGCGGGCTTCCTGAGCCGCTTACCCAAGCGCGGAGTCCAGGTACTCTTCGGGCGTCAAAATCTCGAAGGAGTACCTCGACCCGAAATGGGCCTTGTTCCAAGTGAGAAGCTTCTCCGCGCCGTGATCCTCGAGGATCCAACCGATCAGCGCGTCAGCCAGCGGGCTCCTCCTCGCTGCTACGTAGCGCGCGACAGCCAGCACGTCCGTGTCGAGCGCGATCAAGCTCTCGCCCTCACTTTCTTTACCACTTCATCGACGCTGTTCGTCCCGAAGAACTCGAGGATGCTCTTTCTCGCCTCGTCCACGTCGATCTCGAAAGGGTTTCCGGGCTCGAGGTCCCGCTCGAGAGCCCCTTCAGCGTACAGCCGAACGAGCGACGCGATGCTGCCGGCGGCTCCCGAGTACGCTAAGAGCAGCCTGCGGATGCCCTCCGCCACCGCTTCACTCCTCGACTTGAAGTACCCGGCAGCTACCAGCTTGTCCAGTTCCTTCACCACGGTCTCGGGCACTCGAACTTGAAGCAGCACTGTTTTACGCATATTAGTATGCTTTTATCATACCATACCCAGAGTATTTTAATCTATACTCTCAAGCTCGGGTAGTGTTCGAGCTCGGGAGCGCGCACCCTTCTAGCCCTCGCCAGATCGAGTTCCTCCTCCTCGAAGTACCTTCGCGTGAACTTCTCGAAAGTGATCTATCCCTCGCGCGATGCGGTGGAGCCGATTATTCTCCGTTGCGCTCGAAATGATCAGCGCGTCAGCGCCTGGCTGAGTGCACCGGCTCGCCGCCTACGTAGGTCGCTATGACGCGGACGTTCCTCAGCTCCCCTGCGGGCGTGTTGAGCGGGTCCCTGTCAACGATCGCGAAGTCCGCTGGGTAGCCGACGCTCAGCCTGCCCAAGCGCTCGCCCAGCAGCTTGGGGGCGGTCTCGGTGTAGCAGCGGATCGTCTCCGCGGGGGTCAGCGCCTCGCGCGCCGTCAGCTCTGCGATCTCCAACCCCTCCAGCGAGCCGCGCGTCACGGCAGCGTACACGCCCTCGAACGGGTTGCACGGCTCGACGGGCGCGTCGGAGGAGAAGGAGAGGTTGATCCCCCTCTCGAGGAAGCTCCTGAACGGGTAAGCCCACCGGGCTCTCTCGCGGCCCAGCCTGGAGACGATCCACCAGTCGCTGACCACGAAGCGCGGCTGGGCGCTAACCCAGAGGCCGAGCTCCGCCAGCTCGTCGAGGAGGTCCGGCGGAGCCATCGAGGCATGCTCCACCCTTAGACGCGCGCCCGAGGCTTTAGCGGCAGAGAGAACTTCCTCAAGCGCCTTGTCGCCGATCGCGTGGACTGCAAGCTGGAGGCCGGCTTTTCCAGCTTTTTCAAGCAATCGCGATAGCGCCCCCCTGTCCGCGAGCAGGACGCCCGCGTTGTCGGGGTCGTCGGAGTAGGGCTTGCGCAGCGCCGCTGTTCGCGCGCCGAAGCTGCCGTCGGCGATCACCTTCAAGCCAACCACCTTCAACACCCCCCAGTTCTCGGGCTTAGGTTCGGGGACTTCGGGGTCGAGGTAGGCTCTCACCCTCAGCTTGAGCTTACCTGAACGTGCGAGACTCCGCAGAGCCTCCAGTTCCTCGGAAGTCACTGACATCGCGTGGACACAGGTGACGCCGCTCGACAGCATCGCCTTCTCGGCTTCCCTCACCAGCTCATCGGCGCTGCCCTTTTGCGCGGCCGATAGGATTGACTGCACGGCGGCTTCCTTCAGCACACCGGTCACTTTTCCGCCGACCTTTTCGATGCTGCCGCCGGGAGGGTCGGGCGTGGAGTCCGTGATGCCGGCGAGCGAGAGGGCGAGCGTGTTGGCGACGGCGGCGTGGCCGCAGACACGCACTAGCAGCACGGGGTTCTTCGGAGCCGCTTCGTCGAGGTCCCAGCGCGTCGGCCAGCGCCCCTCCTCGAACAGCTCTTGGTCCCAACCCCTGCCGACGACCCACTCGCCGGGCCCTAGCTCTTTCACCCTCTCGGCGACCCTACGCTTCAGCTCCTTGATCGAGCGCACCCCCCTCAGGTCGAGCGTCCTCAGCGCGAGGCCCAAGCTGGCGAGGTGCGCGTGCGAGTCGGTGAAGCCTGGCAGCACCACCCCCTCCCCGACCTCGACGACTTTTGCACCGGATCCAGCCCGCTCCTCCGGGTGGGGTCCGAGGTACACCACTCGCCCTTCCTCGATCACCATCCCGTCGTGCCAGATCGGTCTCCCGTCCTCGTCGAAGCCTTCCAACACCCTACCGACGACGGCTAGGGTCCGCACACCCCCTTCGCCGGCGCCGCACTAAATATTTAGAGGAGGAGCTGCCACGCGGAGCCGTGGTGCACCCGGCGGGGAGAATCAGCTACGTTGAGTACGCGATCCGCGAGATCGACGCGCTCGCGCGCGAGCTCGAGCGGAGGGGGCGCCGCGTCATACGCCTCAACATCGGCGACCCTGTCGCCTACGGGTTCCAGCCCCCCAAGCAGCTCCTCGAGGCTCTCGCTAGAGCTGTGGAGGAGGGCTTCAACGGCTACTCGCCGTCTGAGGGGTTGCCGGAGCTGAGGGAGGCGGTCGCCGAGCGTGAGCGGAGGGTGAACGGCGTCGAGGTCGAAGCGGAGGACGTCGTGATCACCGCCGGCGTCTCCGAAGCGATCAGCATGCTGATGGCCGCGCTGGTCGACGAGGGGGACGAGGTGCTGCTGCCCAGCCCCTGCTACCCCGTCTACGTGCCCTATGTCAAGCTCTACGGCGGTGTCCCCAAGTTCTACAGGCTGGTGGAGGAGGGGGGCTCGTGGAGGCTAGGGGAGGGCTTCGAGAAGCTCGTGACGCCGCGCACGAAGGCGGTCGTGGTGATCAACCCGCACAACCCTACCGGCGCCGTGCTGGGGGAGGGCGAGGTGAGGAGGCTGGCGGAGGCGGCAGCTTCGGTTGGCGCGGTCGTGGTCTCGGACGAGATATACGACGCGCTGGTGTTCGAGGGGCGCTTCCGCAGCACCGCCGCCGCGGCCAAGGGCGTCCCCGTCATCGGCTTGAACGGCTTCTCCAAGCGGTGGCTCGCGACGGGGTGGAGGCTCGGCTACGTCTACTTCAGCAGCCCGGGCGGCGAGCTCGAGGAGGTGAAGGAGGCGGTGGTGAGGCTCGCGCGCACGAGGCTCTGCGCCCCGACGCCGGCCCAGAGGGCGGCCGCGCTGGCGCTCAAGCAGGGAGAGGGTTTCGTCGAGAGCGTGAGGGAGGAGATGAGGAGGCGGAGGGACCTCTTCGCCAAGCTGGTCGGCGAGGTCGAGGGGCTGAAGCTGGCGAAGCCGCAAGCGACCTTTTACGCCTACCCGAGGCTCACGGCGAAAGGCGATTGGAGCGATGACCTCGGTTTCGCTAAAGGCCTGCTAGAGGAGGAGGGGGTGGCGGTCGTCCACGGGCGCGGCTTCTACGACTACAGCGGCGACCGCTTCAGGGTCGTCTTCTTACCGCCGCCCGATGTGCTGGAGGAAGCCGTTGAGCGGATTGGCCGCTACATCTCTAGGCACGCTGCCAGGTAGGCTCACAGCCAATCGGTAGCTCTCCAGAGCGGGAGTCTCACTCCTAAACCCCTTTTCTCAGCTTCGCGGTAGAGGCGGTTGGCGACCACGATGTCTTCGCACGCCATGCCGATCGGGCTGAAGACGCGCAGCCCGCCTCCGCCCAGCCTGCCCATGCTGACGATGCGGGCGATCTCTTCGACCCTGCTCTCGGGGAGGAGCCCCTGCCTCCACAGCCTAGCGAGCGACACCCACTCCCTCGACTTCACCTGCTCCCAGTAGTCGACCACAACTCTGTCGGCGCGCAGGATCACCGCGTCCTCGAGCTCGTTCTTGCCTATCTCCACGCACAGGCAGTCGCGCTTCAGCCAGCCCAGCTTGACGAACTGGCTGTGGGAGGTCGTCGCGGTGACGACGATGTCGCTCCCCCTCACGGCCTCCTCGAGGCCCCCTGCGACCTTGCCTCCAACCTCCTTCGCGACGGCCTCCGCTTTCTCGCGCTTCAGGTCGTACACCCTCAGCTCGGCCAGGCCGGGGAGCGCGGCCCGCAGAGCGTGCGCGGCAGCTCTCCCCACCACGCCTGCGCCGATCAGCGCGGCGATCTCGGTGCCGTCCGGGGCTAGGTACTTCGCCCCAACCGCCGCCGCAGCACCCGTCCTCACGGCCGTGACCAGCGCTCCTTCCATCACGGCGAGGGGCCTGCCGGTCTCCGGGTCGCTGAGCACGATCACGTCGAGGCCGTGGGGCAAGCCGCGCTCGGGGTTCCGGAAGAAGCCTGCAGCCCACTTCACGCCGGCCACGCCCAGCGGCTTAACGTAGACAGGCATCGCGATAAGGTGCCCCTTCGGGCTCCCATCGTTGAAAAACAGCTCGATCGCGACCTTGGGCGGCATGACAACCTCACCCGCCGCCAGCATCTTGAACACGCTCTCTACATCATCCACCGCTCTCGCGAAGTCGAGAAGGCCAGCGCTCACGAGCGCCTCCCTATCCAGGTAGATCAGTTCAATCGCCACGCGAAGGTAGCCCCCTCTACCCTTTTATTTTTTTACATCATGTTTCAAAAATTTTCAACTTTCATGGAAATTGATAAAAATTAAGCCAAGGTGCTCTAGGTGGCGTTGCCACTAGGTATGCTCCTCTCTGGCATGCGGTCAGCGCGCAGTGTCAAGCTGTGCGCGGGGCGCCGCAGTTGGGGCACCGGTCTAAGCTTTGAGAGTAAACGGTGCCACAATACTTGCAGGTGACTGTACCGGGCTGCGGCTGCTGGGCTAGCTCGCGCGGTACTACAACAAGCTCCACGGTTTTGCTCGTGGCATCAGGCCTGCCTTTAACCGCTACAACGCCCTTCAGGCTCCACTCTACCCTCCTGTCGAGGCTCTTCATGGAAGGCGGAAGGTGGGGCGGTATCGGAACAGAAAAGGGGAAGCTGAGAGCCACTCCCTGGGAGAGGTGCGCGGGACCGGAGAGCTGGGGTTTAGAGGAGAAGAGCACAGCTGAATCCCAAACTTCCTGCTCCACCTCCCTTTTCAAGGACGGATTGTAAACCCTCTTCACCTTGCGGACCCTTTCAGTGCACGCGATCTCGCACCTGATCTCGTCGCAATCCACCTCCTCACCCGGTAGGATCTGGACGGCGCCCTCGAGGTTTTCTCCAATAGAGAAAAACTGCTTCTTCAAAGTTACTGAAACATGAACGTTTGGAGGGGTGACCTTCTCCTTCAGCTTTCCGAGAAACCCCACAGATTTCGAGCTCTCCCCGATAATTAAATTTTTCTTTACAGCTTCAGCGCTAAAGCGGCGGCAGCAATCTGCTGTACATCACGGTGGTTTTCAGAGCTGGAACGCGCTCGATCACCTGAGCTACCATAGCCTCGACCTCCGAAAGCTTTGTTTTCGCTTCTCCCTCCCCTCTGACGAGCAGCAGCCGCCTAGCCTTCGTCTCGGCGCCCGCGAACAGCTTCTCAAGCCGTCGCAAGTACTCACCTACGTACTGGGACTTCTCCAGTTCCGCCAAAACAGCTTCCGGATCGACGCCCGGAACCTCCACCTCTACCACGTCAAAGTCCGTTACCCACTCTAGGCTCGCTAACGCGTTGCTCTGAAGGGGGCCTTCGCCCAGGGGAACAGCTGCTTCGAAGAGGAACACTCGCAAGTAGTTTCCAACGTTTTCCAGCTCCTCTACGACCTCTGGTGGAGCTAAGCGGTGCAGCGGGACCCCTCTCTCCAACGCGCTTCTTAAAACCTCGGGGCTGACGCCCAGTTTCCCCGCTAGGCTGGAGGCTAGCCCTTCCTCGTCAGCGTAGAACTCCACGAACGCGAGAGCGCCGTGGGTCGCTGGGATCGGCGTCAAGCCCTCGAGCTCCACCGGCTTCTCGGATTCAAGGAGAGCGCTGGGCGACAGTACTAGCGGCCAATCGCCCTTGAAGGACTGGATGGCATCTATGTACTCGAACGCTTCGGCTACGCTCAACCCCCTGATCCTTTCGCTCAGCAGCAGTCGGTACTCTCGAATACTGCCCACTGAAGGATGGATCTCACAGGGAGAAAAAGGTA
>Ga0078972_1007179_pt1 | contig 25191 bp, 24 predicted proteins | sample YelNatPaOPGAMG01_FD_67568 | JGI IMG/M metagenome (GOLD analysis project Ga0078972, IMG submission 67568) | Hot spring thermophilic microbial communities from Obsidian Pool, Yellowstone National Park, USA - OP-RAMG-01 (SPADES assembly) (version 2) | ecosystem: Environmental > Aquatic > Thermal...
GCGTTATCGGCATTTGTCATTTGCGGGTCTGCCTGGGGTCTTTTTCGAAGGCTCATGGAACTCTCCTTATGGATAGGGGGAAGTTTTCTAACTATCCTTCTATCCATAACAAAATCCCATGAAAATGTCCAGCGCATTTACCATAGCGCGAAAAGTATTATTCGTCAGTGCTTTGATAGGCCCCAATTTTTGAAGAGCATTGACTGGTGGGAAGTCCTAAAATTTGTCGCTCACCCCCCGCTTGATCCCCTCTTGCACTTCGGGGTAAGAAGAGGAATGCGCGGGCAGATGTTCAACGCAAAACACCGATCCCTCCTTTCCTCCCTGAAAAAGGGGGAGCAGGTCCGTTTTGATGTCATTTTGGAAAGTGGCTCTGCCGTCATCACGAAAATCGTGAAGCTGCCGTGACTCTGGCCAGTGTCGCGACCCTGCCCCTTGATCGAAAGCGTACCATTGCAAGGTTCTGGTCAGAAAGGTAGAGGAGGCGAATCCGAAGAGGGTGGCTGCCGACACAACAAGACTAGTCCCGGGATCTGACTCTCATCCGGTTGAGATTGAGGGCAAGCTTGCGCCCAAGACCGCGGAAGGTGGTGGCGTAGAGGAATGTGGAGGGGAACATCTGACGTCCGTCTTCGACCACACGCTCGATCGGTCGTCCCCGAACATGCTCGACCGTCTCGGGAACCACATAGCAGCCGATGGTAAGAACGCGCTTTCTTAGCTCCGCCAGGGCATCGGCACTCTTGTCGCTGATCTGACAATCGGTAAGAACGATGGCGGCATCATACTGGTGCCCCACTCGTTCGATCATGGGAAGGAGGTTCTGGAATCCCTCCATCTCGTCCGGCTGGAGCAGGTTGAGCTCGTCGGGCGCGATCCGGAACTGGAAGCGGCTTGAGCAGGCGATGACATCGAAGGTCGAAGCCACGCCGGAGAGGGCGATCACCTCCGTCAGATGGGCGCCATAGTAGTGAGGCCATCCATCCATCGAAAAAGAGAAGTCGACGATCGCCAGGATCCTGAGCTCGGTCGCCCCCTCCCGGAAGGGGGCCGGACGGTTCATGACCTTGAGCGTGGGCTGGAAGAGCTTCTGGGCAATCAACCTCCCGGTGAGTCCCGCCAACGGCGCCTCCTCGATGCCGACCTTAAGGAATCGGGCCAGGCTCCGCGTCTCGGAGCGGATCAGTGCCGTATCCCAGGGAAAAACCTCCCGCCGATGGGAGGGGGGGGAAAAGGGAGGGATCTCCCCGGTCATCGGGGGAGGCGGAGGAGGAGCCTGTGCGGCCCCGAGGCCCGAGCCCTTCCGGGAGGCCGGACCGGCCTTCCCGCCCTCCGAAGCATAGCCATGGGTGATATCGGGAGGACGGTAGTCCCATTCTGGGGGAGGCGTATCGGAGTCGCTTTTTTTGCTCCCCGAGGACTTGCCGAAGGCCCCCCCGCCCCCCGATCCCGATCCGCTCCCCTCACCCTGCCCGGGGTCGGGCTGCCGGACAGAGACCCCTTCGGCTCCGCGCCCCCCCCGGGAGGAGCGATCGAAGACCTTCCGCCACTTGTTATAAAACTCCCAGATCAGCGAGAGGCTCTCATCCCGGTCGTTTGCATCGGCCACCGCCTCCATCGACTCCCTGAAGTCCCCAAGAAACTCGAGATAGCGGCCAAAGAGGCGATACCGGCTCAGGACGATCCCGACCCGTACAAGGAACGGATGGCGCTCGTGGGGGAGAAGAAGGCCTGCCCCCAGGGCTTTGGCCAAAAGAACCTCTCCGAGGACGAAGGGATCGAACCCCTGACGAAAGGTATTGGTCGCCAGACGCTTTTGCCGGACCCGCCGGGGAAAGAGGGATTCGTAAAGGGCTCCGAAAGCCTCCTCCGGAAGCCCGAGCCTTCTCTGCTGGAACCGGTCGCTCCGATAGTCCTCAAAGATCGTCACGAGACCCGCTGGCAATGAAAGGAGGGCCGATTCCTCCCCCTCGAGGCGGAGAGACGCGCGAAGCTTGCCGAGCTCGTGGAGAGCCAGAAGCTCAAGGATCGCGGACAGGTCACGGTGGGGCAAAAGAGAGCGTATCCCCAGGGAGAGGACTCTTCCGGAGGCATTCCAGTCGAGGCGATCGGTGTCGGGGCGAAGGGCAATCCGGACAGGACTCCCGCCCGACATCCGGGAGGAGAGGATCGAAAGACGGCGTTCGAGAGATCTGAGGTCGGTCGGACGAGTGGCCACCTAGACGGCCTTTCGGGGGCTTTCGCGAGGAAGAGGCTGGCGTCTGAAGGCCCCTTCGAGCACCTGTTCGATGGCTTCGAGCTGCTCCTCGTCGGGGTACCCGTGCTGGTCGTGGGAGATAAGGCGATTGAGCCAGAGCCCGCGGGCCGAGGTCACAGGATCGGCCCCGTCGAGAATCGACTGTCCCCAGTTCTTGATGTGGCGAGTGGAGAGCGGAGCCGAGATGTGACCCTGCTTGTAGGCCTCCCGCAGCGTGGCCGCCACGTTCATGATGCTCTGGGCAATGGCGGGGGGAAGCCCCTGTTTTTTAAAGATCTCCCGTTCGAGCTCGACATTGTAGTCGACAAAGACAATCGACTGGAAGCGGTCCAGGAGGGATTCGTCGAGATCGTGGGTCTGTGAGTAGGAGGCCCCGATATTGCTGGTCGCACAGAACTGGAGGCGGTCGAGGGGAACGCTGATCACATCGCCGGTGATGAAGTCGTGAAGCTCGTAATGTTCCAAGACGGGATCGATCGCCTTGAGAATAAGGTTTCTTGCGGCTCGGGAGGCACGGTTGAGCTCATCGAAGACCACAGCGATCCGCTGGCCTTCATGAGCCAGGCGAAAGACCCTCTTCAATGGGCCCTCGACGCGGGTCCAGTCTCCCAGTGTCTGAGCGATGACCGCGAGGGGGACGTCGGCGTACTCCCGGGAAAGCGTCATCATCATCCGCATCTTTTCCTGGGGGCCGATGGGAATGGGCTTCGAGAGCAGATCATAGTCCTCCATGCCGTCCGAGCAGGGAATCATGACGATTTGGTCGATCCGCCCCTCATTTTTAAGGAACTGAAGATGCTCGATAACAATAGAGAAGGTCTTGCCCGATCCGGTAGGGCCATAAAGCAAGACGGAGAAGCCCTTTTCAAAAATAGTCCGAAGAGAGAAGGGATCGGGAGCGGGCAGGTCGGAGAGGGTCTGATCCGGCAAATCCGCTGACTCTTCTTGCCTCTCGGCATTCTTCATGGAAAGGCCTCCTTTTTCGGCTTCGGCAACAGGCTTTTTACGGACCCCGAAAAAATCGGAGGAGGGAGGAAGGACCTTCCTCTTCCGAAAATAGAGAAAGACGATAAAAAGAAAGACGGCGACAACGGCCAACCCCAGGGACATGATCTCGACGGCCAGTGCCGGTGAAAAGTAATGAAAATTTGCCCCAACGATAAGGAGAAACATGGAGAGGGTGATAAAAACAAAGATCCCATAGCTAATCCGGCGAAATGTCGAGGAAAAGGATCGACTTCCCAGAATCAGAAGTCCGAGAATGACGACATAGCTGATAACTGTCCCGAACCCTGCATTGTTTCCCATTGACGCCTATCCCCTTTCGTACCACATGCGCCCATCGGACGACACGGGAGATCACATGTGGAGGCTAAAAAAAAAGGGGGGCAGCAAATTGCCACCCCCCTTTCTGAAACCCAAAACCGTGAGACGGTCGACTAGGCCTTGGCTTCGTAGGGAACAGCCTTGGACGCCGGTGCCGTCGCGGTCCGGTAGAGATTGTAAAGGAAGATCCACTGTCCGGTGATGATCATGAACCCGCCCCAGGACCGGGCCACCATGTAAGGGTGGGAGGCCTGAACGGACGCGACATAGGGGATCTCGTAGACCTTGGCTGCAGCCTGGATGAGACCGGCCGCCGTCAGAGAGGTCCAGAAGATGATGAAGCCGATGGTCATGAGCCAGTAGTGATAGAGCTCAAGCGTCGGGTTGAACTTGCGCTTCAGGAGCCGCTCGAGACCATAGTACATGGCGCCGATCTCCACAAAGGAGGAGAAGCCCAGGAGGGCCAGATGCGCGTGCGCCACGATCCAGTGGGTCCCGTGGATGTACCAGTTGATCGCGCGGGTCTGCTGGAATCCACCCTGGAAGAAGAGGGGGATACCCATCAGGGTTCCGGTGATCGCCCAGCGAAGTGACGGAATTTCAACGAAGAGCTTCCACTTGCCCTGCATGGTGAGAAGGGCATTGGCGATGAAGGCCATTCCGGGCACGAGGATCAGCACGCCGGAGACGGAAGCGAAGGACTTGAGCCACTCGGGAACGGGAGCACCCATCATATGGTGCGCACCAGGAGTGGAGTAGAAGGCGAAGAGACCCCAGAAGGTCAGATGCGCCAGCTTGTGGCTGTAGAGGGGGTTCCCCGACAGCTTCGGAATCAGGTACATGGCAATTCCGATGGAGATTGGGGTGATCCAGATTCCAAGCTGGTTGTGGGCGTTCCACCAGGTGATGAGGGCCTCGTTGAGACCGGTCACATGGAAAACTTCCACAGACTGGGACATGGAGTAGACCGTCACGAGATAGAGAAGTCCGGCCATCATGATCCAGGTGGTCGGGTAGATTCCCTTCACGGTACGGGTCAGGACGGTCATCCAGACATTCACTCCCAGAGGAACGAGAATGAAGGCGATAACGTAAATGTCGATCGGCCAGGCGAAGTCCGAGTACTCACGGCCAGAGCTCATCCCGAGGTCAAGGGAGACGTCGGCGACCATGATGCCCAGATTCCACAGCCAGATGTTCATGACGCCGAGCCGTTCGCTCCAGAGTTTCGTTCCGCAGAGAACAGGGGTCATGTAGTACATTGCCGCGGCAAAAGCCATCGAGATCCAGGCGTAGATCACCGTCAGGACGTGGACCGGCCGAATGTGCCCGAAGTTCAGGTAAGGTGTTCCCGAAAGAACATCAGGGTAAGAAAGTTTCAGCGAGGTGACGAACCCGAGGGTCGTTCCCATCGCCAGCCAAAAAACGGACGAGATGATCGCCGTCTTTGCTGCGGTACCGTTCGGAATTTCTTTGTTGGAAGCCATACCCCCTCCTTAAATTGGCACAGATAGAAGGAACTGCCGACCTGTAATGGCCCGTCCCGGACCCTTACATTTCAGCCCACGGATCAGTATACAAAAGCGAATTTGGATTCGCAAGGGCTCGATTAAAAAAAAAATATTTAACGCAAGATACTGTGAATAAAAATAAAAATTTTAAAAGCCCCCCAAAAAGTGTCCGGAGCCTCCCCCAAACCGTTAAAGTTTCTGACATCCTTCCGATCCTCTCATCCCTTTTTGGGGGTCGGGAGAAGGGTCAGGAGAGTCATCTCGGGCACCATCCCGACCCTGACAGGGATACCGTAGTAGCCGAGACCGGCGCTGACATGGAGAAAATGACCAAGAGAGGCAGGAGCGGAAGAAGGGAAGAGTCCAGCCGAGTGGCGAAAGAATATTGAGGCGAGATTGGGGAACGGGGGATGCCCTCCGATCTGCCCCCCGTGAGTGTGGCCCGAGAGCGTCAAATGGGCCGTCTCACAGAGACGTCCCTCCCACAGCGTTGGCTGGTGGACGAGTGCCAGAACGAACTCACCGGCTCTCACCCCGCTCAAGGCCTTATCGAGATCGGGACCGCAGTCCGACTCATAGTCGGCTCCGGCAGGATCGTCGATCCCGACCACCCGGATCTCCCCTCCCCCACTCGTGACAAGAAGGCGGCTCTCGTTTTTCAGGAGAGGATATCCGTGGCGGCGCATAACCTCCGCCGCGCCTTCCTCCAATGTCCAGTACTCATGATTGCCCAATACGGCAACCGTTCCGATCCTTCCCGAGAGGGGGGAGAAGATCCGTTCGAAGATCTCCGCCTCCTCCTCCCGGTGGTCCACCACATCGCCGGTGATTGCGAGGATATCGGGGGAAAGATCGCGGACCATCCCGGCAAAGGTCCTTAGACGGGCCTCCCCCTGCCAGGCGCCCACATGAAGGTCGGAGAGGTGGAGGATCGTCGTTCCGGAGAGGCGGGGATCGAGCCCGTCGAATGTGAGTGTCTTTCGGATGATCCGCGGCGGCAGGAATCGAGCCCTGAGGGAGAGTACGAAAAGCGCTCCCGTGAGAAGAAGTCCTCCCGCCAGGGCGCTCTCCGAAATGAGTCCAGGATAGGTGCTCCGGCTTCCTCGTGCCAGCGATACGAGAAGCATCCCCGGGATGGCGCCAACCCAGAAAGCGCCCAGGATGAAGTACCAGAGAAAGAAGATCCGGGAGAGGATCCGGACCCGGGGCAGGATCTCCCGGAAGGAGAGGACAAGCCAGAGAGGCAGGATCATGACGAGGATCCCCGCCCCCTCTGCCACATTCAGGAGCTCCCGGGAGAGGATCGGGGGGGGGAGGGCGCGAAGGAGTGAAAGAAAGAGAAAATTCAAAATCTCATAGAGAGCCAGTGCCCCCCAGAGGACCCTCATGAAGCGGGAACGACGATCGCTCAAAAGACATGGACCTCGACAGTGAAGTATCTCTTGGGATTCTTCTTCATGTCGCCGAGGAGGCTGTCCACCCGGTCAAGAATCCCGTCGAGATGCTTCGCCGTCGCAGGATCGTAGAGAAGCCGGCCTGCCGCCCCCTGGCCGCTCTGGATCTGCCGAAGAATCGCATCGAGACGGGAGAGGGAGTCCCGGAAAGACTTGGCGGTCTTTTTGTCGCCAAGCAGGCTTCCCGCCAGACTTTGCCCGCTTCTGGCGCTCTCGAGGAGGATATTGAGGCTGGTAAGCGACCGGTCGAGTCGCTGGTAGATCTCGTCCGACGAGAGGAGCTTGGAGACCGTTCCGGGACCATGGTCGATCGAATCGGCCAGGGTAGACAGGTTCTTGGCCGCCTGGTTCGCGTTGTTGTAAAGGGTGGGGTCCTTCATGAGATGGCCGACCGTCCCCTCCCCATTTTGGGCTTGCGCCACAAGGGTGCTCAGGGAGCGGGAAAGGTCCTTCATGTTCTTTACCACATCCTTGCCCGACTTCATGACCGCCCCGAGCGAGTTCGACTCCCTCCCGATGATAGGAAGGGAGGGGTTCAGTGGGCCGTCGGAACCTTTTCCGGATGTGAGCTCGACATACTTGATTCCCATGAGCCCCTGGGTATGGATCATGGCTGTCGTTCCCTCTGTCAGATCCGCAAAGCGATTCCGGGCCAGATGCATGGAGACGCGCACATACCGCTTCCCCTGGAAGTGGACAAACGCCACCCCCGAGACATAGCCGCTGTCGATGCCCATGAGGCGGACAGGGGCCCCCTGAGTCAGCCCCTGGACATTCCGGAAGAGGGCGGTGAGTTCGACCTGACGGGAGAAGATCCCGGAGATCTTCCCGTAGGCGATGATAACCGTGGCCCCGACAAGGAAGCTCACGGCCACGATCAGGCCCACCCGGAACTCGGAGAGCGTAAGATTTGTACTGCGCTTCATCTGTGAACCCCTTTCAGGAGTCGAGGGAGAGGAAGGTTCTTATAAAAGGATCGGAGGAGCGTTCGATCTCCTGACGACTCCCGGTGGCAATCACCTTGGCATCCTTGATAAAGGTGAAGAGATCGCCCACCCGGTAGGCATCGGTCAGGTCGTGGGTCACAACAATGTTGGTCGTCGAAAATTCTCGCTGGACGCGCCGCATGAGATCACAGATGGACTTCGAAGTAAAGGGATCAAGGCCGGTCGTGGGCTCGTCGTAAAGCATGAAGGCAGGGTCCTCCGCGGCCATGGCCCGGGCGATCGCCACACGGCGGCGCATTCCCCCCGACAGGTCCGAGGGCTTTAAGTCGATGGAGTCCTCAAGTCCCACGAAGCGGAGAAGTGTCCGGACGCGGGCCTCGACCTTCTCATCGGAGAGGTCGGCGTGCTCCCAGAGCCAGTAGGCGACATTTTCCCCCACGGTCAGGGAGTCGAAGAGAGCCCCCTCCTGGAAGACCATCCCCATGCGCTGGCGGAAGCGGAGGAGCTCATCGTCATCGAGAGTCGCGATATTCTGTCCGTTGGCCAGAACCCGACCCGAAACGGGATGGAGCGTTCCCAGAACGCACTTGAGGATAGTGGTCTTGCCGGAGCCGCTCTCACCCAGGATTACCATGGTCTTCCCCGTCGGAATCTCAAGGTCGATCTCGTCGAGAATGACCCGGCTCCCGTAGGCGACCGTCACCTTTTCGAGACGAATCAAAGCTTCCACCCCCAGATGTCGATCAGAAGCTTGCTGATGAGGAAGTTGGCAACCAGGATCCAGATCGCGGCATAGACGACCGCCTTGGTGGTGGATCGGCCCACGCCCTGGGCTCCTCCGCTCGTTCTGAGGCCGTAGTAGCAACCGATCGAGACCAGAATGAAGCCGAAGACAAAGGGCTTGACCATCCCGTTGAGCAGGTTGGGAAGGGTGAGAGCCGTCCGCACCCCCGACCAGTAAAGAGGTGCGGGAACGTGGGCCCCGAACACGGCCACCGCCAGGCCCGCCAGCACCCCCAAAAAGTCTCCCACCACTGAAAGGACGGGAAGCATCACCATGCCGGCCAGGAGCTTGGGGGCGACCAAGCGGTCGACAGGATCGACCCCCATGACAAGAAGCGCCTCGATCTGCTGGGTGGTGGCCATCATGCCGAGCTCCGAGGCGATGCCGGCGGTCACGCGGGCCGACATGACGAGGGAGGCCAGAACCGGCCCCATGTCCCGGATCACCGAGGTCGCCACTACCTTGCCCAGAAGGTTTATTGCCCCGTAGGGAGCCATCACTACGCTGAACTGAAGGGCCATGTCGAGACCGGCGAAGAGGCTCGCCAGAAAGACGATGGGGATCGATCCAACGCCAAGACGGTCCATCTCGAGAAGGCTCTCCCGGAAACGAAAGTGGACAAAGATATAACGGAAGGATCGGGCGACCATCAGGGTAAAGTTCTGGACCGTCCCGATGATCCCCGAGACAAGACTTAGCGGATTCTCAAACATCCGAAGAGATCCTCTCCGGGACGGGAAGGCCGGCCAGGGAATAGAGTCGCCGCATGTTCAGTCGATCCGCTGCCTCTCCCTCTCCCTTGGGGGTTTCAAGGATCATGGGGAGACCGGCCGCGGCCGCCGCCGACACCAGATGCCCCAGGGCATCAAGGCCGATATGGCCTTCTCCCAGACCCGCATGCCGGTCTTTCCCCGAGCCTCGGGGAAAGAGGGCATCGTTGATATGCCACAGAGAGGGCTGCCCTCCAGGGATATTCTGGCAGAATCGGGAGACGATCTCCCGACAGGACGCAGAATCCGAGAGGTCGAAGCCGCTGGCAAAGAGATGGCAGGAGTCGAGACAGAGACCGGTCCGCAAAGGCCGGCCGATGGCGGAATAAAGGGAGCTCATCTCTTCGGGAGTGGCGCCCAGCATGCTCCCGGCCCCGGCCGTGTTTTCCAGAAGAAGGGGCGTTCTCCCTTGGGGAAGACGGTCGAGGACCTCCCGGATCCGAGAGGCCGCCCGGAGGACGGCTCCGGAGCGCTCCCCGCCCCTGGCCGATCCCGGGTGAAGAACCAGTCCGTTCGCCCCGAGGAGGTCGGCCGTCGCGAGCTCCTTCTCGAGGGTCTCGATCGAGCGGCCGGCGATCGCCGGATCGTCGGAGGCCATATTGATCAGATAGCTCGCATGGATAAAGACATCGAAAAAAGATGACGCAGAGCGGGCCCGCGAATAGGCAGAGACCGCATCGGGGTCAGGAAGCGAAAAGTCCCAGCTCCGGGAGGAGTGGGAGAAGATCTGGACCGTCCCGCACGCCAATGCTTCGCCGCGGGCAAAGATGCGGTCGAGACCGCCGGCCACCGAGACATGAAGGCCGAAGCGGGGGCTTGCGCCCCCGGTCCGGCCCAGGGTCGAATCTTTTGTCAAGAAGTCCTCACATGCCGGGATGGTGAAGCGGCGGATGGTGTTCCATCATGCCGTGGTGCATCATCATCATCTCCCGCCAGAGTTTCTTGACCTGAACGAACTGCTCGTTCGTCAGGACCTTGTGAGCACCGGCGACCATCGTCACAAAGGCGCGCATGATCTTCTTCTTGTGTGCCAGAACCTTGTCCATATTCTTCTGGACCTGTCCCACGTCGATGTTGTGATGCATCATGAGGGCCATAGTCTCCATATGAAGAACGTGAATGCGGGCCTTTTCCATGACCTTCGTCTTCATGAACTCCATCTTGAGAGCCATGAGCTTTTTGGTCTGGTCGGAAGAGAGCCCCAGACGATCCTGGTTCATGAGGTAGAATCCGATGGGCCCCATATGGTCGTGGTGCATGCCGGCCCGGGCCGATCCCGGAAGCGTGATTTGCGCCACCACGAAAAGGGCAATGGCAAGAAAGGCGACGAGACGTTTTTGTATCATGGCAACCCCCTAGAAAAAAGATGGGCCCGGAAGACGCTCTCCGGACATTTGGTACCAATTCTATTTATTTTAGCCCCAATCGGGTCCGATTGGAAAGAAAATGTGGGGGCTCCCGCCGACAGGGCCGCGCCTCCTTACAGCAACCGGGGGGGGAGGCTCCGGGAGGGCAGAAAAAGGGAAACGGTGGTTCCCTGGCCAAGATCGCTTTTGACATCGACCCGCCCGGAGAGGAGGGTCATGACGTGGCGAACGATGGAGAGGCCCAGCCCTGTTCCTGGAACTGAGGGGCTCCGGGAACGGTCGACCCGGTAGAATCGCTCGAAGATGCGAGGAAGATCCTCTTCGGGGATCCCGATACCGGAGTCCTCCACCGAGATTTCGACTCCGGCATCCGACATCGAGGCCCAGAGACGGACAACCGACCCCGGAGAGGAGTACTTGATGGCATTGTCGACAAGGTTGGTCAGGACAAGCCCCAGAAGAGACTCGTCGGAGACAAGGGGAAAGGGCCGGTCGAACTCCGACTGAAGAAGGATCCCCTTTTGGGCAAGCCGGTCGGAGAAGTCTTCCCGAAGACGGTCGGCGAGTGTCCCCACATCCAGGGGGACAAGCCGGAGGTCGACCGTCCCGGACTCAAGGCGCGAGAGTTCGAGCAGGTCGTTCACAAGCCGGGAGAGGCGGTCGGCCTGGGTCGAGATGATCTCAAGAAACTTCCTGGCCATCTCCGGGTCGGCAAGAGCCCCGTCGTTCAAGGCTTCGGCATAGCCGCGAATGGAGGTCAGGGGAGTGCGGATCTCGTGGGAGACATTGGCGACGAAGTCCTTCCGGATCCGCTCAAGTCCCCGGATGGTCGTCATGTCGTAGAAGAGAAAGATCCCGTAGTTTTTGCCCGAGCCGTCCCGGGGCTCGGAGATTGTCGCCACCACGTTTAAAACCTTCGTCGCGCCCCGGGTCCGGTACCCCAGCTCGCGAACCACCCGGGAGCGGGTCCGGAAAACCTCCTCCACCAGCTGGTGGATCCCCGCCTCCCGCACGACGATCCCGAGCCGGTTCCCCACCGCCTCGGAGGCGGGAATGGCCAGGATCCGCTCGAAGGCCGGGTTGACCAAAAGGATCTGGGAGTTGGAGGCGGTCACGACGACCCCCTCCACCATATTCTCAAAAACCCCCTCGAACCGGCTCGCCACCTCGGCCAGACGCCCCGAGGTCTCGTGTTTATCACGGAGAAGACGGATCAGCCCCGAGAGCATGGGGTCGAAGAGGTCGTCGAAAAAACCCTGGGCGGCGATCGTCAGGGGATTTTTCAGCGCCGCTTCGGCCTGGCGGGCCACGATCCGGTAGACAAGCCGGACGACAAGGAAAAGCGACAGGAAGAGGACGGCAAAGAGGATCAGGCGGCCCATCCCGTGGTCGGCCATGGCCACAAAGATCCCGCCCGCGACAAAGGCGCCCCCTCCGAGAAGGAGGACGAAGGCGCGAAAGCTCATGGACCGCCCCTACCCCTCTTCCCGGAATCGATAGCCGATCTGCTTGACCGTCTCGACCCAGGCGGCCGTGGTTCCCATCTTTTTGCGAAGGCGTCGGATGTGGACATCGACCGTCCGGTCGGTGCCCTCATAATCGTCCCCCCAAACCGTATCGAGAAGGGTTTCCCGGTCCATGACCCGCCCCGCCACACGCATGAGGGCCACGAGAAGGTCGAACTCCTTCGCCGTCAGCGGTGAGGGAACTCCCTCGAAGGTTGCCTCGTGGCGACCGATGTCGATGGAGACAGGCCCGATGGAGAGACGCTCGGACAGGCGCTGCTGGGTCTCGCGACGACGAAGGACCGCCTTGACCCGGGCGACCATCTCCTTGGGATGAAAGGGCTTGACGATATAGTCGTCGGCCCCCATCTCGAGCCCCACGACCCGGTCGGTCTCCTCCCCCTTGGCCGTGACGATGACCACCGGAGTCGCCGAGATGGCGGGATCCTGCTTGATGAGACGGTTGATGGTCAGCCCGTCGATGCCCGGAAGCATGAGGTCGAGAAGAATGACATCGGGCTTTGTTCGCCGGGCAAGAGAAAGCCCTGCCGTCCCGTCGGAGACATGCTCGCACTCGAAACTTTCCATCTTGAGATAGTGCATGATGAGTCCGGCAATATCCGGATCATCCTCGATCAGAAGGATCCTCTTGGCCATGTCGTGGGTTCTCCGGTGAGGGGAAGGTCATCCGAATCTTTGTACAAGAATAGGGGAGGATCGACAAAAGGTCAATCAAGACAAGTCTTTGGAAGAGCCTCCGGACAGGAGCAGAAGAAAGGGGCGAGTCTTTTCGGAACGGACATTTAAAAACAGGATGACCGATTAAGGCGTTGCCGAACCGGAGGGAGGTACCGGCTCCGTGCGGAGAGGGCGTTCGAAGAACTGCCCATCGCGGACGACATAGCCCCGGACGACGGCCGGCTCTCTTTCGAGCCCCACGATGATCATATAGGCCTCCGGATAGAAGGCCTGGCGGATGTCGGTGGGAGAGGGAATCGGATCTGAGAGGGGATGGGAGTGGAAGATCGCAAAGAGGGACCAACCCTCTTGGCGAATCCTCTTCATCGCCGCAAACTGCTCCCGCGTCTCCATCTGGTAGCGAACCGGAGAGTGAAGGCTGTTTGTCACGGGGATAACGGCCACCGGGCGACCCGAGGCGTCGGAAGCGACAAGGCCGCAAGCCTCCTCGGGACGAAGACTCCGGCAGTGGTCAAGGATCTCCCGGAGGACTACCGGCGGGAGGAGGATCTCCTCCGCCTCCCCCATCAGGAGGCCGGCACCTGGCAGACCCACTCCGATGAGCCGGAGACGGTGGTGATGGTCGCCTTCGGACTGCAAAGGGCGCAATGGGGATCCTTGGGGACCCGAAGCTTTCGGAAGGTCATGGAGAGGGCATCGTAGAGGAGGAGGCGTCCCGTCAGAAGCTCCCCGACCCCGAGAATCTTTTTAACCACCTCGGCGGCCTGCAAGGTTCCGATTGTGCCGGCCAGCACCCCCAGAACCCCCGCCTCGGAGCAGGAGGGAACGAGGCCCGGGGGGGGCGCCTCGGGATAGAGACACCGGTAGCAAGGGGCCTCGGTGTGGCCCTCGAGAACGGTCACCTGTCCTTCGAAGCGGAGGATCGAACCCGAAACGAGGGTCTTTTTCAGGAAAAAGGCGGCGTCGTTCACGATATAGCGGGTCCCGAAGTTGTCGGATCCGTCGACGATGACATCATAGCCGGAAAAGAGCTCCATGGCATTTTCGGCCGTGAGGCGGTCCTGGATTGGGACCACCGTGACGTCGGGGTTCATGCGGGAGAGTGTCCGCGCGCCCGAGACGACCTTGGGGATGCCCACAGTCGACTGGGAGTGCATGATCTGGCGCTGGAGGTTGGAGACATCGACCACATCCATGTCGACAAGACCGATCGTACCCACGCCTGCGGCGGCAAGGTACATCGCCACCGGGCTTCCGAGCCCCCCGGCACCGATCACGAGGACGCGGGCGGAGAGAAGCTTCTCCTGTCCCCGGCCTCCGACCTCCTTCAAGATGATGTGACGGCTGTAGCGTGCGATCTGGTCCTCGCGAAAGGCCATGGCGTTCTCCTTCTTCCTATCCTTCGAGAATGCTCTTCTCGAGAGGGGCAACAATGACGCCCCGGTCGCGAAGATAGACGACTGTCCGTTCGATATCGGCAAGTTCCCCGTCCATCTCAAGCTCCATCCAGCCGCTGTTCTCCGAGATGTCCGCCCGCCGGATATTGACGACGACAGGAAAGGTCCTGCAGATCTCGTAGACGATCGGCTCCCGGACTCGCTCCTCGGGGAAGCTCAGATGGAGCCGCATCTGGGTCATCGGGCGCCTCCGGCGATGGCCGGGATGATCGAGACCTCGTCGCCTGCCTTGACCTTCGTGCCGAGCCCCTCCGCAAACCGGATGTCTTCTTCGTTCAGGTAGATATTGATGAACCGGCGGAGCTCCCCCGCCTCGTCTGTCAGGCGCTCCCGGATCCCCGGGTAGTGGCTCTCGAGGCCGTCGAGGATCTCGCGGACCGTCCCTCCCTCCTCACGAACCTCACCCTGGTTGCCGGTGAGCTTTCTCAGGGGGGTGGGGATGCGTACGACAACGGACATGGAGATTCCTTTCGTTTTTTCGTCAGTTCGACGGGTTTACGTTCTTCCGGAAGGAGGCAAGAGAAGCATCGATCGAGACTGGCTCGGGAAGAGCTCCTGCCAGGGCCTCCATCGTCTTGAGCCCGTTGCCGGTGATATAGGCAACCGTCAGCTCGGAGCGCTTGATGCGCCCTTCCTCGCAAAGTTTTTTCAGGGAGGCGACCGTCACGCCTCCCGCCGTTTCTGCAAAGATTCCTTCCGTCTCGGCCAGAAGCTTCATGCCCTCGACAATCTCGGGGTCGGTGGCGGCGGCGATCGCCCCCTTCGACTTAAAGACCACGTCGAGCGAATAGAAGCCGTCGGCGGGGTTGCCGATGGCCAGTGACTTGGCGATGGTATTCGGCTTGACCGGAACGAGGTGGTTCTTGCCGGAGATGAAGGCCCGGTAGACGGGAGCGCATCCCTCCGCCTGGGCGCCGTTGACCCGAAGGCCCGGATTGGCCGGAACGATCCCCAGCTTCTCGAACTCCTGGAACCCCTTCTTGATCTTTGTGAGAAGGGAGCCGGAGGCGATCGGCACCACGACCTGGTCGGGAATGCGCCACCCCAGCTGTTCGGCCGTCTCGAAGGCCAGCGACTTGGATCCTTCCGCGTAGTAGGGACGGATGTTGATGTTGACGAAGGCCCAGGGATACTCTCCGCCGATCTCGCTGCAGAGCCTGTTGACGTCGTCGTAGTTCCCCCGGACGGCCACCACGGTCGGGCTGTAGATCAGGTTGCCGAGGATCTTTCCCGCCTCAAGGTCGTGAGGAATGAAGACGAAACACTTCATGCCAACGCTTGCGGCGTGGGCCGAGACGGAGTTGGCGAGGTTGCCGGTCGAGGCACAGGCTACCGTGTCGAACCCCAGCTCCCGGGCACGGGTCATGGCAACGGCCACCACCCGGTCCTTGAAGGAGAGGGTCGGATGGTTGACCGTGTCGTTCTTCAGGTAAAGGTTGTCGAGCCCCAGGAGCTTGCCCAGGCGCTTCGCGTGAACCAGCGGGGTCATGCCGGCATTGAGGCCCACCGTCGGGGCGCCCGTCACGGGAAGAAGCTCGTGGTAGCGCCAGAGCGACTTGGGCCCCTCCTCGATCGACCGGCGCGAGAGACGGGTGGCGATCGCCTCATAGTCGTAGTCGACCTCGAGAGGGCCGAAGCAAAACTCGCAGATATGCATTGCAACGGCCGGATAGAGCCGGCCGCACTCGCGACACTTGAGACCCTTTATCTTCGAACCCGCGGAAGACGGCTGAGAGCCCTCTCCCCGGGCCGTATCAGACTCCCTGTGTGGTGCAGACGGTCTGTTCATAGTCGATCAACTCCGTAATCACAGGATGATCCCCGCAAACGGGGCACTTGGGGTTCTTGCGGACGGCGACGTTCCGGAAGGCAACCGTCAGGGCGTCATATGTCAGGAGTCTGTTGGTCAGAAGATCCCCCTTGTCGAGAAGAAGCTTCAGCACCTCGGTGGCCTGGATCGTTCCGATGACTCCGGCGATGACGCCCAGTACTCCCGCCTCGGAACAGCTCGGAACGGCTCCGGCAGGCGGCGGCTCCCGGAAGAGACAGCGGTAGCAGGCCGACTCTCCGGGCCGAATGGTGAGAACCTGGCCGACAAAGCGGAGGATCCCCCCGTGGACAAGGGGCTTCCCCGAGAGAACGGCCAGGTCGTTGATCAGAAACTTCGCAGGAAAATTGTCCGTCCCGTCGAGGATGACGTCGTATCCCGACACCACATCCCGGGCGTTTGCGGCGGTGAGGGCAAAGGGATACGTCTCGACCCGGACGTCAGGGTTCAGAGCTTCGATCTTCTCCTTGCCGGAGAGGACCTTGGGGTGGTCGACATCCGGAGTTCCATGGAGAATCTGGCGCTGAAGGTTCGAGAGATCGACCACGTCCATGTCGACCAGACCGATGGTTCCGACCCCCGCGGCGGCGAGATAGAGGGCGGCGGGGCTGCCGAGCCCTCCGGCGCCGATAATGAGAACCCGGGAGGAGAGGAGGGACTTCTGCCCCTTGCCCCCCACCTCGGGAAGGAGGATATGGCGCGAGTAGCGCTCGATCTGTTCCTCTGTCATGTCCATACCGGCCTCCCTAAAGCTGGAGATATTTTTCGATGGAAAAGTAGCGCTCATAGCTGTCGCAGACGACGGTCACGACACGTGATCCTTCTGGAAGTGTCCGGGCAAGGGCGATCGCGGCAAAGACGTTGGCTCCCGAGGAAATACCGGCCAGGACCCCCTCCTCCCGGGCAAGACGGCCGGCCGTCTCGATCGCCTGCCGGTCGGTCACCGTGAAGATACGGGTGACTACACTCCTGTCGAGAATGCGGGGAACAAATCCTGCCCCGATCCCCTGGATCCTGTGTGGGCCGGGGGCTCCGCCGGAGAGGACGGGAGAGCTCTCCGGCTCAACCCCCCAGACGGGAATACCGGCCCCCTTTTCCTTGAGGAAGCGGCCGACGCCGGTAATCGTTCCGCCCGTGCCGATGCCGGCCACAAACCCCTCGGGAGTTCCCCCCAATGCCTCGACGATCTCCGGTCCGGTCGTTCGGTAATGGGAGTCCGGGTTGGCGGGATTCTCGAACTGACGGGGCATGTAGGCTCCCGGAAGACCGGAGGCGATCTCCTCGGCACGCCGTATGGCGGCGCTCATGCCGCCGGCGGCGGGGGTCAGCTCCACTGTGGCGCCAAGGGCCCGGAGATGGGAGACCCGTTCCTGGCTCATTCCCTCCGGCATAACGATCGTCACAGGATGGTGGGCGAGGACCCCGATCAGGGCCAAGCCAATGCCCATGTTCCCGCTCGTTGCCTCGACGATGGGCGCCCGGGATTTGAGGAGCCCCTTGCGCCGGGCATCCTCGATCATGAAAAGTGCGGGACGGTCCTTGATGCTTCCACCGAGGCTTTTCGACTCGAGCTTGACCAGAACGGTCCGGCCCAGGTCGAAACTGATGCCCGAAAGAGGCACCAAAGGCGTCTTTCCGATAAGTGCGATCAGGGGGGAGTCGATCCCCCCCGTCGCAGGAGTCTTGTTCAATGACATCGCTCCGGAAGAAGCCGGCCGGATCAGGCCCGGCCCCCTCCCATGAAAAAGAGAATTTCGAGCTCGTCACCCGCGGCCAGAATGGTCGTATCGAGGTCGGAGCGTTCGAGAATCTTTCCGTTGTGTTCGACGGAGACAAGTGCCGGATCGAGCTCCCGAATGGCCAGGACAGCATTGACAGAACTCCTGTCGGGAACGGTCTCCGGCTTCCCGTTGATGCGGACCTCCATCTTTCTAGGTCCCCATTTCCCATGACGCCAGATACTTTTCCTGCTCTGCCGTCAGGGTGTCGATGGCAATTCCCAGTGCGGCAAGCTTGCGGCTTGCGATCTCGCGATCCACCTCGCGGGGGATGGTGATGACATCCTTGGGAAGCTTCTTGGCATGCTTCACGATGTATTCGGCACCAAGGGCCTGGTTGGCAAAACTCATGTCCATGACCTGGGCGGGATGGCCTTCGGCCGAGGCCAGATTGATCAGGCGCCCTTCGCCCAACAGCATGATCCGCCGTCCGTCCTTCATGACATACTCCTCGACGAAGTCTCGAAGAAGGGACTTCTTGGTGGAGAGCTTCTCCAGTGCCGGGATATCGATCTCGGCATTGAAGTGGCCGGAGTTGCAGACGATCGCCCCGTCCTTCATGACCTTGAACGCATCCTTGGCGACGACATTGATGTCGCCCGTCACGGTGATGAAGAAGTCGCCGACCTTGGCCGCCTCGCGGATCGGCATCACGGCGTATCCGTCCATGGCCGCCTCGAGCCCCTTGATCGGATCGATTTCCGTCACGACCACCTTCGCGCCCATGCCGGAGGCGCGACGGGCGATGCCGCGTCCGCACCAGCCGTAGCCGCAGACGACAACGGTCGAACCGGCAAAGAGGCGGTTGGTGGCACGCATGATCCCGTCGAGGGTGGACTGACCTGTCCCGTAGCGGTTGTCGAAGAGATGCTTCGTCTCCGAATCGTTCACCGCCACGATGGGGTAGGAGAGGACCTTTTTCTGGGCCATGGCCTTCAGACGGATGACACCGGTCGTGGTCTCCTCGGTTCCCCCGATGACATGAGGAAGGAGCGCCTTGAGATCGGAGTGCAGCATCGAGACGAGGTCCGCCCCGTCGTCCATGGTGATCTGGGGCTTGGCCTCGAGGACGGCCCGGATATGGCTGTAGTAGGTGTCGTGATCCTCGCCCTTGATTGCGAAGACGGGGATCCCGTCGTTCACGACAAGGGAGGCCGCCACATCGTCCTGGGTCGAGAGAGGGTTCGAGGCGCAGAGCATGACGTCGGCCCCTCCGGCCTTCAGCGTCTTCATGAGGTTCGCCGTCTCACTCGTCACATGGAGGCAGGCAGCGATCTTTATCCCCTTGAGGGGCTTCGTCTTGGCAAAGTCCTTGGAAATATTGGCCAGAACCGGCATGTCGCGTCCGGCCCACTCGATGCGGCGGGCGCCCATGTCGGCCAGTTTCTTGTCCTTGATATCGTACTTCATTCGATCTCCCGTTCTGTCGTTAGGTCAGTCCATAGAGTGAATTTTGACATCCTCCCCTCCCTAAAGGAAGGGGATTCCCAAGATCACTCTTGGGATTTACTGCTTCGTCGATCCCTTTTATTGACGGGCATCTCCACAGTCCCACCTCCGGTGCCCCCGGATGTATTTTGTTTAACGAAAGCGAAACGCTTGATATTGTTTGCCGCCAGAATATCCCTGTCATGTGTTATGTGGCAGGAGGGACATGTCCAGTTCCTATCTGACAGGGCAAGATCTTTATTCCTGTACCCGCAAGAGCACAGTTTGGAACTTGGCTCGAATCGCCCAATGGTCCGAACATGCTTTCCTTTCCATCCGGACTTTGTCTCACAGAACTCCTTGAACCTCGACCATCCGCTTTGCCCAATGTGCCGGGCGAGACAGTGGTTCTTCATCATCCCTGCCACATTCAGATCCTCGAAACACAAGGTTCCAAACTCACTGACCAGCCTCGTCGAAACCTTATGGAGAAAGTCATTCCGTTTATTGGTCACTTTCTCATAGACCAATGACAGCTTGACAATGGCCTTCCTTCGGTTCTTTGATCCTTTTTTCTTCTTGCTGATCCTTTGGTGCAATGCCTTGATTCGGTCCAGATCCTTTTCCAGATACTTCGGGTGTTCAATCTTCTCTCCGGTACTCAGCGTCAGAAAATGCTTCAACCCAAGATCCAGACCAACGGCGGTTTCTTCAACATCCTGGACGGGTGCAAGGGCTTGGTTTTCGCTCTCGACCAGAACGGATGCAAAGTATTTTCCAGTCACAGTTTTTGTGATAGTGACTGTCTTGACAACTCCCGTAAATGTCTGGGAGAAACGGGCTTTGACTCGCCCGACCTTCGGGAATACAATCGTCCCGGAGGAAAACTCAACGTCAACCCCTTGAGGGAATGACGCGGACTGTTTTCCCCACTTGCTCTTGAATTTTGGATAGTCCGTTTTTTTCTTAAAAAACCCCGTAAAACCCCTATCCAGATGGATCAGGGATTGTTGAAGGGGCTGTGAAGCGACTTCGGAGAGCCAGGGATATTCCTTCTTGAGAAGAGTCATCTGACGGCTAACCTCGAAGATGGAGATCCCTTTCTGTTCCTTCTGCCACGCTTTTGTCTTGAGATCCAATGCCCAATTATAGACAAAGCGACAGCATCCGAATTGCTTGGCAAGAAACTCGACCTGTTTTCCCTCCGGCTCGATCCGGTATCGATAGGCTTTTAACATATTTATAGAATATATGTTTTTTCTTTAAAAGTCAAGAAACGTGATTACGCCTTATATCTCCTCCCTGAAGGACGGAGTTTTACGGCGCTTTCTGATAAAGGGCGACAAGCGCTAGGCCAACCGCTCCGTCTCGCGTCGCAGGCTCTCGGCCATGTCGAGGCGTTCCCAGGTAAAGTCTTCCTCGTTCCGGCCAAAATGGCCATAGGAGGCGGTCTTGCGGTAGATCGGACGACGAAGCCTCAGATGCTCGATGATCCCCTTGGGCGTCAGGGGGAAGAGCTCCCGGACGACCTTTTCGATCAGTCGATCGGAGACCGGAGAGGTCTGGTAGGAGTTCACGTGGACCGAGACCGGCTCCGCGACGCCGATGGCGTAAGCCAGCTGAACCTCGCATTTCCTTGCAAGTCCGGCACCCACAATGTTCTTAGCCACATAGCGGGCCATATAGCAGGCCGAGCGGTCAACCTTTGTGGGGTCCTTTCCCGAAAATGCGCCTCCACCGTGGCGGCCGGCGCCACCGTAGGTATCGACGATGATCTTGCGGCCTGTGAGTCCTGCATCCCCGTGGGGACCGCCTGTGACGAAGCGGCCGGTGGGATTGATGTGGAAGGTCACTGGACGGCTGGAGAGAAGATGCTCCGGCAATACCGGCCGTACCACCTTCTCGATCACATCGGAATAGATCTGCTCCTGGGTCACATCGGGGGAGTGCTGCGTGGAGACGACAATCGTGTCCACCGCCACCGGGCCGTTCTCGTCATATTCAAGCGTGACCTGGGCCTTCCCGTCCGGGCGGAGGTAGGGAAGGACGCCGGACTTCCGAAGGTGTGCCAGCTGGCGGGTAAGGCGATGAGCCAGAAGAATCGGCATCGGCATGAGCTCTTCCGTCTCGTTCACGGCCATGCCGAACATGAGGCCCTGGTCGCCTGCCCCACCGGTATCGACTCCCATCGAGATGTCGGGAGACTGGGAATGGAGGGTCGTGAGGACGGCACAGGTCTTGTAGTCGAATCCGGTCTCGGAATCGGTATAGCCGATATCCTTGACGACATCCCGGGCCACTTCGTCATACATGACGTTATGGCGTGCGGTGATTTCCCCGGCCAGCATGACGAGTCCGGTTGTGGTCAGCGACTCGCAGGCCACGCGTGCCATAGGATCCTGGGCGAGGATCGCATCGAGGATCCCGTCGGAGATCTGGTCGCACATCTTGTCGGGATGTCCTTCCGTCACGGACTCCGAGGTAAACAGGTAGTGGCTCTTGGCCATCAAAACCCTCCATGGATTGAAGACAAAAAAAAACCCGGTGCCAATTAAGCACAGGGTTTACCGATAAAGTCGCGGATCCTGGACTTTTAGCACTTTTTTTTAAGGTGGTTGCAATCGTCTGAAATCACTCCACCGGTTCGATTAGTTCAATGTTAACGCGGACACCCCCCGGTGTCAATACTATTTTTTTTCTTGTCCGATAGCAGCTTGTGAGAACAGCCCCCCTCATCTTCCGAAACGGCGGGAGATCCCGGTATCGGGAGAACTCGCCTGATCCCGGACAAGGGGATCGGGCCCCCTTGAAATGAACACGATCTTTTGCTAGGATTCTCTGACCGGTTCGCCGGCATCCTTATCCCTCGTGGGGCTGTGGCGCAGTTGGGAGCGCGCAAGACTGGCAGTCTTGAGGTCACGGGTTCGACCCCCGTCAGCTCCACCATATTTTATCGATAGTTACCGAATCATCCCCCCTCATGTAAAATTCGTGGTCATCACAAAAAACACTCATAACTCCCTCACTTTCTCTTGAACATCTGCCCGCGCATTCCCCCGTTTAGGCCACAGGTCAAGAGAGGGTCATGCGGGCAAATGTTCAAGGATGCCGAAACATTGATTAATGATTCGAACGTGTACTAACTGAGCGCGGCATTTCATTTCAGACCGCCGAAACAAAAGAAGGAGGCAGACCGTGAAGCGAGTCAAGATCCAGGGGCACACGGCTCTGCGGGAAGAGATTGCCTGCGGGGAAAAGAAAGCGCCGAAGGATGCCGACGTCATGAGCGTCGATTCTATCGAAGCGTTACTGTGTCTTTTGACGCCGCAAAATCCCGACGGCATCCGTTCATTCTCTCCGCATCACAATTGACCCGTTCTCGCAAAATAATCGGCTTGAACTGGCGTAAAGGCTAAGCTGACCTATATGACATTCAAGACTCCGGAAGAGGCGTTCGACTCGGCTGGTCGACTTTTCCTGACGACGATTAGAAAAAGATGTGAAGGGGGTCGTTTTTTGCGTTCTGCAAGCAGGAGACCGCGTGTTTGAACTCCCTCTCCCGGCAATATGTGACAAACTCTTCCAACCGCTTCGTTTTACGTCGATTTTCATATCACAGCAAACTGTTCGCTGTCTTTTTCTCTTTCAATAATGATAAAATACCTCCCAAAATAGGTCAGTTTCGCCAACAGCGTTGAACAACCTTCCTCATCTTTCCCGGAGCCCCGAACATTGGACCCGAACCACCAGCTGAAGCAGATGGCAAAAGCCTTGGCGAACCTGAACCGCCTTGTCGCATCCCTGCCAGACGAAGAGGCTCTTTACGACGGAATCTGCCGCATCGCCGTGGACGAATGCGGGATGAGCCACGCCATGGTGGGGATCCCCGACCGGGATGGCTGGATCCACGTAAAAAGCGCCCGCGGCAAGCATCGTGACGCCCTCTTCGACGCAAAAATCTCCGTGTACGAGGACCGGCAGGAGGGGCGCGGCATCTTCGGGCGCGCCTTCCGCGCCTCGAGCCCCATCGTGGAAAACAGGCTCCCGGATCTTCCGGAGATGCAGATCTGGCGAACGACCCTCTCCGACATGGGAACCGGGGCGTCGGCCGTCTTTCCCTTTTACCGAGCTGGCAACGTCCACGGATGTCTCTCAGTTCACGCCACATCCCAGGACTTCTTTACTCCCGAATACGTAGACCTTCTCAAGGGCATGGTCATCTCCCTCTCATTCGGCCTCGACAATATCGACCGGAGAATGGCTCAGACCCTTCACGAGGAGACAATTCTCACCATCAAGAACTACTACCGGGCCCTGGGAGAGGTGAACGAGTTTCTTGTCCACATCCCCTCCCCCCAAGCCCTTTTCCAGAAGGTCTGCGACACCCTCTACTCTCGGGGAGACCCGAAGGGAGCGGTCATCGGCATCGTCGACTCAAAAACCGATGACGTCGTCTGGACCGCCTTTGCAGGACTTCCCAGTGACTGGGTCTACTCTTTCCGCCTGACAGTCAGGGCCGAAAGACCGGAGGGACAGACGATGACAGGGCTGGTTCTCCGAACCGGAAAACCCATGATATTAAATGACTACATACACCATCCGGTCGGCCAGACCTTCCGCGCAAAGTTCGAAGAGCAGAACATCCGCTCCGCCGCAGTCTACCCCCTTCACCGCTCGGGAAAACCCGTCGGGGTGCTGATCACATTTTCGCAATATGCGGGCTTCTTCGGACGGGAGATGGACCAGTTGCTGGGCGATCTGAGCCAGAACATCTCCTTTTCGGTGGACAACTATGACCGAAAAATTGAGCAGGGAAAGAGCGAGCAGACCATTTTCACTTTGAAGAACTACTATCGGGCCCTGTCGAGAATCAACCGGCTCGTTGCCAATGTTCCTCCTCCCGAAGAGCTCTTCAAAAAGACCTGCGAGATCCTCCACGAGAGTGAGGAGACAAGCATCGTCACCATAGGCGAGATCGATCAGAAGACGGGCCTTCTTGTCTGGAACCACGTGACCGGTCCCGAATCCGAATGGGTCCAGGGTCTTCGCATTCCGGTCATCCCACCCTCGGCAATCGCCACTCCCGCCACCATGAGCCAGCGCATTTTCCAGGAGAGAAAAGGCCTCGTGGTCAACGACTATATGAACGACATCCCGGACAATGCCCTGAAGCCGGTTTTCAAGACACACGGCATCCAGTCCGCGGCAATGTTTCCGGTCGAACGGGGGGGAAGGCTCTTCGGTGTAATCTCTGTCGTCTCACATCGGGTTGGCTTTTTCAATCCGGAGATCTCGGACCTTCTCGACGAGGTCTCCCGAAACCTCTCCTTCGCCCTTGACAACTACGACCGGGAGCGGGAGAGAAGGTCTCAGGAGGAGCGAGCCCTCTTTCTCTCGCTCCACGACCCCCTGACCGGCCTTCCCAACCGGAGGCTCTTCTACGACAGGCTCGACCATGCTCGAAGAGGAGCGCTCCGCTACGGCAATGCCTTTTCCGTGGGCATACTGGACCTTGACGGATTCAAGGATGTCAACGACCGACTTGGACACAAGGCCGGCGACAGGATCCTGATCGCCGTCTCCGACCTCATCAAGACACTTCTCCGCGACTCCGACACCGTGGCCCGTCTCGGGGGAGACGAGTTCGGGATCATCCTCTCCGAGCTCCCCACCGGGAGCACTGGGGACAACTCTCATCCGGCCGTCATTCCCGGGCTCGACACCACCCTTTCGCGGATACTGGAGGGCATCAGGGGGATCCGGGACGTGGATGGCGCCCCGGTTCACATCTCGGGATGCCTTGGCGTCACGGTCTTCCCCCGGGACAAATCGGAGGTCGACCAGCTGGTGATCAACGCCGACCACGCCATGTATGCCGTCAAAAAGTCCGGAAAGGACGGGTGGAAGATCTTCCCCACGACCACGTCAAAGTCCCCCCTCGAAGCCTGATTGGAGTTGAAAAAAAACGGAGGGAATTTTTAAAAGTCGGAGAGGAAACGAGAAAATTTTCGGGAAGAAGGGGAGACCCAAGGAAGAAAGTCAGGATTTCCGGATTCTTGTCCCGAAACAAGACGCACCGG